>Ga0326726_10004335_pt1 | contig 12944 bp, 12 predicted proteins | sample MHFenrmetagenome_2_FD_207603 | JGI IMG/M metagenome (GOLD analysis project Ga0326726, IMG submission 207603) | Lab enriched peat soil microbial communities from Michigan Hollow, Ithaca, NY, United States - MHF15MN | ecosystem: Environmental > Terrestrial > Soil > Wetlands > Peat | place: USA...
TCTTGAAATTCGCGGCGTGCTGTTCCGCCAGAAGCTCGGTCGGCGCCATGACGGCCACCTGCCGGCCGCTGCCAACCGCGCGCGCCGCTGCGAGCGCGGCGACCACTGTCTTGCCACAGCCGACGTCGCCCTGGATCAAGCGCAACATGGGTCGATCGCGACTGAGATCGCGATCGATCTCCTCGGCGACTCGCTGTTGCGCTCCCGTCAGTTTGAACGGCAGATTGGCGCGCAAGCGCTGCTCAAGCCGAGCGTTCGTGAGAGACCAGGCCTTCTCCTTTTCTATTCCCAGGCGCAACAGGCGCAGGCTCAAGTGGTGCGCCAGCAGCTCTTCGAAGGCAAGGCGCCGCTGGGCGGGATGTCTGCGAAGCGCAAGCTCCTCGAGCGCCGCATCGGGCGGGGGTCTGTGAACGAATCGCAGTGCTTCCGTAAGCGTTGGCAGCTTGAGCTCGCCAGTCACCGCTTGCGGCAGCCAGTCGTGGACGTGCGCGTCCGACAGCAGACCGAGCGCCTGAGTCGTGAGCGCGCGCAGACGACCCTGCTGCATGCCTTCAGTGGCCGGATAGATCGGTGTCAATGCGAGATCCACGGGCAGCGGCTCTCCCCCGTCCACGCGTCGATATTCGGGATGCACGATTTCGAGGCCGGAGGGTCCGCGCCGGGCCTCCCCATAGATGCGCAGGCGCGTGCCGCGCGCGAGGCCGGCCTGTTGACTGGCGCTGAAGTGAAAGAATCGAAGCGTCAGCCAGCCCGAACCATCGGTGACCCGGCACAACAGCTGGCGTCGGCCGCGATACACAATCTCGCTCAGCTCGACAGTCGCCTCGACGGCGACGCGCGCCCCGTCGGTCAAACTGCCGATCGGGCACACATGCGTGCGATCTTCGTAGCGCAGCGGCAGCAGGAACCAGAGATCCTGCACCGTGCGCACGTTGAGTTTCTCGAGCCGCGCGGCGAGCGATTCACCGACACCGGCGAGGCTCGTGACCGGCTGCAGCTCGGGGGCGGCGGGCGGATCGGCCTGCCGGGTTCCAGCCACGCTGCGCGAGCGCGTGGCCAAGGTCAGCTCGCGCGATGGAGAATGCAATCGATCTCGACCAGCGCGCCACGCGGAAGCGTGGCGACACCGATGGTCGTACGCGCCGGGTACGGCTCACGCAGGTATTCAGCCATCACCTTGTTGACGGTAGGAAACGCGCCGAAGTCGGTCAGGTAGATCGTCATGCGCACGGCGTCGTCGAGCGTGACGTTAGCCGCGCGTGCGATTGCCTTCAGGTTTTCGAAGACACGCCGGATCTGCGCCTCGACATCGCCGGCGACGAGCTGTCCCGTCGCCGGGTCGAGTGGTATCTGGCCAGAAACATACAGGGTGTTTTCGACGCGCACCCCTTGCGAATAGGTGCCGATCGCTCGCGGCGCGTCGGGCGTGGAAATGATCTCGCGCTTCATTGCGTCCGCTCCAGAGGATGTACCGGCGGCCATTCTATCGGGACCCGGCCGCGCACCGGTACCCTCATGCCAGTGTGCGGGTGACCTTCAGGACTTCCGGCATGTTGCGGATGACGCGCATGACCCGCGCGAGCTGCTTGCGATCCCGTACCTGCAGCTCGAGGTTGAGCGTTGAGGTGTCGCCCTCGTGCCCGACGAGCGAAACGTGGTCGATATTGGTCTGCGTATCGGCGATGGCAGCCGCGACCTGTGCGAGGACGCCCATCTTGTTGAAGATTTCGACGCGGATTTCGGAAGCGAACAGGCGATCGAGCGTTTGTTCCCAGGCGACGGACAGCCATTTCTCCGGCTGTTTGCGAAAATTCGCGACGTTGCGGCAAGTCTGGCGGTGAATCACCACGCCGCGGCCGCTCGAGAGATTGGCCATGATCGGGTCGTTCGGTATGGGGAAGCAGCAGCGCGCGTACGTCACGACCAGACCTTCCGTGCCCGCAATGACGAGCGGCGCCGCATCGCGGCTGCCCGCGTTATGCGCCGACGATGGCAGCACTGCGCGTGCAACGAGCGGCGCCAGGCGTTCACCGAGTCCGATGCGTTCGAATAGATCCTCTGCGCTCTTCAGGCCGAACTCGCCAGCGGCGCTGGCGATGCGCTCCGCAGGAATCTTGCGCAGGCTCAAGGCGAACTCGTCGAGCGCCTGGTTCAGCATCTTGCGTCCGAGCTCGATCGCTTCAGAGCGCTGCATGCTCTTCAGGTACTGCCGAATCGCACTGCGCGCCTTGGCGCTGACGACAAAATTGACCCAGCTCGGATTGGGGCGCGCGCCCTTGGCGGTAATGATCTCTACGGTCTGCCCATTACGCAGCGTTGTTCGTAATGGCACCAATCTGCGGTCGATCTTGGCCGCCACACAGCGATTGCCGACGTCGGTGTGTACCGCGTATGCGAAGTCGACGGCAGTCGCGCCGCGTGGCAGGCGCAATATCTCGCCGCGTGGCGTGAACACATACACCTTGTCGGGGAAGAGGTCGACCTTGACGCTTTCGAGGAATTCCTCGCTGTTGCCACCTTCATGGATTTCCATCAGGTGCGAGAGCCATTGCCGCGCGTGGTCGGCGGGCGTAGTCGATCCGCCGGGACCACTCTTATATTTCCAGTGCGCGGCGATTCCGGCTTCGGCGACCTTGTGCATTTCTTCGGTGCGAATCTGCACCTCGATTGGAATGCCGTTCGGTCCGAACAGCGTCGTGTGCAACGACTGATAGCCGTTGATGCGAGCGATCGCAATGTAGTCCTTGAAGCGGCCAGGCATCGGTTTGTATACGCCGTGCACCACGCCGAGCACCCGATAGCAGGTGTCGACGCTGTCGACCACGATGCGAAAACCGTAGACGTCGACAATCTCATTCAGCGCAACGCCCTTGTTGCGCATTTTCTTGTAGACGCTGTAGAGATGCTTCTCGCGTCCGTCGACGACCGCCTTGATGCCGGCTTTGTCGAGCGCGGTTTTCAGAGCGTCGGATATCTTGCCGATGAACTGCTTCTGATTGCCGCGCGCGCGCTTCAATTCCTTCTCAAGCACCCGGTAGCGCTGCGGATAGAGCGCGCGAAACCCGAGATCCTCGAGCTCGAGCTTCATCGCGTAGAGACCGAGGCGCTCGGCGATGGGCGCGTAGATCTCGAGCGTTTCCACGGCGATCGCGCGCCGCTTGGGCGCCGGTACGGCACCGAGCGTACGCATATTGTGCGTCCGATCGGCAAGCTTCACGAGTACCACGCGGATGTCGCGCACCATCGCCAGCAGCATCTTGCGGAAGCTTTCGGCCTGCGCCTCCTTCTGGCTTTTGAAGTGGATCTGATCGAGCTTGGTGACGCCGTCGACGAGCTCCGCCACTTCGCTGCCAAAACGGTTCGAAATCTCAGTCTTCGCCGTCGGCGTATCTTCGATGACGTCGTGCAGAATCGCCGCGATCAGCGTCTCGGCGTCGAGATGCAGCTCGCCGAGGATATTCGCTGCCGCGACCGGGTGGGAAATGTACGGCTCGCCCGAGAGACGCTTCTGGCCGCGGTGGGCCTGAGCGCCGAACTCGTATGCGGCTTGAATGCGTTCGACCTGTTCGGGAGGGAGGTAACTCTCGACGGTCGAAATCAGCTGATTGATGCCCGTGGCGCGTCTTCCGCCAGGCAAAAAGCCCAGAATGGAAGACGCATAGTCCACGCGCTCGCCTCCTGGGGCGTTTTAGTCTCCGAGGCCGAGCTGAGGCGCACGAAAGTCGATGGCCGGCTCGAATTCCATGGCGGGCGGTTCCGGCTGCGGATCCGGCTCTTCCAGCATGGCGGGTGTCACGTGGCCTTCTGCAATCTCGCGCAGAGCGACAACCGTGGGCTTGTCATTCTCCCAGTCGACCATCGGCTCAGCGCCGTTGGCGAGGCGTCGCGCGCGCTTCGAGGCGAGCAACACGAGCTGGAACAGGTTGTCGACGTTCTGCAGGCAGTCTTCTACGGTAATGCGGGCCATGGCTCGTTCAAATCCAGGGACAGGGGATGGACTGGCAGTGTACCGAAGATCGACTCGAATTTGCCAGCTAATCCAAAAGCTTGCGCACAAATTCGGCGAGACCTGCCCGATTGCCACTTAGCGCCTCGCCGCGGCCCTCAATGATAGCTCTTAGTTGGGCAAGTGCCTGATCGAACACGTCGTTCTCAACCACGTAGTCGAACTCGTGCCAGTGTGAGATCTCGGTTACGGAGTCCCTCAGGCGCCGCGCGATGACCTGCGGGCTGTCGGTAGCGCGGGCGCGCAGGCGCTGCTCGAGCGATGCGCGCGACGGCGGGAGAATGAATATGGAAATAGCCTCCGGCAATGCCTTGCGGACCTGCGCTGCTCCCTGCCAGTCGATTTCAAGGAGCAGGTCCTGGCCGCGGTTCAACGCCGATTCGACCTGGGCCCGGCCTGTGCCGTAACTGTTGTCGAAAACGCTCGCGTGTTCGAGAAGTTCGCCACGCTCGACCATGTCGGCGAACACGCTCTTTGAAACAAAATGGTAGTCGCGGCCGTTCTGCTCGGTGGGTCTTAGGTCGCGGGTCGTGAACGAAGTGGAGACTGCGAGCGACGGCACTTCTTTCATGAGTGCCCTGACCAGGGAAGTCTTGCCGGCTCCGGACGGCGCCGAGATGACGAACAGCCGTCCGCGGCGACCCGCCCGGGCGTCCGCCGGTTTGCCGCTCGTGCCGCTCATTCGATGTTCTGCACCTGTTCGCGCATCTGTTCGATCAGCACCTTCATGTCGATGGCGGATCGTGTCGTCTCGAGATCGTTCGATTTCGACGACAAGGTGTTCGCCTCGCGATTGAGTTCCTGCATGAGAAAGTCGAGCCGCCGTCCCGCAGGCTCCGGTGTGCCGATGATCTTCACGGTCTCTTCGATATGTCCGCGCAGGCGCTCTAATTCCTCGTCGACGTCCATCTTCTGCGCGAGCAGCACCAGTTCCTGCTCGATCCGCTCTGGGTTTGCCGGGGCCGCCAGCTGCGCGAGCTTTTCATCGAGGCGCAGACGCATGCGCGCGCGCACTTCGGGAAGGCGCCTCTCCACGGCGGAGACAATGTCACCGAGGGCGGTCGAACGCTGGTTCAGGAATTCACGCAAGCGCGCACCCTCGCTGGTGCGCGTGGCGTTGAACTCGCTGAGCGCTTGCGCGAGGAGCTGGTGAGACGCATGGAGAATGGGTTCCATATCGAGCGCCGAATCACGAATCACACCGGGCCAGCGCAGCACGTCGAGCGGATTGAACATCATCGAGACCCGGCCTTCAGGGCCTTCGGCGCGCTGCTGGACTCGCGCCACTTCCCGCGCTTGTTCAATTACCCGGCCGACGAGCTCCTGATTGACCTCGAGCATCGCCGCACGCGCCAGCGGCCGAAAGTATAGTGTGCCGTCGATCTTGCCGCGCTTGGCCGTGGCGCCAATCGCCTGACGAAACGCGCCCTCCGCGGCGCGGAATTCCTCCGGCAGCCGCAGACTGATTTCAAGATAGCGGTGATTGACTGCGCGCAGCTCCCAGGCCAGCTGACCCCAGTCGGCGACGAGCTCACGGCGCGCGAAGCCGGTCATGCTGCGTATCATGGTTGTTCGCTGTGCTGGCGGCGTCGCGGAGTGCTATAAAGCCGCCCAGAGTCTAGCGGAAACAAGCGGTGGAATCTTGCAGATCGAGTATGCCGACGTCAGTCTGCTCGGCCATCGCGACGACAATCAGGATCGAGTGTCGATCGCCGTCGCCGAGAACGCCGCGCTGCTCGCAGTGGTTGACGGCATGGGTGGGCATGCCGACGGCGCCAAGGCGGCGGAAGTCTCCCTGGCATCGATGCTCGAGAGTTTCTGGCAGACGAGTCATCCGGTTTTCGATCCTCTTGGTTTTCTGCACCTTGCGCTCAGCAAAGCGCACGACGACGTCGTCCGTCTCGGTGCCGACCTCACGTTAGAAACGCGCCCGCGCGCCACGTGCGCGCTCTGCCTGGTGCAGGACGGCGCGGCATTCTGGGCGCATGTCGGCGACAGCCGCGTCTATCAATTGCGCGGCGGCGCCGTGCGCGAGCGCACGCGCGACCACAGTCATGTGGAAGTTCTGCTCGCAGAAGGCCTCATCACGGAGGCCGAGGTACAAGGCCATCCGATGCGCAATTTCGTCGAATGCTGCATCGGCGGCGACGGCGCAATTCCGGAAATGACTGTCAGCTCCCGCAAGGTTCTGGCGCCGGGCGACATAATGTTGCTGTGTACGGACGGGCTTTGGGCGAATCTTACAGATGCGGAGATTGCGGCGTTCTATCAGCCAGGCAGCAAGCCGCTGCGCGAGTCCCTCGAGACGCTTGGCAAACGCGCGGTCCTGGCATCCGCGCCGTACAGCGACAACACCACCGCGGCCGTACTGCGTTGGATGGGTTGATGTGCAGCGCGCGTGGCGGAACCGCTATGATCCCGGCACACCATTCAATAGTCTGAGGCAAACCAATGCGTCCGAGCGGTCGTGCGCCGGATCAGTTGCGGCCGGTCAAATTCACGCGTCACTTCACGCGCCATGCGGAAGGCGCGTGTCTGATCGAATTTGGCGACACCCGCGTGCTTTGCACGGCGACCATCGAGGACGGCGTGCCAAGTTTTCAACGCGGTTCCGGGCGTGGCTGGATCACTGCGGAGTACGGGATGTTGCCGCGCTCGACCCACACGCGCACTGCGCGCGAGGCCGCGCGTGGCAAGCAAACGGGCCGCACGCAGGAAATCCAGCGCCTCATTGGACGATCGCTGCGCGCAGCCGTGGATCTGAACGCGCTCGGCGAGCGTACCGTCACCATCGACTGCGATGTGTTGCAGGCCGATGGCGGTACACGCACAGCCTCGATCACGGGCGCTTACGTGGCGTTGTGCGACGCGTTCGACCAACTGGTCGCAAAACGAGCGATCGCTGCAAGTCCGGTGCATGGCCAGATTGCCGCGGTTTCCGTCGGGATCTGTGCGGGCGTCGCCGTGCTCGACCTCGACTATATCGAGGATTCGCAGGCCGAGACGGATATGAACGTCGTAATGAACAACGGCGGCGGATTCATTGAACTGCAGGGCACCGCCGAGGGCCACGCATTTCGCCGCCATGAGCTCGACGAGTTGCTGAATCTGGCGGCGCGCGGGGCGGCGCAACTGCACGCCTATCAATTGCAAGCGCTGACGCGCGACTGACTGAAGTGCAACGCGTCGTGCTCGCATCCGGCAATGCGCATAAGTTGCGCGAGATCGGGGAGATTCTCGCACCGAGCGGTATTGAGCTCGTTCCGCAGACAGCGCTGGGTATTGCAGCGGCAGATGAGACCGGACGGAGTTTTGTCGACAATGCGCTGCTGAAGGCCCGCCATGCGGCAGCGCATGCGCGCTTACCCGCGATTGCGGACGACTCGGGAATCGAAGTTGACGTACTGGATGGCCGACCGGGCGTCTATTCCGCGCGCTACGCTGGTGCGCGGGCATCGGACGAGCAAAATCTGAAAAGACTCGAACAGGAACTCGCGCTCGTGCCGAATGACCGGCGCGGCGCGCGTTACGTCTGTGCCATGGTGTATGTGCGAAACGCGACCGACCCGTCGCCAATTGTGTGCGAGGGCCACTGGGCCGGTCGTATTGCGCATGAGCGGCGAGGTAACAACGGCTTCGGCTATGACCCTGTGTTCTTCGTTCCAGAGCTGGGCTTGACGGCAGCGGAGCTCGACCCCGGAGTGAAGAACGCCATGAGTCATCGCGGGCAGGCCCTGCGGGCTTTACTTGCCGCGTTGCTTGGCGTGCAGGCTGGCATCGGGGCGGTGTCATGACATTGCTGCAGACGCCGCCTCTTGCCTTGTATGTGCATTTTCCCTGGTGTGTCAGAAAGTGTCCGTACTGCGACTTCAATTCGCACGCGATCAGAGGATCGGTGCCGGAGCAGCGCTACGTCGAGATGTTGGTGCGTGACTTTGAGCGCCAGATGGCTGGGCTCGGTGAGCGGCTGGTTACGACAGTTTTCCTGGGCGGCGGGACACCGAGCCTCTTTACGCCCGACGCCATCGATCGCTTGTTCGCAGGCCTCAGGCGATTCGCGAAATTTGTTCCGGGTGTCGAAGTGACTCTGGAGGCCAATCCGGGGACGATAGAACGCGGCCGATTTTCCGAATACCGCGCGGCTGGCGTAAATCGCGTCTCGCTCGGCGCGCAGAGTTTCAATGCACGGCATCTGGAAAGACTCGGCCGCATTCATTCAGCGCATGACACGCGGGTCGCGGTCGCTGAACTCGCGAGCGCCGGCATCGAGAACTTCAATCTCGATCTCATGTATGGATTGCCTGACCAGACACCGGCAGAGGCGATCGCTGATCTCGAAGGGGCGCTTGCGCTCGCGCCAAGTCATCTGTCGCACTATCAGTTGACCCTGGAACCCGGGACCGCCTTCTTTCATGCCCCGCCCGCTCTACCTGCGGACGATGAAACCTGGCAGATGCAGCTGGAGAGTCAGGCGCGCATTGCCGAGCATGGCTTTGATCAGTACGAAGTATCCGCCTATGCGCGAGCCGGCCGCGAGTGCCAGCACAATCGCAACTACTGGGAATTCGGCGACTACATTGGCATCGGAGCCGGCGCCCACGGCAAGCTTACGGATGTGCGGCAGGGTCGAATTGCGCGGACCGAGCGACCACGCAGCCCAAGGGAATACATGGAGTCGATCGAGTCTGGCCACGCGCCAAGCGCTTGTGACATCGGGACCGCGGACTTGCCGTTTGAGTTCGCCCTGAATGGCCTGCGTCTCAAGGCCGGATTCTCGCGGGCACTCTATGAGTCGCGAACGGGCCTAGCGGTGGCGACCTTGGCGAAAGCGGTAGCGCGGGCGAATAACCGTGGACTGTTGGAGCAAGGCGGCCATGAAGCGTGGCGCTGCAGCGAGCTCGGTTACCGTTTTCTCAATGATCTGCTGCAGTTATTCCTCGCGGAATACTCGATGGACGCTGGCGATTCTTATGCACAGGGGCAGACAATGGGGCCTGTGGCGATGAGATGCGACTGATTGTGCCTGCAGTAGCTGACATAGGGCGGCTAAGTCGATGATTCTAAATATGAAACCTATGTGACTATTTTTTGAACAAAGCAATAGAAATGTAGAAACAAGCCGCATTGTTGAGCTTGGCATCGATCTCATTCACAGAGTTATCCACAGGAACTGTGGATAAGGGAGAAACTCTCGTGTGATCGGCAACTTAACTAAAGCTTCTGAAGTCCGAGCCACGAACCGTGATGGGCCGGTATTGGCTATTTGTGCCCTGGCACCAGGCGGGTCTTGTTCGGCTGGGGGTCGCCCGCTACACTTCGCGCCCCTTTTTTCTGGACGCGGCGTCCCCACTTCGAGCAGCACCATGAAGACTGAAATTCATCCCGATTACAAAGAGATCGAAGTGACCTGCAGCTGCGGGAACAAGTTTCACACCCGTTCAACCCTGGGGCACGATCTTCAGATCGAAGTGTGCTCGAGCTGCCATCCGTTCTATACGGGCAAGCAGAAAATAGTTGATACGGGTGGCCGCGTCGACAAGTTCCGCAAGCGCTACGGATTGGGCGCAAGCTGATCTAAGACTGCGGCGCGACGGCAGGGTCGCGCTGACGAGCACCTCGAAATTCAGAAAGGGCGCCGCTGGCGCCCTTTCTGCGTTACAGCGATAAGCTTCCGGGCCGGTGCTGTTGGGAACTCCTTGTCGCTGCAGGGGATCGTAGCTATAACCTCTTGATCCACCGGCCGGAGAGCTCAATCATGTCAGTGCGCAAGGTATTGAAGAGCGCCACGCTCCCGGCGCTGGTCGCCGCACTCGTAGCTTTCGGCGTTGGGTCAACGACGTATGCGGACACCCAGGCGTCGGCGCCAACCAAGGGAGAGTACGAGACCGGCCGCAAATACTACGAGCAGATCATTCGTGTCTACGGTGTCTACGAGGACCAGACGCTGCAGGACTACATCAACTCCATCGGTCAAAATCTTGCCCGTCACAGTCACATGCCGGACGCAACGTTTCATTTCACGGTGCTCGATACGGATGATTTCAACGCCTTCGCAACCGAGGGCGGCTACATCTACGTGCATCGCGGTCTGTTGGCCTACCTCAATTCAGAAGCGGAACTCGCGACGATCATGGGTCACGAAATTGGCCACGTGACCGCGCGCCACATGGCTAAAGGCAAAGTGCAGTCGATCCTGACCGGCATCGCGGTGACAGCCGCAGCCATCCTGTCGCGCAATGAGGCAGCCGCGCAGCTCGCCAATATCGGCGGCAATGCCTGGTTGAACGGCTATAGCCGCGAGCACGAATCCGAAGCGGACCGCCTGGGCGTCGAATACGCCGCTAAGACGGGCTATCGTCCGGAGGCCGCGATCGACGCCTTCAAGATCATGCAGGCGCAGGAGCATTTCGAACGCGACCGCGCGAAGGCCGAGCACCGCGACCCACACATCTATCATGGCGTCTTTTCCGATCACCCGGCGCCCGACGAGCGGGTCATTCAAGCCATCAAAGTGTCCGCGAATTTTACGCCGACCGAAGGGCAGGGCATCGAGAAGCACGACGAATATCTGCATCGGATCGAAGGCCTGCCCTATGGCAGCAGCAAACGCCAGGGGATCATGCGCGAGAATCGCCTGTATCACGCCGATCTCGGCATCAGTCTTGCGTTCCCGAAAGACTGGACCGTGGGTAACGAACCAAGTCGCCTGCTTGCCCGCTCACAGAACGGCGACTCGATGATTCAACTCTTTTCCGACACGCGTCCCGACAAATTGTCGCCGCGCGAATTCCTGATCAAGAACCTGCGCGGCGCCAGCCTGGCTGGGGGCGAGGAACTGAAGATCGACGGCTATGACGCTTACACACTCGTCTCCCGGGAGGGCTCACCGTTCGACGAGGGCGCGGGTCCGGTGCGCTACGTCGCCATCTATAAGGACAAGTCGGTCTACATTTTCGCTGGGGCCAGCAGGTCAAGCAGCCGGATGGTGCCGGCCGCCGATCGCGTGATCGTCTCCGTCGCAGAAACGTTTCGCAGACTCCGGCCGGCGGAGTATCCGCTTGGTGAACCGTATCGGTTGAAGCTCCTCACGGCGACGGCGCACACGCGCATGGGCGAAGTTGCCAAGGAAGTGCCGCTACAAAGGAAAGAAGACTATCCGCAGCAGACGCTGCGCCTGTTGAATGCCATGTATCCGAAAGGCGAACCCCAGGATGGTCAGTTGTTCAAGACGATTCAGTAATTTTCCAACCGCTCACTTGCCGGCGAAGGCGTGACGGGTTCGCCTTGATTCCGCGCTCGGACCATGTAAGTCTGCCCGCCGCCCGATCTCCGCTGCGCCCGCGGCGCGCCGCGGTTTCCACGGAAGCAGCAGATGGCCGACAAAAAGTTTCGACTCACGGATCTTGCCTCCGGCAAGTCGTCCGATTTGCCCGTGCTTACCGGCACGCTTGGCCCGGACGTGCTCAACATTGCGGCGATGACCCGGGATCACGGTGTCTTTACCTTCGATCCCGGCTTCATGGCAACCGCGAGTTGCGAAAGTCGCGTGACCTTTATCGACGGCGATCAGGGTGTATTGCTTTACCGCGGCTATCCGGTTGAGCAATTGGCCGAACACAGTACGTTCATCGAGGTCGCCTACCTGCTGCTGAACGGCGATCTGCCATCAAGCACGCAGCTTGCCGAGTTCACGAAGAACATTGTTCATCACACGATGATCAACGAGGCGCTGCTGCGCTTCTTCAATGGTTTTCACTACAACGCGCATCCGATGGCGATGGTGTCCGCAGTGGTGGCGTCGATGTCGGCGTTCTACCACGATTCCATGGACATCAATAACCCGCGGCATCGGGAAATATTCGCGCATCGAATGGTCGCCAAGATCCCCACAATTTCGGCCGCTGCGTACAAGCACTCTCTTGGTCAGCCATTCATCTACCCGCGCAACGATCTCGACTACTGCACGAACATGCTTAACATGTTCTTCGCGGTGCCCTGCGAGCCATACAAGATCGATCCGGTGGCGGCTGAAGCCCTCGATCTGCTTTTTATCCTGCACGCCGATCACGAACAGAACGCCAGTACATCCACTGTGCGGCTCGCGGGCAGCACTGGTGCGAATCCGTATGCCGCGATCTCCGCGGGCATATCCGCGCTTTGGGGACCGGCCCACGGCGGCGCGAATGAGGCAGTGCTGGCGATGCTCGAGGAAATCGGCACCGTCGACAACATCCCCAAATTCCTCTCACTCGTGAAGGACAAGACGAGCAGCGTGCGGCTCATGGGGTTCGGCCATCGCGTTTACAAGAATTTCGATCCACGCGCCAAGATTATCCGCGCGATGTGCCACAAGGTGCTTGCCAGGATGGGGCGCGTGGACAATCCGCTCTTCGAACTCGCGCTGCGGCTGGAAGAACTTGCGCTCAAGGATGACTACTTCGTCGCACGCAAGCTCTACCCGAATGTGGATTTCTATTCCGGTATCATCTACAGCGCGCTCGGCATACCGCGCTCGATGTTTACGGTGATGTTTGCGATTGCGCGTACCGTGGGTTGGGTCGCGCACTGGCTCGAGATGATCTCAGACCCCACGATGCGCATCGGGCGCCCGCGACAGCTCTATCTCGGGCCTGTGCGTCGCGACTATCTCGACATCGCGAAACGCGCCTAAAGCCGGATTATTCGCTGGCCGAAACTTCAGGCGCCTGCGACCAGGGCTTCGAGCTCATCGCGGTCTGCCCGCCGCATGGGACGCCCATCAACCGGGCTGTATGGCGCTTGTCGGATACCGTCACGCGGAAATACGACTGCTTCGATCGCGTGTTCTCCCGCCAGAAAACGCACGCCGGGGCAATTCACGATCCGGTCCGCATCCATTCTCAGGCGCCGTTCAATAACATCATGCGGGATGCCATGTTCCAGCAACTTGATGGCGACC
>Ga0326726_10004336_pt1 | contig 12944 bp, 14 predicted proteins | sample MHFenrmetagenome_2_FD_207603 | JGI IMG/M metagenome (GOLD analysis project Ga0326726, IMG submission 207603) | Lab enriched peat soil microbial communities from Michigan Hollow, Ithaca, NY, United States - MHF15MN | ecosystem: Environmental > Terrestrial > Soil > Wetlands > Peat | place: USA...
AATTTTAAAAAATTTTTTTTTTTTTTTTTTTTTTTTTTTTAATCTCTGATGCCTATTTCGCCAACAGAAAACACTGCTTCTCCTTCAGGGAGATGCGGGGAATCAATCAACCGTGCGATTCGTTTCCCCCCTTTGCTTTTCCGCAGATACAACCGGAACGTTGCGGTATGTCCGACGATATGGCCTCCAATGGGTCTGGTCGGATCGCCAAAGAACGCATCTGGTTTTGCAGCGACCTGGTTTGTCACCACGACGACCCCATTGTACAGATCGCTCCAGCGGAGCAGATCATGCATATGCTTGTTCAGTTTCTGCTGTCGATCCGCGAGTGCGCCTCTTCCGACAAACTCCGCACGGAACTGGCTGGTGAGCGAATCAACAACTAACAAGCGGGCAGGATACTCTTTTGAAAGCTCAATGACCTTATCGACGAGTAGCATCTGATGGCTCGAGTTATACGCCCTGGCGACATGGATTTTATTTAACACCTCGTTGGAGTCAAGCTCATATGCCTCAGCCATTTGGATAATACGATCCGGACGAAACGTATTCTCCGTGTCAATATAGAAAACATGGCCGTCCAATCCACCTTTCTCTATCGGAAGTTGAACGTTGACACACATCTGATGAGCTATTTGTGTTTTGCCTGAACCGAACTCACCAAACATTTCAGTGATTGCTTGGCTATCAAATCCTTTTCCTCCCATCAGTTCATCAAATGCTTTCGACCCTGTGGTGATCGACCCTATTTTTGCTCGACGCTCGAGTAGTGCAGTCCCTGTTTCAAAACTACCGATATCAGCTTGTTTTCGGGCTGCTTGAATGATTTTTGCAGCGGTGGGTTCACCGATCTCCACGACCTCTGATAATTCCTTTGGTGATGAGACAGCGATGCTCATCATATCTGCATACCCTGCTTCAATCAGTTTATCCGCTATCGCGGGACCAACACCAGGTAAATCATGCAGAGGCGACTCGACTTGTTTGTCTTTTCCCATAAGAGCTCCCTTGTGTAAAGAAGAAAGAGAAAGATGTTTATAAACGTGTGGTCAAGAAGACTGAAAGTATCCCATGACGTACCCTAAAAAGTGAGAAAACATTCATTTCTCCCATGCTTTTATCTCTCTTTCGATTTCATGAAATAGGAAGGAATCATTAAAAAAATATGTGGATTCATCAGGAGCATTTCTGAGGGCAGCATATAAAAAAAACCAACCTCGATGTATTTTACGAAACATTTAAATAAAAAGACGTCTATGATGATAAATATGGGGAAAAACTTATGAAACTATTGAACAGAACAAAAATGTTGATACAGGCTAGTGTCGTTCTCGCTATCACTTTGGCATTTCTCATGCCAGTGACAGCGTTGACCTCTAAAACGCAATTTATCGCGAATCTTAACGAACCGAAAGATGTCTTAGGACGCGGCGAATGGACTCCGCAAGCATCGGGTTTTACAACAGCATCTCGAGGTATACGATTCCTTGATGCAGTCGATAATATGACCGCCTGGGCTATCGGCTACGATGGTTCCGGTGGTAGTCAAGCTACCACTGATTTTACAATGACAATAGATGGGGGGAACCTCTGGACATCTAACTATATCCTGGCCTCCGCAGGCTACGGCCTCGGTAATATATGGGGATTAAGCGGTACAGTCGCATACGCAGCATTATTTAACCAAGACGGTGCCCAAGATACTGTTTGCGGAGCCTATAAAACAACCAACGGTGGTTCAACTTGGATCCAGCTAGGGCATTACCCGATTTCATTTTGTAATAACGTGATTTTTTGGAATGAAAATGACGGAGTAGTTCTTGGGGACACGTCAGATGGATATTTCGAAGATTACTACACCAGCGATGGTGGAACGACGTGGACTAGAGTCCCACAAGCAAACTACAGTGGTCTTGCAGCTCAAAGCGGAGAAGGTGGATGGACCGGTGTCGTCGATGCCGTTGGTGATACTGTCATTTTCGGAACAAACCTTGGAAACGTTTACATCTCACATGACCGAGGTCACACGTGGTTTGCAAGTTATTCTGGTGCAAGCACTGGTGGTTTAAACGGTGGTGTGAACGACCTTGCCTTTAAGGACGGGACCCATGGATTAGTTGCGCATGATAATGGTGTTACATATGATTTGTTTGAAACCATGGATGGAGGTGTATCATGGGCTCCAGTCACTTACTCTGGAACCTGTTACTCATCTGGTCTTGCCTACCTCCCCGGAACTGCAAATAAATATGTGAGTACAGGAGCTGCAACTGGATCTGCAGGAGCATCTTATAGTCTTGATGGTGGGCACACCTGGACAAATTATGCTGAAATGGCGAATATTCAGATGCTTGCCACAGACTTTGTTGCGGGAGAAATCGGTTGGGCTGGTGGATTTAACACTGATGATGTCACCGGGGGAATGTTCAAACATATGCCTTCTGCGAACCCTGAACCAGCATTCTCGATTGGCATTGTAGGTGGAAAAGGCTTCACCGTGACCATTAAAAACATTGGAGACGGAGCGGCAACAAACGTCACCTGTGACGTTACCATTGAGGGTGGTTTATTCATTAAACCAAAAGCATTCTCAGGAACGCAAGCGACCCTTGGTAGTGGTGCAAATTTCACCTTGGTTGGAGCACCAAAAGGCATTGGTCTTGGTCTTCTTAAACCAAAACCTACGATAAAGATCAGCGTCAACTGTACTGAAGGAATCGGTGCAACCTATACCGTCACAGCAAAGATTTTCTTCTCGAAAGTAACAATATAAACTCGGGAAAAAAATCTCCTTTCTTTTCTTTTTTTTATTTATACCATCGATACGAAATCGTTAAAATTTTCTACATGATCCGTTCGATCATTTCAAGGACGAAACCGCTATCATCGATCACGTACCGCGCGATCCCTATTTTTTTTGCGTAATTCCGCATTTTTTTCACGGAGAGGTACCGCTCAAAAGAGGAACCTTTCTGGATGACATCAAGCTCCAGGACCGCGTCAGCGAGTCCCTCCATTTTACGCTCAAAAAGATCGCCATGCACTCCTTTTGTCATCACAATGAGCAGAGCACCTTTGTTCTTCAAGTTATTGACTTTTATCGCATAGACGGTCCTGAGGACTTCTTCCTGGTTGTACTGACTAAGGAAAAAATCAAGAGAGTTGATGATAATGATTCTTTTCTCAGGAACGTTTTTTGTTCGATTGGATAAAACAGCTAAGAAATCTTCGCTGGCGGTGGCTGTCGATGGCATCGCGGTTGATCCGATTTCGATGAGTTCCTTCAGTTTAAGTTTTGATCGTTGTTCATAGATACTGACCCGTTTCTGTTCACCTTGCAAGACGTTTTTGTAGTACGTTTCTGAGATGTCGACGAAATCTATTTCTGGTGTTGGCCATTTGAACCGACGGATGGTATCCAATATTTCTTGTTTTGTTTCTTCTGTCGTGATGTAGGTGACGCTTCCGCATGACGCTATCTGTTTCACAAGAATCTCGGTACTGCTCCCCGGACTGCCGAGAAGAACGACGGTAAATCCGCTAGGTATCCCTCCTTCAAGCAATCGGTCTAACTTATCAATCCCAGTACGAATAAAGCCTTCTTTTTTTTGAACAGTGGAATCGATAAATGATTCTCGTGGCATTCTCTCAGACGCCGTCTTCTTTTTTCAAAAAGGTAAATGCACGGATCACTCGTTCGCGTTCTAGTTTATCTTTCGCTGATGCATTTGTCTTGAAGATGAATTCAGGGTCATTTTTGTTTTTCATGTCATTCATAACAAGTTCTCCTTGGGGGAACGCGCTGAGGAAGAGTCCACGCATCACACCGAAATTAAAAAGAGATGCTGCGGTGCGCTCTTGGGATGTCGGTGCGAGTGGATTTCGGTTCATGAACGTTGTCGCAACATCAGGTGAGATTTTCGTAAAGGTAAATTCAGTCCCGAGTGGTTCACAGACGTCCTTTTCTATCTCCGTGAGCCATTCTTTCATCGTCCAGTCAGGTGCTTTGTCTTTTACTCGTTCAGCGAACAAGCCTCTGCCGAACGCTTCACCCATTCGCATGACAGAATCTGGGTTTCCATGACTGGTTTGGAGTTTTTCTAACGCTGCATGAAACGCGCTGTCCTGCCAGTTCGTAAGCTGTTCCTTCTGAGATGGGATATCTTCCCAGGAACGATGGACATTTTCTTTTTTTCTCATATCTGATTCGTTCATGGTTGCCTACTCTCTAATCAATAAATGAATCACGTAACACAATGATTTTATCGTTGAGCTGTATGAGTTTACTTGAGTCCATTTCCTCTTCAACTAGAATGGAGACGACATGGATGTTCTCTGATCTACTTCTATTCATGACCAGAGTCATGAACTCCCTGATGATCTCCGGGTCATTATAGATCATCAGTGCACTGAGTGAGTCGATGACGATGTATTTATCCAAATCACGTTTCATTCCTTTGAAATTATTCAGGATCTCTAAAATCATTTTTTCTAGCATCACGGGGCTTTCGACATAAATGCAGTTCGAGGCGATATCGGATATCCCAGCGGCACGCGAGATACAATCAATAAATTTGATGTTGGTCTGCTTGGTTCCCTCCTTGAACGTCTTTGAAAGGTAATCGAAGGTTTTACTGACCGTGACATATGTCCAGGTGGTATGGGTGTTTCTGCACATGGAATCAAAGATCGCTTCTTGTAAATCTCCATGTCTATTCTCAGGAACCTGGATCCCAACGGATTGGTTCACCTGGATTGCTGCTGCGATTCGTTCCCTTATGCCTTCAATAACAGCATCTACCATCTTTTTATCTCCTATCGTTTCAAGAATGATTCAAACTCAGTGGATTTCAACAATGGTACCAACTCGATACCTCGTTGAGCAGAAATGTTTAATGCAAACTTCGTTCGGGAATGGTCGGTTCCTCGCATTTTAATGACCTGTAACGTCCGGATGAGATCTCCTTTCCTGTCCATATCGCCTAGGAAGAAAATGCCATCGGAGATGAACTCCTCGATTTCATATTGGGAGAATTTGAACGTCTGAGGTGGGACTTCAGAGGTCAGCATCGTTGTGCATTTCATCACCGCAAGGGATGTGCCGAGTTTAAAGATAAAATCCCGAATCATCTCCCGGGTCTGGAGTCGATAGCAGAGAGCGGTGATGGAATCCATCACTAAGCGTTTGACGTCTAGCTCATCTGCGATATCTTTTAAAATGTCGAGCAATGCTCCTGCGTCTTCCACCGTGTATTTTTCTGTGTCTAAGCCTAACCGTTCACTGATGATCCGTAGATCGATGATGTTGACCATGCCTGATTCAATGAGTTTTTTGTCATAGAACGCAAATCCCTCGAGATTTTTCGTCAGTTTAAAGAGAGGTTCTGTAATGGTAAAAAACACGCCACGTTCCCCTTTTCTGGCGCCATTAAACAGGTACTGCATACAGAGTGTTGTCTTCCCTGACCCGCTGCATCCTGTGACGAGAACCGTGCTTCCGAGTGGAATTCCTCCTGACATTTTCATATCAAGTTCTTCGATGCCGGTGCTACAAACTTCTTTTTTTACTGGCATAGCCATATCTCCTCAACCTTTTGGCAATTAGAGTGTATCTTTTCGAAATTGATATGCATTCGTATAATATAAAACTTAAGGTTTTATTTACCAATATTTCCTTTTTTCCAGCAAACTACTAAAAGACGAAAATATTCTGCAGTTGTCAATCTTTAGTCTCTTGAGGTTTTTCATGACCATTCAGTGTTTGAAATGTAAGAAACCCGCTATTGCCTTCATCCGGTATAGCGGTGCGCATCTTTGTAGCAACCATTTCGTCGAATATGTTGAACGGCGGGTGAAAAAAGATATCAAAAAACAAGGGAGGACGAATGATGAAACGACCTTTGGTATCGCCCTGTCCGGTGGGAAGGACAGTACGGTGACGATGTACCTCATGCATCAGATTTTCTCCCATCATCCTCATGTCACGTTGCATGCGGTCACGGTCGATGAAGGGATCAAGGGGTATCGTGATACCAGCCTGCCGATAGCACGGAAAAATTGTAAGAAACTAGGGATTGAACATCATGTCATTTCTTTTCAGCAGGCTGTTGGGGTGACGATGGATGAGGTCGCCTCGCGTCATGATGAACTTGGGGAATGTAGTTACTGTGGGGTGTTCCGGAGGTTTTGTCTGAACAAAAAGACAAAGGAGCTTGGTGTCGATAAATTGGTGATGGGTCATAATCTTGATGATATGGCACAATCGATCCTGATGAATTTCACCAATGGTGATATGCAGAAGCTTGCTCGCCTTGGGCCTCATTCGAAGATTCAGCCTGGTCTCGTGCCCAGATTGCTTCCCTTGCGTATGATCCCTGAGAAGGAAGTCATGTTGTATGCGTTGGTGAAAGACATTGAGTTTCATAACGCTGAATGTCCGTATTCAACGCGTGCGTTACGAGGGTCTTTTCGTCAGATCATTGATGGTCTTGAGGAGAACACACCAGGCACTCGACATAGTATTATGAATAGTTATGAAAGTATCAAAGATCTATTACTCAAACAATATCCTCCAGTACAACTTAATATGTGTCCGACCTGTGGTGAACCGACGTCACAGAAGATCTGTAAGACCTGTCTGTTGAAAAAGAGAATCATGTAGGATCATTGTTCTTGTTTTACATCAACGGTTAATGAGCACAGGCTGTCGAGTTGTGCTTCGAGGACGTCGCCATCTTTTATTTCTCCGACCCCTTCAGGTGTCCCTGTCAGAATCAGGTCTCCGCGTTCCAGGGTCATGATCTCTGAAATAAATGAGATAATCCGTTCGACTGAATAGATCAACTGGTCCGTGTTTGCACGCTGTTTGACGACCCCGTTGATTCTCAGCATCAAATTGAGATTCTGCGGGTGTGGAACCTTTTCTTTTGTCACAGCGTCACTGAGGGGCGCAAAGGTGTCAAATCCTTTGGCGATCGCCCAGGGCCACCCGTTCTTTTTTGCGACTGCTTGGATGTCACGAGCGGTGATGTCAAGGGCAACAAGGTATCCTAAGATGTATTGTCGTGCGTTTTCTTCGGTGATGTGTTTTCCTTTTTTTCCAATGATGATTCCGAGCTCAACTTCATGGTGCAAACACTGCGATCGTTTTGGGATGATGATAGTGTCATGATCGAAAATAACCGAACTTGTTGGTTTGAGAAAAAGCAAAGGATCCTCCGTGACTACGGTGTTCATTTCTCGTGCGTGTTCTTTGTACGTCCTGGCAAGGCAGATGATTTTTCCGATGCGTACACGACTTGATGAGTCCTGAAACGTATAGTAAGTCATAGGAGGACAACATGGAATCAGGTGTTAAAAGGTTTTTTGAAGTTTTCTAGATTGCTCATCAGACGGAATAGGACAAGTATTATAACAGCATCTCATAATATCTCCTTTGAAGGTTCTGACTCTAAGGGAGAGAAACAGATGAATAAAACCTTGATAGTGTTGGGTGCTGGAATCTGGGGCGTTCTTATCCTTTTACGATTCGTCCCCCTCGGTGCTGAATCAACAACGTTGCTGCTGTTGAACATCCTTGAAATCGTTGCATTTGTCATCACTATTGTCGGGATTGTCAAGCGAGACTAACAAGACAGTATCCTCTCCCTTCCGGAAATGAAAGTACTTCTTTTTTTTTTAAATTGAGAATGGTTCTTCTTGGTTTTTTCTTCATAATGGAAAGAAAAAAATGGTTTTCGGTACTGTTCGTACAGGACCTTGGTAAGAGGTGTACAACAACTCCTTAATAATGAAAGAAACAGAAGGTATTCACGGTGAGAAAAGATGAATACCCTCTTTGTGAAGGCTTTGAAAAACGGGTTTGACATGAGCAAGGAAGATGCAGTCGCTCTAGCCCAAACAGTCCAAAAAGTGTTTAAGGGGGTCAAAGAAGTCGAGGATATGTCGCTTCATAAAGACATCCGTTCGATCTTTTACGAGTTACATCAGAAAAACCTCCTCTGTCTCAGACGTGAGGAAGTCAAAGAAAAAGGAAAATTCCTCCGAAAGTATTATTGGTCATTTAACACCGATGGGATCCGTGCTGAAGCAGTTCGGAGACCTATTGAGGAACCTCAGTATGAAATCTATAAGAAGATCCCTGAGGACGCCTGGCTGTTACATTCGTGCAACACGTAGATGTGTTCCTCGGTTTCCTTTTTTTTAATTTTTTTTTTTATTGGTACCCGCCGATTTGTAGACTTGGGTCACCTAATAAAATATGTGTCTCGAGGACTTTCGCCTCATACCGATAGGTGTCCACGGGGAAGTTTTGGGTATAACCGGTGAGCACCTGGTCATAGGTCTGCCCGAGAACCGTGATGTTTTCTTGGTTATACAACCGGAAGAACTCTACTTCGAACCAGCCATCAAGACCTTGGATGCAGTCAGGGATGTTATCATGGTTGTAATCACCGATATTCACTGCCCCGTATCCGCTGCTGCCGGTGGATGCGATTGCACCTCCACGGACCTTTACGAAGACCCAGCTCCAACACTCGAGGGCATAGTTGTATTTCCAGTACGAGCCTAACCAGGTGCTGTTGACCTGGAAGTAATGGAGTTTTTCTGTGAGAAGGCCGATGAGGAGGTTTTTTGGTGCAGTGTCAAGTTCGCTGTTGTGGCAGCCGCCAACGATCACTATCGGAGATTTATCGTTGTTGGTGAGTTTTGGCATGTCCGTGTTTTTAAAATTACCTGTCCAGTTCACGTAATCACTGTTGTTATGGGTCGCCCATGATTTCGGGCTTCCATGACCACAGAAATAGAGGAATCCACATCCGTTGCTGATTGCATTATGCATATTACTCGACGTTAGGTTGCCTAGGGATGTCCACAGTTTGATCGGACTGAACTGTGGCATGTATTCTAATGCTTTTTCGGTCGCTACTTCTCCTTCGTTGTAATCGGTTCCCTCTTCCCAGCTTTTATCAAAGGTGTCACCGCCAATCACCACCATCCGGTTGAACCAGTCTGTTCCCGCCGCGGTGTTTTCATAGGTGATTATCTTGTTTACTATGGTTTTTACTTCGGATCTGAACATGCAGGCTAACCTGCCGAGATGGACGTCTGGGACTAAATCGACGAAATCCTCCGCCGGGTGGCTCTCTGGATACGGCCATTCCCCATAGAGGCCATCGTTATCGGTATCCCAGCTGGAGAAACTCCCATTTGCGGTATAGAGGTCCGCGTAGTACAGATCAGAGACGAATTTTAGTTCTTGGTATTCCCCTCCCGTATCAGTCTCAAGGCTGCTGTATCTGATTGGTACCTGCGCGTAGTTTCCCACCAGCATCACATAGGTGATGTTCCAGGTTTCTTTCGCGTTTTTTATGAAATATTTTATCTGTTCCTGTTTGTCTTTGCCTTGGGCTGGGAAATAGGTTCCTGCATAGATGTCGGAAAGGAGAATGAGTTTTGTTTGGATCCCATGAGTGTTTTTATGAGCGACCAGCGGCTTGAGTAACGAAGCGTAAGAATCTTTACAGATGATGATCATGTCATAGGCATCAGAAAGTGAAGAAAATGAATGAGACGATGGTTCAGAGGTGATATCGATAGAGATGGAACTGATGGATTGTATCGTGTTCTGGACCGGGTTATATCGGACCGGGTTGATTTGGATGGTGAGGAACGTCGTCAGGATGTTCTCTTTGTTGAGTCCTCCGGTGAGCCGGTACGAGTACCATGTAGCGGGGAATGCTTGATTTGTTGTGTAGATCTCTGGTTTTTCCGATTGTTGTACAATGAGATTATCGGTGAGGAATGGTACTGATTGGACCGCAGGTGTGATTTTCTGAGTGAGGCGCACCTCTGAGCCGCTGGTAACAACGCATCTCATGTCGCTGACAGTGGTTCCGAATGGGAGTTCAATGGTTTTCATGACCACAGGGATGATTGGTTCGCCAGGGATGTTTCGGTATCCGGTTGCTTCAGTAAGATGGATGGTTGCATACTGGTCGTTCTCTTCTATGGTCGGTTGAGAAAACTGAAGAGACATGGTCTTTGTCTGAAGATTTGATGTCTTTGAGTTGTTTCTTTGTATGGTTCCTGCTTGGATACTCCCGACAACCATGATGAGCGTGGCGAGTATGCTTATGATAACAATGAAATCTTTTTTCTTCATTGGCTATGGTCCCCTTATTCTCTATTGTATTTAACGGTGTAATGTTATAAATATCTTTTGTCGATTTTCTGACCTCTTGTCATCTTATTATCAATAAAGTTAAATACCTCTTCTCCATATGCCTGTCCAGCGGTTCGAAGGAAACAAAGAACCGAATATAAAAAAGGAAGTATATAATAATGGAAAAAAGAGATAGATCCGATCGTGGTGGTCGGGATTATGGCGCACCTCGTGAAATGCACGATGTTACTTGTGCAGATTGCGGTAAGGAAACCCAAGTTCCGTTCGCACCAGATGGTAACAGGCCAGTCTACTGTAGAGACTGTTATCAGAAGCATCGGCCAAAGAGATTCTAAGTAGATATATATCTATAATCGTTCGAACGTGGTTTTTTCTTTTTCTTTTCTGAAGAAGGAAAAACTACTTTTATTCTTTCTAAATAATAAGTATTTTTTTTATCATCAACAGGAGTAAATCTTTATCTGTCAATTGTTGTCATGCCGGTAAATTGGGGTTTAAATCCCTTCCCCTGCACTTTTACACTGATTTCATTTCCAAATAAAACAAAATAAGAAAAGAAAGGTTTTAATTAATAGTGATCTACTTTTTCAATTCAACAACCAACATATGAACATCAGTTTTTCCCAGGTTTTCAGCCTCATGGGATGTAGCATCCATCCAGATTACTTGCCCGGTTTTAAGGTCCATTGTTTGTGGTTTCCCGTTTGATGGTGTTATCTTCATTTTCCCATCGTTAAAAATATACAATACATGATCAGGGTGCGAATGCATAGCTGCTTTAACACCGGGTTTAAACCGAGCGTCGATCACGCGCACGCGGTCGTTTTCCATAATGAGTTTGCTCACATTTGGCGCTGCCTTTAACGCATCGAAAATTTCATCCATATTATTTCATCTCCTTTCTTTTTTCTATACTTCTTCAAGAATTGTTGTTTGATAGTTTGATAACTATATTAGCTTATTGTTATAATACCTCTAAAACGATTCAAAAACAATTACTTTTATTGGAGTAATTGTCTTTGTCTTATGATAACGTTCTCCTCATGATAAATTTTCTATCATTGTCATACCAGTAAACTGGGGTTCAAATCCCGTCCCCTGTACTTTTTATAAATTAATTTCATTTCAACGTTACTATAATCCTAAGATTAGTTCTTTAAAAACATATCACTACTTTTTATTCTTTTTTTGTATTTCTTTTTTGTAAAACAGGTAAAGGTTTTGATCTGGTGAGTCCCAGTTCATGGGTTGACGTGTCTGCAGGTCGCCATTTGCGGGGATCGTCCATTGTGAGGTCGTCTGTGTCATCCCGGTTTCTGTCCCGTAGTAGATGATCGCAGGTTGCGGTAGTGAGAATTGGACTACCGCTGCGGCCTTGAGTTTTTCCTTGTCGTTTCCGCATTGAAAGAGGAAACGGTCCATGTCATGGTTGTCGAGGAATGCAGGGAGTAAAAAATGTTCTGGGAATTGCGCGTAATGCGTGTTCAGTTGTTTTCTGAAGGTGTTTTCTGATATGTTCTTTTTTATGATGAAGCGTTTTATCAGCTCTTGGACGTTGAAATCCAGGAGGCCATCAAGCGTTCCGATGTATTCTCTGAGGAGGTTCTCTGATGATTCCCCGGAGAGCCATTTCAGGTATTTGTGTCGTACTTGCAGGGTGCGCAGCTCATGTCTTTTTATGCCCATCATCCAGGCCTCGCCGATGAGCACTGTGTTCGGATAGAGGTTTTTAATTTCACTGGTAAAATGTTCCCAGAATTCTTGAGATGGACCGATGACATGGTCGAGACGGAAGCCGTCAAATCCAATGCTCAGCCAGTATTTCGCGGCGTTCACGATATGGTCACGTGTCGGAGGGTTGTTGAGGTTCAGTTTTGGGATGTCTCTGACACTGAGGAAACAGAGGTAGTGGTCAGGCCAGTCTATGAAAGAGAACCAGTCTTTGTAGATGCTGTTTTTGTCGTGTTGTGCTTCTTTGAAGAACGGGTGTTCTTTTGAGCAGTGGTTTGGGACGAAATCCGCGATGATGTGCAGGTTGTTTTTGTGGGATTCTCGGATGAGTTCTTTGATGTCTTCCAGCGTACCAAAATGAGGGTCGACCTGGTAAAAATCCGTGATGTGGTACCCGTGGTACGCTGAGGTTTTATAAAAAGGGGAGATCCAGAGCGCAGTGATTCCAAGGTCAAGGAGATAGGGGAGTTTTTCGATGATTCCTTTGATGGTTCCTCCCAGAAAAACTGGTTGGTCCCAGTTTTTTATACTATGAAATCCAGCGAACCGATCGATGAGGATATGATAGATGACACCCTGTTTCATCCAGTCATTCTGACTCATGCGGAATGAATTGTGTTCTTCCCTTTATACTATTGTAATAGATGAGATCTTTTTTTGTGGCAGCTTGTTTAAATTCTCTGAACTCATTCGTTTTTTTTGATTGATATCTATGAACATGGAGACTTTCATTCAACATGTGGCCGTGGAATGCTCAAGTGTGCAACTGGCAGATACATTTTTTACCAAAATCCTTGGGATTCCGAAAGTGAAAAGCACGACGCTTTCAAAGGAGCTATGCACATCGATTTTTCAGATTCACCGGTCTGTGCAAATGGAGACCTATGACAATGGGAAGGCACGGTTCGAGGTTTTTATCACGACAGAACCGAGGAAATCCTCTTTTGCGCATATCGGTTTAGAGGTGGACAATACGGCTGATTTTCTTGCCCGATGTCAGGCACAGGGACTGAAGCCGTTTTTCATT
>Ga0326726_10004337_pt1 | contig 12944 bp, 10 predicted proteins | sample MHFenrmetagenome_2_FD_207603 | JGI IMG/M metagenome (GOLD analysis project Ga0326726, IMG submission 207603) | Lab enriched peat soil microbial communities from Michigan Hollow, Ithaca, NY, United States - MHF15MN | ecosystem: Environmental > Terrestrial > Soil > Wetlands > Peat | place: USA...
GTCATCCGGTCTGTGGGCCTGTAGCTCAGTTTGGCTGGAGCGTTCGACTGATAATCGAAAGGTCGCCGGTTCAAATCCGGCTAGGCCCACTTCCAATAAGTTCAAGTCTGGCTCGATCCAAAAAAAAAACAAAATTAGATATTTTCCTGATTATGTTTCTTGAAGTAAACCGTTATTCCTACACTTGTAACAACTACTGATGCTATTGCAACTGCTATGAGGAGCGTCGTTGTGAAGTGTTGCTCTGGCGGATTGATTGGTGATGAACTAGGTGTGGGTGATGCCGTTGGCGTTGGAGTAGGTGTTGGAGATGGTGACGGCGTTGGGTCGTAAGAGTTCCAGTAAAACAATTGGTTATACCCATTGTTGCCTTGCTGTAAGCCGTCGTCAAAGATGATGTCTAGTTTTTCACCATACTGTTTTAGCAAGGTGCCGACGCTGAGGCTAATATTGGCTGTGAGGTCATTGGCTTCCCATAAACCCCAAATGTGGTCCGTAGGCCATCGAAATCCAAATCCGTAAGCGTTTGGAAGAACAAAGGCGGTTCGTTCAATTTTAGGGTAGTTACTTCTAGGCTGATTGTCTTGGGCGTAGGTCCAGAAACGTTGTATTGCATCAAGATGCTCGGCTTGGAGGATGCTGTGACCTTTTTCGTCGCTGTCAAATACTATGATGTATTTTGCGCCGTTATCATAGGCCAAGCGCATGTCATCGTAGAGTTGAGTGCCATTTTCAATATAGGGGAAGTTTGTGTAGCTCCAAGTTATGATGGCGCCCCATTCTTTGTTGTTGGCTTGGGATGCTGCTCTGCAGAGTGCGATGTTTATTTGTTGACTGTTGTTTCCGCCTAATTCTGTCCAAACAGTATCATATCCTGCCTTGTAATCGTACCAGTAGAGTGCATAGTCAGAGGTGAAAGTTTTGAGGTAGGATGGTGGTCGTTGGCTGTTTAAGAAATTGGAGATTCCTGAGGTAAACCTGTTTGCTGCGTCAGAGAAGCTGCTTGGGTAACCGGTTGCGTTGTTCCATGTGTAGGTTTGGGTGCCATCAAGTTGTCTGCCTCCTGGTTCATCCATGATGTAGAATCCTAATAGGCGGTTTCCCCACCGGTTTTGGGCCATTGGATACCATTCAGTCTCGTTTAACTCTGTGGAGCTGTATTGCATTAGAGTTGGACGTAGGCTTATGATCGACAAGCCTTTATCGTATGCATACTGGAAAGTTTCATTTACTCTGTCCTGAAACCATGTTACTTGGGTGCTGCCAAACACGACCAAGTTGGTATAACTGCCAATTTGGTCAATCTCGGCTTTGGCCTCTGTCGTAGCTCCATAAGCTATGTCGACGCCAACATAAACACTCGAGTTTGTGTTCTGTGCATAACTTCCCGCAAAATAATGGGCGGTTGAGAAAGTCTGGACAATGAGCAAAACAACTATGAAGCTCAGAGCAAGACTCTTTCTAACCGTTTTCACATCCTTAAAGACAATACGTAAATCGTAAATAAGGTATTAAGATTTAAAACTTTTGAAAAATCAGAGAAATGAAGAAATGCAAAAAAACCTGAATGTAAAAAGCCTTTTTATGATAACTTGCTTCCAAGAGTAATTCACCTATTAAAAATTAAAGGGATTTTGGCAAGTTTTCTTGACTAACTTGCTTGTGTCTCTTGAAGCAGACCAACACAACAGAGCAACTACAGGAACAACTGCTACTAATAAACAGCGACAAAAGAAATTACTGAATGTTGTTCAAAGTTATCAAAAAAGTTGAAGATGATCAGATAGAGTGGGTTAGCCAACACACCATCCGAACCGTTTCACGTCAACTGCGGAAACTTTCTCCTCAATCATCAGGTCGCGAAGGCATACTGGATCAGTTTCCAAGAAATCTCCCGTACAGGCATATGCTCTGCCTCGGCATCCTCCGCATGTTTCTCGGTACTCGCAAGTTCCACATTTGCCTTTCAACCGGCTTCTTTGCCTGAGAGTATTGAGCGTTTCTGAGTTGCGCCAAATATCGATTAGGCTTTGCTCTCGGATGTTTCCGACTTTCACTGGCAGAAAAGTACACGGGTAAACATCCCCGTTTGGGCGAAGACTAAAGTAGAATATTCCAGCATGGCAACCAACTGCATTATGTACCCAGAACTCTTTAAGCAACAAATCTTTAGGTTTGCTGTCATGTGACTTATGCATTTCCAGAGTGATTTCTGGGTAAAGCGGTTCACCGCCTGACATGGTGAATACCATTTCTGACTCCTCCTGTTTCGCCTGCAAGTACCGTATTAGGCTGACCCGCTGCTCATCAGTCATCGCTTGATCCATCATGGCTTTTCCTCTGCCGACAGGAACTAAATCATAAACAGCTACCTCATCAACGCCTAAACTTTCTAAGAACTCTATACGCTTTGGCATTTCTTCTTGAGTATCTTTAAGTGCCATCGTGGTAACGATAACTTCTAGATCCATGTCAATGCAGGCTTTGATTGCCTCTACTCCTTTCTTGAAGCTACCCTTTACGTTTCTGAGTTTGTCATGGATTTCAGGGTAAACTGAATCAATAGGGATTCCAATTGCTTTAATCCCTGCATCACGAAGTTCCAAAGCTACTCTGTGGTTCATCAACATGCCATTAGACAACATAGCTGATATGATTCCTCTATCATCGCAGTATTGAGCAAGTGTTAAGATGAATTCTTTTCTAAGAAGAGGTTCGCCGCCACTGAAAATCAAAGCTTCAGTTCCAAGAGTCTTCATCTCGTCAATGGCGTGCATAGCTTCTTTAACATTAAGCTCATCCGACATAGCTTCTCGTGCAGAAACGTGACAGTGAAGGCAACTGAGGTTACAGGCTTTGGTTACAGCAAAAGAAACGATGAGGGGAGTGTTAACCGTTCCTTCCAAACCCTTGCCTAAGAGTTTCTGGCGAAGCATCAGTTCGAGTAATTTGAATCCAGTTCCCACTTTACCTCACCGTTTTCATGCTTAAACTTGGGTGTTTAAATTTTTGGTCGAATAAGCCAAAGCTGAATTAGTCTACGCAGCAACCATGCGATTGCAAATACGACTGAAACCACAATTATTACAATCATTATGTTAGATCCAATGTCAAATGCTGCATAGCTAACTTTTGGCGGAGACAAGTCAGTTAAGGTAACATCTTGAATTGTTGCTAGTCCATCATGGCCAATGTAGTATTCTGTTCCATTTACTATGTTGCCCTGAGGATTTTCCGAGCCGTGAAGCACGTCAACGCTTTGTCCATATCCATTAATGTAAAGATGCATGCCTGAAGAAGTGCGGGTAAACTCAACTTGCACCCATTGGTTTAATGGTACAGGCTGGGTGGTTACTATCTCATTGAATCCTCCGCTATCAGTTAAAACAAAACCGCTAAGTGCACCTTGAACGTAGTTTTCTCCGATTCCAGGGTCACCTGCTCTTATAGATAGCCCGAGGATTCTAATTGTGTTCTGCCAGGCAGCAGCTTGATCTGGATGATTAGCTTTAACTAAGATGTTATTGTAAGTTGCGTTTTTGTATCCTGGAACGTTAATCCATGCCGTGATATCAACATACTTTTGAATATCCAGATTTGGTGAAACTGGAATATAGATTGGTTGAGGCGTTGGAGGAAAGCCCACTATAAATTTTATGGGCATGTAGATGAAGTTATCCCCATTAAACTGCATTGCTTTGTCAAATTTGCCATCCACAAGTGTAGGTTGGGGTGTGCCAGCTACAATACCTGAATTTACGCCTGTCTTGTCGGGAGTTATTGTGTTATAACCGCTCGCTTGGACTTCACCTAGCGGCCAATTGCCAACTATGATTCTACTGTTTTGCGCCTTTACACCCGTCAATAAAATTGGACAAAATATGGTTGTGGCGAGCAAACATATTACTAAAACCTTTGCGATGATGTTATTACATTTCTTATTTCTCATCACGGTCACCATCTAACCATATAGATTATGAAAGTGGCATATTACTCTCCCTAAAGAACAGACTGTTCCTCAAAAAGAACAGAAAAAAACTCATTAGTTGTTCATAATATTTCTTAGCTAAATTCAAGTCAAGGCTTCTTAACTAAATGCCAAAAGATTGGCTAAGTTTTATTGACAAGAAACGTTTCAGGCAGACAAACGCTTTATTGGTCTTTGCCGCAGATGAATTCTTTTAATTTATTGTTTAACTTCATCGCCATCGTCTGAGGATTCAACTACATCTCCTCCCACGGCTTTTTCTATTAATTCTTCCACCTCCTGCAGAGGTTTTATTATTTTTTCAGCTTTTAGAGACCAATATTCTTTTGGATGAGGTCCACCAGTTGAAGCGTAAACCTTTGAAAGTTCGGCTCCAAAAAGAATGATTAGATTCAAAATGAAAACCCACAATAAGATAATTATTAGAGCACCTGCAGCTCCAATGATTGAGGTCACAGTGAAAGTTTGAAGATAAATGCCCAGAACATAATTGACGACTGTAAAAGCAATACCAGTAACGACCGAAGGCAAGACTACGTCTGTCCAGTGAACTCGGACTTCTGGAATAACTTTGAAGGTTAAGGCAAAAAGTAAAACAGCCAGGCTAAATGACAACAATACTTGAGCTACTGCAATGGAAAGTAGTGCTAAAGTTCCGTTTATTGAATATAATCTTATAGCGCTAAACAAAGAAGTTGTTATTCCCGTCCAGATTATTACAATCAATCCAAGACCAGATACAAGTAGAAATGGTCCAATTGTTCTTCTAATTCTCGCTGCAAAACTGTGAAGTTTTGGCGGTTTGACTTCCCATATGATATTCATAGTGTCACGCAAAACCGAAAAAGCTCCAATTGCACCCGCCAAAGAAAAAACTACTAATGTGAAAGAAGCCCAAACGGATGAGAAAGGCGAAGTTGCACTTGTTAGAAGTTCGTTGAACAATTGTGCGACGGTTGGTCCAGCAACTGAGGTTATTTGTTGTATCAACTGTTGAATAGCTTGTGTCTGACCATAAAACTGTGCCAAAATAGTTACTAAAATTATCAGAAGCGATGGTAAAGGCAAAATTATGAAGAATGTTAAGGCGGCAGCTCTTAGAGGGGCGTTGTCTTCTAGCCAATCTCTAGATGAAGTTTTGAATAAATTAAAAAGATCCTTCTTGTTCATTATTTGACCCTAAAATATAGTTTATGTATAGAAATACAATTCTAGTTCATAAGATTTCTGATGCTTACGACTTTGCGTAAATATAAAATACTAAATTTGTAAAATGTCAGTATATTGATTATTTGTCTATTTTGCGTTACGCTATTAAGTATGAAAAGAAATCATAGAATTGAAAAGTATGGAACAGTTATCACCTGAAACAATTTGGAACTTGAACGAAAAAGAAATCTTGGGTTTGCTCAAAAACGATCTCAATATGCCAAAGCGCAAAAACATCCGGTTCTACGCTCCAAGCTTTGCTCCCTACAAATCAAAATACTATTTCCCTCTGCAAACCAATTTCCCAACAATCTCCATTACAGGTAAATCTTGCGCATTAAATTGCAAACATTGCGGAGGCAAATTACTTGAAACAATGCATTCAGTCCTCAAGCCAGACGAATTGTTTGAATTATCTCGAAAAATAAAGCAGAATGGGGCTCAGGGTTGTCTCGTCAGCGGTGGATGTTTGCCTGATGGCTCAGTGCCTATTGACGACTTTGCAGATACGCTTAAAAAAATTAAGAAAGAGTTAGGATTAACCATTTTTGTTCATACAGGCATAATAAACTCTAAAACAGCTACCGCGCTTAAAGGTGCTGGCGTGGATGCAGCTTTAATAGACATAATTGGGTCAGCTGAAACAATTAGAAAAATATGCAGCCTCAACGTTAACCCCAAAAATTATTCAGATTCACTTAAAGCATTAAGCAATGCAGGATTAATTTTTGTACCACACGTCATTGTCGGATTAAACGAAGGCAAATTGGACGGCGAACTACAAGCTCTCAAAATGATAAAACGAGTAAAGCCTTCTGCAATAGTTATCATAGCGTTTATGCCAATACGTGGAACTGCCATGGCACAGACGCCGCCACCAAAGCCAATCGACATAGTCAAAGTAATCTTAGAAACACGACTCATGTTTCCTAAAACCCCATTGATTTTAGGCTGCATGAGACCTAAAGGTGCGATCCGTAGCGAAACAGACATTTTAGCATTAAAGGCTGGCGTCGATGCGATTGCATTTCCCAGCGAGGAAACAATAAAATACGCTGAAAGCCAAGGGCTTAATATTTCTTTTTCTTCGCATTGTTGCGCGCAAATGTATCTAGATGCTAAGATAATTAAGAATTATCCTTGAAATCTACAGGATAATTATGACTAGCATCCCTGATTTATCAGCGTTTTCTGCTGTTCTTTTAGCGGAACACACTGTTCTGTGGGGAGAGTAATATCTGACTTTGCGAACATTGTCTTTGAGCGGATAGAATGCAGTTGATGAAACGCCAAAAGATTGTTATCGCTTTTATTGTATTTGCATTGCTTTTAAGTTCAATCTTAGCTGTGACCTTTGGCAACTTGAGCAATCGTCAATCTGTAGCCACTTTAGCCGCCGTAGAAATACCAACCCCTCCATTGTTTCGAGTTCAGGTTATCTCTCCACTTGATAACTACACGTATGGCAGCTACAATGGACCAGAAAACATTACATCAGATCACGCAGCACAAAGAACTACTTACAATCTCATACTACCGCTGAACATTACAACAAATAAAGAAATCTCAAGAATCACTTACAGTTTAGATGGGTCTGACAATAGGACTTACAACCAAAACACAACTGCAACTCTGATTTTGAGCTATGGAGTTCACAACTTGACAGTTTATGCTACTAACATCGAAGGTGTGGCTTGTGAATCTTGCATTACATTTGCTGTAGGCTACGGTTATCCTTATATCAAAAAATAAACGTGGAACAGCTACAGGAAACCACCCGCTATTTTGAGAGCAGAGGATTAAAAGTTCAAGTCGAAAATATAGATGAAAGTAAATGGCAAAACGTTATCTACTTTCTCTATGCTGGTTCGGTAAATGTAGTTTCAAGTGACAACTTTGCGGATGCTGTTATTGCACATGGCATAGACACAATTTGGTTCACACAAGATTCCAACAATGTTACTTATTACGCCAATTATTACGATAATTCGTGGTTACCGACAGTCTACGTTTATTCGGCAACCTTAGTATAGTCTCTTTAGCACCATGGCTATCAAATTTTACCAGCGATAGTTGGTTGCTGGTTTGTTGGTTTACTTCAAAAAACACAAACAAGATTTGGTCAAGAAATCTTAACTTGAGTTAGTCAAGAAATGTTGACAAGAACCTTTTTAACTCAATCCAAACAAACACACTCACAAGAGGCATGATTGCCTTTGGCATCCCCAAATGTGCGGCTTCACAACTTTCAGATCTTGCTATTTGCCATACTGTTAATTTGTGTTATTGTTGGGCAAGGTTTAATCCAGACTTCTTTGTCTCAGTCAACACCTCAATTAACACCAAGCGAACAACTTCTTGGTAGCGGAGCCAAATGGGCTGCTCAAAATGGCACCTCGACCCTGTACATTGACTGGTTCGACAATTATAATGCACATCACTTCACGGATGATGTAAGTTGGGGTCCTTATTGGGGCGTAGACTACCTTTCAGAGATAAAGAAAGGTACAGTTGAAGCATTAGAACAACAAGGGTTAAATGTTACATGCACTGGCGATGTTCCAAATGACCTCTCAAGCTACAACCTTGTAGTTTTTGAAGCTTATTATGCAGTTGAACCCAAAGATAACCAGCTAGTAAGAAACTACCTCTCCAACGGAGGCAACGTCGTTATCATCGCTGGCGTACCCTGCTACTTATCAACCTACTGCAAAGACATGTGGCCTTACCAAACTGGCGGTGAAAATTTGTCTTCTCTGCAGGATTGGTTTGGCAGTTCACAATTTGTAAATTCAGGTGGCAGCGCAAGTCTTGTGGTGGACAACCCGTTTGGGACTTCACTTCTAGCTCAAAATCAGCTTTACTTTATCGATGCTTATGGCTGTTCCTCATTAATTTCAATGAGCAACGACTCATCGGTCATAGCGCGATGGAGTGACGGCTCAGTATTCGCTTTTACACATGATTATGGAAATGGAAGAGTTTACTACCAGGCAGCAGCAAATTTCTCATCTCTCACATCACCTATGTATACTTCAAGCCTCACTCTTTCTTGCGTTAGTTCTACATCCTACACTGCTTTTAAAGTTGAAATAAACGGAAAGTTAACTGCTAACGAAACAGCTCTGTCAGGATTTCCCATCTTGATTTCCTACAGCGTTACAGGTGGCGATTCTTGGCATGACCTCACCCTTGTTAACACAAATTCAGATGGAAGTTTCTTAGCAGAATGGCTGCCTTCCGTTACTGGAAACTATCTCATAAACGCTACTTTTCAAGGAGACTCCACTCACTCAAATACCAGCACTATAGTTAACCTTGTAGTAATTCCATCTACTGTCCAAAACGCTCAAGACGTTTTCTCAGTATCATCAAATTCGACTGTGTCAAACTTAACTTTCAATTCCACAAGTAATGAACTAAGCTTCTCAGTTACTGGTTCTCCCGGCACAACAGGGTACATCAATGCATACATCTCAAAATCCCTAATCAGCGAAATATCAAATCTAAAAGTCTACCTTGACAGAACCCAACAAAACTACACTGCTACGTCTCAGCAGGATTCTTACATCATTCACTTTACTTATCATCATAGCACACACTTAGTCATACTAACTCTTGGTCAAACACAATCAAAGAATAATCCAGAAGTTACTCAGACGATGCTGGCTATTGGAGGAGCCATAGTAGCGGTATTAGCGGGGATAATTGCAATTATAATTTATTATTTCAACCGTGGCTTTAGACAGAACCCTAAAAAATAGTGTTAAACCGCCAGAAGCATCTTTTCTTTGGATTTATTTTATGCTTATAATGATAGAGTTTTAGTCAAGAAACTTTGACTAAGAAAATAGAGTTTAGTCAAGGAATGTGAACAAAAACTCCTTTTAACAAGAATCAATCGATATTCAATTGATGCTAAGAATGAAGAAGACACTTGCAGCAGCAATCTTACTTTGCTTGTTAGCTCCATCATTAGCAGAAGCACAAGTTCCAACACCACCAGATGTTCCAACTCTAGGTCCACCCATAATAGTTACCTCTGGGGATAGTGGTACTAATGTCAAGATTCTTTCTCCCAAAACCCAAGCTGAATATCCAAAAGAAGTACAATTAGATATCTCAATAGAAGCAGTTGGAATGTTAGGGCAATTTGGCAATGTTGGGTACAGCTTAGATGGAGGAACCATTTATAGCATTAGAAATATGACTAAATCAGTAGATAAATCAGGCTTTCCAGAATGGGATTGGTGGAAGACAACAGCTGGAGCCAGTTTATCATTACTTTTATCTGATGGATTCCATGCTGTAACTGTTTATTATGGTTGGCAATATCCTAAAGAATTTGATGTATTTGCATATTCAACAGTTGACTTTCTAGTAGGCAATGCTTCTATAACACCAGAAATCTGGATTAAGTCCCCATCTGACCTAACGTTGACTATGAATAATTCAGTTCTTCTTAGTTTCTATTTAAGAAATATACAGAATATGGCAACAAGTGCTTCTATCTATTATTCCTTGGATGGAAAAAATTACAGCATATCTGATATTAGTGAATCAAGTTTAAAATCCGTTAGAAACAATGTAACTCCATTCAATCAAAAGATTGATAATCTAACTGATGGCTCGCATATTCTAAGTGTGTACGCTGAAGTATACTACATGACTAATTGGCTATTTGAAGGCAATTCCTCAATCCAATTTGCTGTAGATACATCTGCACCAATAATCTCAGAGTTGTCTATTGCTAACAAAACCTACAACAATCAGCCTATTCCTCTAACTTTTAACCTAAATGAAAAGACATCATGGATTGCATATAATTTAGATGACCAAGGAAATGTAACTACTCAAGGAAACATGACTCTCTCAGGATTAGCTTATGGCATCCATAAAATAATTGTTTACGCCAATGACACTGCAGGAAACATGAATGCATCACCAACAGTTACTTTCACCTTAGCGAAACCAGAGTTTTTCACAATATCAACTTTTGTCTCTGTTTCCATAGTTGCTTTGGTTGCTGTATTTGCTGGTTTGTTGATTTACCTCAAAAAAAATAATCGGTAAATATTTTTGTTTACATGATTTTGGATTCATAGATTCTATTAGCCGAAAAATTTGAAGTACTTGTTTGTAGGTTAATCTATGAAAAATGCAAGCAAATTAGTTCTTTTTATAGTATTGTTGACTGTTGCGGCGGTCGCGGGGACTATTATTATTTCAGCTTGGATTGCTAGTGACGAACCTGTTGGCCTATTGCCCAATGTTGAGCTGGCTTCAATTACGAAAATTGAATTTATTTCTATCAATACGGCCATAGTTGCAGTTGATAATCCGGCTAAAGTTGCAAGTTTACCTTGGCAACCTGGTTCGAATGTAGCTATAGTTTCAGCTGATGTAAATGGGACAGTAGCAACATTGTTACCCTTCGAAGATTCAACAGCAACTATTCCAAAAGGTGCTTCCGCAAGTTTCATTGTTATTCTTCAGGGTGAAAGCCAATTTATTTCAGGTCAAGAATACCAATTCAAGTTAGATACAACGCGCGGATCCACACTTATTTATACAGCAATCTACAACCCACTACCCTAAAAACTGAAAATGTGTGCGGTTGCATTAACGTTTGAGCTTAACACAAAATCAGTTAAGGGTTGAATAGAAAAATCTAGTCATGAAAGTTACCCAGCATAAGACTAGGGATTTTGAGTTTAAAATAAATCTAGCTTGGGCAAGAATATCGAGTTCACCATTGACGTTTTGGTTCGAAAGAGTATCTTCATGCTTTTTGTTTAAAATTAATTTGGCATATGTGCCTTCAGAGCTTTTTTCTCTAGTGTTAAGGTGAGGAAAGAAGGGGCGGTGGTGGAGGAAGATGCACTTTTCTTGATTTTCTTAAAATAACTATAACGCACAAAGCGCCTATAATAATCAGGACGGCTATAAACCCCCAGAACATTGTCTCTTTTAGCAGTCGCAAAGAATCTCCTGTATTGCCTGAGTTATCTTGCGACAATAATTCTGGATTGTAACTTGTAGTTTGTTGATTTGTGGTTACTACTAAATGCGGTAAGGTGGTTTTTATTTCTGGAGGATTTAGTGTCAGTTTGGCCACTGTTCCTAAAACGGTTGGAATGTTGTTATATGAAAAAGTGGTTGTTGTGCCTGCGTTGACAACTGTTGTGGTTAATGTGAATGATCCCGTGTCTGTTCCGTTTATGAATACGATGTAGGGTGTTTCGCTGTTTTGAATGGAGGCGTATTGAATTCCGCTCTCTTCAAGGAAGATTCCTCGGGGCAATTCTTCGAAGATTGTTCCATTATAATGGTTCCAACCCATCATTGCATGGCCATCTGGTGTAATTACCTCTAGGTTTGCATATGAGTGAACTGTGAGATCTATTCTTTCGCCTGAGACCAGTCCAGTGTTGATAGGGGAATAAGTGTAAGCACTTGTACTCGGTGGGTTACCTCTGATTATGTTCCAAATGACGTTTTGTACTTTTGAGTTGTTAGGAAGTTTTGCGTGCATAGCTGATTCTCCTAAATACGAGGGGTCTGTTTTTACGTAGTATTGAGCTGTTGCTGCGTTATTTTCAGCTCCCCAAAGTTGGACTGTTCCGTCTCCATCACTGAACTGGGGCACGAGAACAACTTCATTTCCATCGATGTTAACTGTCATATGACTGGTTATTTCATCATTTGTTGGAGCTCTCATTTCGTAGCCATTTAGTGATTGAGTACCGTAACCAATTATCGTATAGAGTTTGACGTTGCTTGGAATGTATGGGTTTTCCGGTGTGCCGATTAATGAGTTGAAACTGTAGGCTTTGTTTAAAATTGCCGAGTTGAAAGTCCACCTTTCTTCTGTATAAGGTGCATTATAGGCAATTGAGAAAGCTTGGCCGAGAGTGAGGTAACCGCCATTTTGTGTAACTATAAAAGGTTGCCGCGGCAGTAATTCATAGCAAGCTGGCCAATTAATTGCCATAGATTTCATTTGTTTCGGGTCAACAAATGCATTTCCAAGAGCATAACCTTGGGTTATTGCATAGTAACATTTGGGGGATCCCCAGAATGGGGTTCCAATGGTTATTATGCTATCTACTTTTTCTGCATAGTTAGAGTTGGAGTTTACATATGCTGTCGCTATAAGCCCCCCCATGCTGTGTGCAACCAGAATTACTTTTTCTGATGAGTTGGCTATTCTTGCTTGGTCGATTAGTTGGTCAAGTTGAGCGAGATGCAGGCTATTGTCTTGTCTAAAGTCGTATGGGAAAACAAAAAGACTTTGTCCTTCAATGTATCCTTTCGATTCAAAGAATTGAACTAGCCCTCCATAGAAATTAGATAACCCTGTTCGAAGAAGGTCACTTGCGAATACGTAGACACTTGGATCTTCTGGTCCGGTCCCATCAGCGTTCATTCTTAATATACTCATGTCTGCCTTGCTAACAAGATCCCAAGCATTTACTATAACTTGAGAGATTCTTGTTCCGCCAGGCGCCGGCCAAACTTCCCGCGAGGTACCGGCTGCCCATGCGTCAAGTTCTGAGCCTCCAACTCCTGGGATGATTATTATAGGGAGATTTTTTGAGGTTGCGATTTGGGTGGTTAGCGTTGGCTCTATTGTACTTGCAGGAGTCATGCTAAAGCTTGTAGTGGCTACAAATTGAAGGGTTCCTGCGAGGTCTTGTTCTGCCACAATTTTGTCCGGTCCAAAGAATCCATAATCTTGTGAGAG
>Ga0326726_10004338_pt1 | contig 12944 bp, 10 predicted proteins | sample MHFenrmetagenome_2_FD_207603 | JGI IMG/M metagenome (GOLD analysis project Ga0326726, IMG submission 207603) | Lab enriched peat soil microbial communities from Michigan Hollow, Ithaca, NY, United States - MHF15MN | ecosystem: Environmental > Terrestrial > Soil > Wetlands > Peat | place: USA...
TTGCCGCTGGTGGCGGTGGATGAATATCTCTGTGAGCAGGCGCTAGTGAATCTGATCCAGAACGCGTACGAGGCCATGGGCGAGGAGGGCGGGGCCTTCCGAGTGGAGGCATCGCGAGCATCTGCGAACGGCCGCAGCGGCGTCGAGGTCCGGCTGAAAGATACCGGCCCTGGTGTCGAGGCCGAGCTGCGCGAGCAGATCTTCAATCCGTTCGTGACCACGAAGAAGACCGGCGTCGGGCTGGGACTTTCGATCGTCTCCAAGATTGTGGATGAACATGGCGGATCCATCCGCCTGGAGAGCGCGCCCCATGAAGGCGCCTGTTTTGTGATCTTCCTGCCGGAGGACGCGGCGGTACAGCAGAAAGGAACAGCCACCTCCACATGACGGCAAAAGCAACCATACTGATCGTCGAGGACGAAGCCAAGATGCGGCGGCTGCTCGAACTCAACCTCGGCGACGACGGGTTTGCGACGGTGTCGGCAGCCGACGCGGAAACCGGTCTGAAGCTGCTGCAGAGTGCGACCGTGGACCTGGTTCTGACCGACGTGAAGCTTCCGGGCATGGACGGAATGGAATTCCTGCAAGCCGTGAAGCGCTCCAACGCAGCGCTTCCGGTGGTCGTGATGACCGCGTTCGGGACGGTGGAAACGGCGGTCGAGGCGATGAAGGCGGGAGCCAGCAATTACGTGCTCAAGCCGTTCTCGCTCGATGAAATGCGTATGGTGGTGCACAAGGAACTGGATGTGCGACGTCTGCGCGACGAGAATCGCTCGTTGCGCGAGGCATTGCAAAAGCGATTCGAGCACCCGAACATCGTGGCCCGAAGCGCCAAGATGCAGGAGGTAATGGCCACGGTGGAGCGCGTGGCGCAGACCAATTCGACCGTGCTGCTGGGGGGAGAGAGCGGCGTGGGAAAAGATCTGATCGCGCGGGCGATCCATGAGAAGTCGCGGCGCGCGTCCGGGCCTTTCGTCAAGATTAACAGCACCGCGATCCCGGAGAACCTGCTGGAGAGCGAGTTGTTCGGCTACGAGAAAGGCGCGTTCACCGGCGCCATCGCGAGCAAACCGGGAAAATTCGAACTGGCGGACAAGGGTACGCTGTTCCTCGACGAGATCGGAGACGTCCCGCCGCCCACCCAGGTGAAGCTGCTGCGCGTGCTGCAGGAGCGTGAGTTCGAACGACTGGGTGGCACGCGGACACTGAAAGTGGATGTACGGCTGGTTGCGGCCACCAATCGCGACCTGCGCGCCGCGCTGGAGCAAGGCACGTTCCGCGAGGATCTCTACTATCGGCTGAACGTAGTTCCCATCGATATCCCGCCGCTGCGCGAGCACAAGGAGGACATTCCCGAGCTGGTGAGCCTGTTCCTTGCCCGGTGGACGGCGGAATCGGGCAAGGAGTTCAGCGGAGTCGCGCCAGAAGCTATGAAGTTAATGATGGACCATCACTGGCCGGGGAATGTCCGCGAACTGCAGAACATCATCGAGCGCGCCGCGGTGTTGGCCAAGGGACAGACGCTCGAGGCCGGGGACGTCAGCTTGGATCCTCCGCGCGGGCAGCACGCGAACGCCGGCGTCGCGATCCTGCCGGAGGGGATGTCGCTGGAGCAGTGGGAGGACGAGATGATTCGCGAGGCGCTGCGGCGTGCCCATGGCAATAAGAGTCAAGCGGCTCGGATGCTGGGGCTGTCGCGAAATGCGCTGCGCTACCGGTTGTCAAAAATCGGGATCGAAGACGAGCCGGAGAATGCGAACAGCCAAGAGGCCTGACGGTTTGTTGAAAACAGGGGCTGAAGCCAATGTTGTTTTCAGCCGCTTACGGCGCTGAGCGGAGTTAATAACGAAAAAGGCATGATCGAGTGACCATGCCTTTGGGTCTTGCCTTCAGCCTTGAACCTTGCGCCTGTTAGCTGACAGCTAGCGAACGGCGCTCTCCGTCACCAGGTGATTCTCCACTGAGAACGCGCCGAACACCGAGCTCGCTCTTATGCCAGCCACAGTGCGTTCCAGTTCGTTGTTCACGACGCCATACAGTCCCACGTGGCCGCCATTGACCACGATGCGGATGGGCGCCTGCGGATCCAGCGCGTAGCGGCTCAGCACCGGATCGCGGTAGATGGCGCGCGCGATACGGATGCGCAGCTCGTCGTCGTAGATCGACGCCGGAGCAACGCTGATGCGGTCCACCACGCCCTTGACGCCCTGGGTGTTGATGGCCTCGGCGAGCGCGGACTTTTTATCCCACGGCGTACGGACTTCGCCGCCGATGGTGGCCACGCCGTTCTCGACCTTCACGGTTAGCAGGTTGAACAGGTTGCCGTTTCCGTAGCCGACGCGGTCATAGGCCAGTTTCTTCGCCAGTCGGTCGTGCAGTTCGGCGTCCGAAACCAGCGGTCCCGCGACCTCGACGAGATCACGAACGCCGGCAACGTGCTCCTGCTTGCGCGCCTTCTTCTCGGCGTCGAGCTTGTGCTGGAGCGTGTCGGTGGTGCCGCTGAGAGTGACAATGCCGTCTTCGACGGAAGCGCGGATGTCCTTGAACTCGGATTTCTTCTCGAGTTGTGCGGTGACCTTGGCCTGGATGGCGCCGTCGTAGGCCGCCGAAGCCGTATCGGCCATGGCCGCTGTGCCCAACAGCATGGAGCCGACCAGCATCACCGCCGCCAGTTTAATTTTCTTTCCTGTAAACATGATCTTTCCTCACCCCTGATTCGTTGAACTAACCGTTCAGTTAATTCATTAGACGCGGGCAGGAGGGAAAAGTCGCGGGCGTGGTGTAAAGAGTTGTAAACAAGCTCTCAGCTGTTAGCTCTCAGCATTTAGCTGGCAGTAACTGTTGGTTATCGGTTATCGGTTGTCGGGCGGAATTCACAGATCCTGAGTGCGATGGCTCACAGGCAAGACTGCCATCACCCCTGCTAAGAGCTATTCCTGGACGGCGTAATAGCCTTGCTTGGCGTGGACGTTAAGCGGAGGCAGTCCTTTGGGCGGCATCAGCTTAACCTTGATCTTGTGCCACTTGCCGTCCCTAGGCTTCTGCTTGGGCGCGTAGGCGATCAGGTATTGATTGCGAATCTGGGTTCCGATCTTGGTGGCGACGTCGGGAAGATCGTTGGGACTGGTGAGGATGAAGGTTCGGCCGCCGGTCACTTCGGTAACGCTAGACAGCAGCACCGGACCCATGCGCTCTTCGGGCGTGCGCGGCGACTGGTCGAAGATGCCGATGCCGAAGATCTGCACGTCGCCCTCTTTGACCGCCGAGGTGATCTCGCGCTCGGTGTAGCGGCTGTGATTGTCGCCGCCGTCGGAAATGATGAGCAGCGCCTTGCGCTGGTGCTTGGCGTGCTTCATCTGGTTCATGCCCATGTAGATCGCGTCCAGCAGCGCGGTCATGCCCTTGGGCAGAGCGGTAACCAGCCGGCTCTGGATGTCGCCGATGGAATCGGTGAAACCGGCGAGCAGGCGCGGGCGATCGGAAAAGGCGATGATGAAGAACTCGTCCTGTGGGTTGGCGGTCTGCATGAACTGCACGACGGCCTCTTTGGCCTTGTCCATCTTGTCGCTCATGCTGCCGCTCATGTCGAAGATGACGCCCAGCGAGACCGGGGCGTCCTCGGAGGACATGTGGCGGATTTGCTGCTTCTCCTTGCCTTCGAAGATCTCGAAGTTCTCCTTGTCGAGGCCAGTGACCAGGCGGTCCATGGGGTCGGTGACGGTGACCGGGACGAGCACCAGGTCAACCTCCGACTTGAGCGGCCGGGTGTGGGTCTTGAGCGCCGGATCGCCAAGGTCGGCGGGTTTGGAGGCGTTGGAGGCGATGCGCGGGGAGATGTGAACTTCTGCGTCGCCTTGAGCCAGCGCGGTGAACACCGCGCCGCAACACAGCAGCCATGCGATCGCGAGGTACTGAGTGATGCAACGCATAACCAATCGTTCTCGGCCAGAACGGTGGCGGCAATTGTTGAGATGAAGATCCCCGATCAGCAGTTATCCGGAAGCTTAGCATAAAACGCACGACTGGAAGCCCGGCGTTGGAGGAATTTATTCGATTGTCGCGAATCGTCCCTCAGGGGATGTTCGCGGCTCCGGCCGCCAGCGTTCGCGCCGCCTGTGCCGGCTGGCCAGCCTGCCGCACAACGAATCGGCGAAGGAAGCCGTCCTCAAAAGGTGAAGAACGCAAACCGCTTGGAATCGCGCATCCGGCGGGCGTTCGGGGCATCACATAGGGCTGTGACGTAGCGGGCGTATAATCGCGCCAGGTGAGGGTGTTCCCCCAGAGAGGTTCCCGAAGGCAATGAATCTTCCCCGGACGCTTGGACAGCTCCGCAACTCGCTCTATTCCGAACCGCGCCTGAACAGCCGCCGCGTAAAAGACGAATTGCGCGAGAATCTGATCGCCCGGCTGCGGCAGGGCGTGACACTGTTTCCCGGCATTGTGGGCTACGAAGACACTGTAGTGCCGCAGATCGTGAACGGAATTCTGTCGCGGCATAACTTCATCCTGCTCGGATTGCGCGGGCAGGCCAAGAGCCGCATCCTGCGCGCCCTGACGACGCTGCTCGATGCGCACACGCCGTACGTAGCCGGCTGCGAGATCCACGACAATCCTTACGCGCCGATCTGCCGGCGCTGCCGCGAAACGATCGCGGAGAAAGTCGAAGAGACGCCAATCGCGTGGCTCACGCCGGATGATCGTTACGTGGAAAAGCTGGCGACGCCGGATGTGACCATCGCCGACCTGATCGGCGACATCGATCCCATCAAGGCGGCCAAGGGCGGACACGAGCTGTCGAGCGAGATGACGGTGCACTACGGGCTGCTGCCAAGAGCGAATCGCGGGATCTTCGCCATCAACGAACTGCCGGACCTGGCGGGGAAAATCCAGGTGGGACTGTTCAACATCATGCAGGAAGGCGACGTGCAGATTAAGGGCTATCCGATTCGCCTGCCGCTGGATGTGGCGCTGGTGTTCAGCGCCAATCCCGAGGACTACACCGCGCGCGGGAAGATCATCACCCCGCTGAAGGACCGCATCGGGTCGGAGATCCGCACGCATTATCCGGCGACGGTGGAGGAAGGGATCGCGATCACGACGCAGGAGGCGTGGGCACAGCGTGATGGCTACAAGCTGCACGTGCCGAAATACGTGCGCCAGGTGATCGAGCGCATTGCGTTCGTGGCGCGCGAAGACAAGAAGGTGGACAAGCGCAGTGGCGTGAGCCAGCGGCTGCCGATCACCTGCCTGGAGAACGTGATCTCCAACGCCGAGCGCAGGGCTATCCTGCACGGCGAGGAAACGGTGGTGCCGCGGATCGGTGACATCTATGCGGCCATGCCGGCGATTACCGGCAAACTGGAGCTGGAGTACGAAGGGGAAGTGAAGGGCGCCGACAACGTGGGGCGGGAGCTGATTCGAACTGCGATCGCCAACACCTACGACGAATATTTCCACGGCGCCAACATGCAGCAGATCGTGCAATGGTTCGACCTGGGCGGAAACATCAAAATCCAGGACGGTTCGCCGGCGGCGCAGGTGATCGAGGAACTGAAAGGCATTCAGGGGCTGCTCGACAAGCTGAGCGCAGTGGGAGTGAAGACGCGCGATTCGGCGGAAATGCAGGTGTCGGCGGCCGAGTTCCTGCTGGAAGGGCTTTACGCGCACAAGCGCATCGGGCGCAACGAAGAGCGCCTGTTTACAGCGGGTGAAAAGCAGCCGCGGAGGGCGGAACCGAGCGGAATGCGAGGCGAGGAGCCGCCGTTTAGGAGTCGAAGGCCGTTTAACTAGGCTTCAGGCTGCAGGCTCCAGGCTTCAGGCCGGAGCAGTACAGCCTGAAGTCTGAAGCCCAGAGCCTGTTCCATGAAGCGCGTCACCTACACCAAGTACGTGCCGGATCCGGCGAGCGAGATGAGCATGGAAGACCTGCTCAGCGCGCTGTCGGATTACCTGCTGCAGAGCGGGTTCCAGAATTCGTACGGGTTCCTGGAAATGCGCGATCCGGAGCAGACGCTGGATGAATTGCGGCGCGCGATCGAAGACGCGCTCATGAACAGCGACTTCATGGACCAGCAGCTCCAGGAACAGCTCCAGCAGATGCGGATGGAAGGCAAGCTGGAGGAGATGTTCGAAAAGCTGATCGAGCGCATGGAGCAGGAAGGATTTGTTTCGATCGATCAGCCGCCGCAGGACCCGTCGCAACAGTCCGGGGTCGGCGGGCAGGTAGGACAGAACCAGGCGCAGGCGAAGTTCGAAATCACCGACAAGAGCCTCGACTTCCTGGGCTACCGCACGCTGCGCGACCTGCTGGGATCGCTGGGAAAATCGAGCTTCGGGCGTCACGACACGCGCGACCTGGCGACCGGCGTGGAAGCCAGCGGCGCGGCCAAGACCTACGAATTCGGCGACACGTTGAATTTGGACATTACGGCAACGCTGTCTTCGGCCATCCAGAGGGAAGGCGCGCAGGTCCCGCTGAACCTGGAATACAGCGACCTGCAAGTACATCAGTGCGAATACCAGTCGTCGTGCGCGACGGTGCTGATGCTGGATTGCTCACACTCCATGATCCTGTACGGCGAGGATCGCTTCACGCCGGCGAAGAAAGTGGCGATGGCACTCTCGCACCTGATCCGCACTCAGTATCCGGGCGATTCCCTGTCGCTTATTTTGTTTCACGATTCCGCGGAAGAAGTGCCGCTGTCGCAACTGGCGCGAGTGAAGGTCGGCCCGTATTACACCAACACGCGCGAGGGATTGCGGCTGGCGCAGCGTCTGCTGGCGCGGCAGCGCAAGGACATGAAACAGATCGTGATGATCACCGACGGGAAACCGTCGGCGCTGACGCTGGAGGACGGACGTATCTACAAAAACGCCTTTGGGCTGGATCCGCTGGTGGTGAGCCAGACGCTGGAGGAAGTTTCCAAGTGCAAGCGCGCGGGGATCATGATCAACACTTTCATGCTGGCTAGCGATTACGGGCTGGTGCAGTTCGTGCAGAAGGTCACGGAAATGTGCCGCGGGAAAGCGTATTTCACCACGCCGTATACGCTGGGGCAGTATCTGCTGATGGATTACATGAGCAGGAAGACGAAGACGATTCACTAGGATGTCGGTTGACGGTTATCGGTTATCGGTGGGAGAGGCAATCATGGCAGAGCCTAGTTATGAGGAATTGAAAGCGAAGGTCGCGGAACTGGAAAAACAGGCAGGGCGGAAGCGGGGCGGCGCGCTGGAATTTCGTGTCAGCGAAAAGGGCGCGGTCAGCGTGTACGGCATGGGGCGTTTTCCGGTGACGCTCTATTACGAGCAGTGGACGCGGCTGCTGGAAGCGGCGGAACTGTTGAAAGCGTTCCTGGAAGAGAACAAGAGCAAGTTGAAGCTGAAGGGCGCGGCGGAATAGTCTTCCTGCCGTCCCTGCGGGACTCCCCCTTATCATGATCGCTCTCCCGGCACTCACGTGCCGGACTGGGTTCTGTCGCCCCAGCGGGGCTGCACACGCGAGGGCGCGCCACAAAATACACTTCATGCCTCGGCTGCACACGCGAGGGCGCGTGTGCCACATGGCCTCGCGAAAATCCGCGAGTTCTACGCGTAGGCGGATTCGGCGCGGCGGAATTCGCTGATGGCGATGCCGATGTGCTCCAGATGATGGACCATGTGGTCCACGTAGTCCTCGATCACGAAGCCCAACGTGATCGATGGACCGCCGGCGATGGTGCAGGGGCGGGCGAGGGCGTCGGCGGAAATGCGGCGCGCGGCAGCCAGCATGTGCGAATTCAGCGCTGTCCACAGCGAAATAAGTTGGGCCCAGTGGCGATCGTCATAACCCTGGCGCTCGACCCAGACGTCCTGCTCGTAGCCGGGAAGCGCGGGCGCGTCTTCGCGCTGCACGCGAATGATGCGCGCGTAATTGTTGACGGCGGAATCGATCAGGTGGCCGAGCTCTTCTTTTTTCGACCACGCTCCGGGCTTGGGACGAAGCGCCGCCACCTGCGGAGACAGGCTGCTGAGGCGCTGCGTGCCGGCGGCGAGAACGGCGGCAAAACGATCCAGGGTCTGCATGCTCTTAGCTCGTCAAGTTGAATGGCTCAACCCTTAGTGGGGCTGCCCGCGGCAGGAGGAGCCCCGCCGTCGGCGGCTTTGACGGCAGCCTCGGCGGCATCGAATGCGATCTTGGAATGAGTGCCGTCGCAGAAGGGCTTGGTGACCGAACCGCCACAACGGCAAAGTGAGAACGCAGTCTTGCCTTCCTTCACTCTGGCGCTGAGATCGTACGGGTTGCCGTCAGCGTCAACCAATTCGACCGAACCTATGGGAGCTTCAACCCGGTAAGGGCCGTTCCGGCGCGCCGTAATCTTCACTTCCGCCATTACTTCCTCCTGAACCTGACGAATAGATGTAGCCGGGCCGCTTGGGGATACGGGAAAAGCAGGCGCAGGGCTCCAGGCGGTGGAGCCTCGGGTTTCTCCATTTATTTCTTGAAGGCAACGTTGACCAGGAGTTTTTCGCCGTCGACATCGACGACATTGCAGAAAGTACGTTGGCCGCGGCGGGAGAAGTCGAGGCCGACGCGGCTCTGGCCGACGCGCAGGTTGCGGATACGCAGGTACTCGAGCCAGTCCGGCAGTTCAGGATTGACGATGTTCAGTTCGCGGCGCTGGGCGCTGGGTCGGATGCCCAGCACCGAGTTCAGCATGAGGAACATGGCGCCGGAAGCCCAGGCCTGCGGCGAGCAGGAGACCGGGTAGTGCACCGGGTCGTCAAACTCGCGGCGCTGCACGCCACAAAAAAGTTCAGGCAGGCGGTAGTCGCGGAAGCGGAGCGCCGCCTGAAAGAGCCTGGTAAAGACGCGGATGGCGGGCTCTCGAAATTCATTGAGCGCCATGCCGTGAACGGTGAGCGAATTGTCGTGCGGCCAGACCGAGCCGCGATGATAGCTCAGCGGGTTGAAGGTGCGCTCCTCGGCGGAGAGTGTGCGCAGCGCCCAGCCGGAGAACATGTCGTCGTGCATGAGGCGATGGGTGACGGCACGGGCGCGGTCTTTGGAGATGGCGCGATTCCACAAGAGGTGCCCGGGATTGGACGACACCACCTGAAGCTGCTTCTTCTCGCCGTCGAGCGCCATGGCATAGAAGCCGCGCCCGGGCATCCAGTAAGCCTTTTCGAGACGCTTGGCAAGATCGGAGGCTTCGCGCTTGAGACGCTCGGCGTTCACCGTGTCGCCGAAGGCGCGCAGCAGCGAGGACATGCGGTACTTGGCGTCGTAGACGTACCCCTGCACCTCGACCAGCGCGATGGGCGGGCGCGCGATGGTGCCGTCGCGGTGCATGTTAGCGTCCCAGGAATCTTTCCAGCCCTGGTTGGCGAGTCCGCGGGGGGAGCGGCGGATGTATTCGATGAAGCCGTCGCCATCGAGGTCGCCGTAGGAGGCAATCCATTCCAAGGCGCGGTACGCGGCGGGCAGCAGCTCGCGGACAAGATCGTCGGCGGCGGTCCAGTTGTAAGTTTCACTGAGCAGGATGAGGAACAGCGGCGTGGCGTCAATGGAACCGTAGTAGGGGCCGAAGGGCATCTCGCCGTTGCGCGTCATTTCGCCGGTGCGGTACTCGTGCAGGATCTTGCCGGGCTGCTCGTCACGCCAATCGTTGACTTCCGTGCCTTGATGATGCGCGAGCGTGCGCAAGGTCTCAACGGCGAGTTGAGGATTGAGCGAAAGCGTCTGATAGGCGGCGATGATGGAGTCGCGGCCGAACATGGTGGCGAACCACGGAATGCCGGCGGCGACGACGTGCTGATCGCCGTCGGGAATCTGGAGGGCGTGGAAATCGCCGAGGGCGGTGTGCAGGGTACCGTCGAAGACGTCGTTGGTGCTGCTGAAGCGGGTGGAACGGCTCTCCCAGGCGGCGAACGCTTCGCGGCGGGCACGCAGGTTGGAGGCCTGATCGTAGTTTCCGGAGCGGCTCTTCTCGCGTTCAACGAAAGGAGTGATGTTGATGTTGAGCTGGGCCTGGCGCAGCGGGGGCAGGTTAATCTCCCAGCGCGCGACTTCCTCTTCGATCTGCGCCGGAGGGGGAGCAAAATCAATCTGCGTCTGTCGAAGCAGGCCGTCGAGGCCGCGATAAAAGAATGCCAGGGTGCGGTCACGGACGATGGGCTTGTAGTACTGGCCGTGGGCGGAACGGGCGCAGCCGCGCACCTGGAAGACGTCCACGAAGTCTGCGTCGTAATGGATCTCCAGCACGAAGCTGACGGGCACGAGGTTGAAATTCTCAAACGTCAGGCGGTCGAAGAACATGTCGGAGGCGAGCAACTGCTCGCGCCGGATGTGGATGGTGTTCTCCGGCAGGTCGAAGGACTCACGCAAGGTGATGTTGCCGGTAGTCAGTTCGACCTGGTTGGCGAAGGTCTTCTCGGAGCTGGAGGAGAGCACGACGGCGCGGCTTCCCATGACGCGCAGTTCCATGTTGCTGAGGAAGCGCGTGTCGTCATGGAAGAAACCGACGTCGGCCGCCCCGGCGGGCGAGATGTCGCCGGCAACCGTGGTGGAGAGGAATGTCTTGCCGTCAATGAGCGTGAGGTTGTTGACCTTGCGCGGCTCCAGGGCCTGGAAGGCGATCCTCGGCTCCACGTGCGGCGAAGGCATCTCCACCAGAACGTCTTCCGGAATAGACAGACGCGTGCTCATGCGACGGCGCGTTGGGGTACGGTGATTCCCTTCTCTGCCGGCATCCCGGCGAGAATGCCGGCATACAGATCAGCATACTGCTGAACCATGCGATCAAGCGAGAAGGTGTGCTCGGCATAGGCGCGTACCTCGGCCGGATCGAAGTCGGCGACATGCCGGGCGCGTGCGACCATTTCGTCGACGGTGCGGCAGACCCATCCGGAAACGCCGTCCCTGACGATTTCCGGCACGGAACCGCCGGGCATGGCGATCACCGGCGTGCCGCAGGCCATGGCTTCGATCATCACCAGGCCGAAAGGCTCGTCCCACTGGATAGGAAACAGCATGGCGGCGGCATTGCCGAGCAACTCGTTCTTTTCTTCGAGATTGGCCTCGCCAATGTATTCGATGAATTTGCCGTCCAGGTGGGGCTTGATCTCGGAATCGAAGTAGTCGCGAAACATCGGCTGAATCTCGCCCGCGATTTTCAACGGCATGCCGGATTTCTGGGCCACCGCAATGGCCAGGTGCGTGCCCTTGCAGGGAGCAACCCGCCCGATGAAGGCGAGATAGGGTTGCTTATCTGTCGTTAGACGATATTTCGAGAATTCCAGGCCGTGGTGGATGGTCCTGATGCGCGGCATTGTCTCGCGCTCGCGCTGGAAGTCGCTGATGGTAACGTAATCGATTTCCGGGTAATAGGCATAGAACTCGCTGAGGCTGTCCTCGTGCGGGTGATGAATGGTGTAGACGAAGGGAGTGGAATCAAAGCGCGAATAGACCAGGCCGGGAGCATTATTGAGGTGCACGAGATCGCAGTGATTGCAGGCGTCGGCGACCGCCCATGCGCTGTGATTGAAGTCCTTGAGGCTGCCGTGCACGTCGCTTGCGATGGGCCACTCCGATGTGGGGTACAGCGAGCGTACTTCGACCGGCACGGTGGATTCGCCGTTCGCGTACACCACCACGTCGTAGCCGAGTTTTTTCAGTCCGACTGCCAGATGAGCGATGAACAGCTCCGTCCCACCATAATTCAAGGGCGGCACGGAAATGAACGGCGGGGCGATAAGTCCAATGCGCATGGAACCTCTGAGTACGCGAAATATTATGGTCGAGCTGTGACACTGACGTTTCACAGCTTTGTTGCAAGCCTGTCCGTATCTCTACATTCAACAGCGAAACAAGGTTGGACGTTCTGGCTGTTTGAGATGCGAATAGAGAGCAAAGTGTTGGTAGCAAGAAAGGTCTCTCGGTCTGTCAGTCGCTCGGTCCCCAGGTTTTCTGGGCGGATCGACGCGTTGGCCTCTGAGCGACTGCAAGAACGATTGACCGAGAGACCGATAGACTTTTATGCGGTGAGGTCGGCGACGGAATCTTCGGTTGCAGGGCCGGTGCGGGCGCGCTCGAGAGCTTGCTCGAATTCACTGGCGCGGCGCTCGCTGGTGTGTTCGGCCAGCACGCGCTCTTGAGCACGAGCGCCGATGGTTCTTAGTTCTTCGTCACTCAGTTCGCTAATGTAGCGGGCTACGTCCTCGGTGCAGGTGGGAAGAAGGATCTCCTGCTGCGGCCGGAAAAAAGTGTCCAAGCCGGGCCAGTTGTCCGAGACGATGGTGGCGCCACTGGCGGCGGCTTCGAACAAGCGCACCGAGGGCGAATAGCCGGCCCGCACCATGTCGCGACGAGTGACATTCAACGTCAGGCGCGACGAGGAATAGAAGCGGCTGTGCCAGCGTGGGTTCAGGTGGGTGATGCGTCGTACGTTGGCGGGCCAGCGGATCGCTTTGGGATATTGCGGGCCGGCGAGGATGAAGGTGCGTTCCGGCAGCAGGCGCGCCGGCGCGCAGAAGAATTCTTCGATTTTCGGCTGGCGGTCGGGGGCGTAAGTACCCATGTAGCTGAGGTCGCAGGCGAAGCGCTTGTTCACGGGAAAACGGCGGTACTGCTGCGGGTCAAAGGAGCAGTACAGCGGCACCGCCAGTCGCGCGCCGAAACGGTTCTCGATCTCCTTGAGCATGGGGCCGCCGGTGAAGCTGTAATAAACGTCGAAGCCGGAGATTTGCTCCTGGAGAAGATAGCCGGTGCGGCCGGATTCGCGTAGCTGCGAGACGGTGATGGGGGTGTCGATGTCGTAGAACGCTTTGAGCGGCGCGGGCGAGTCGAGGACGGCGTTGATGGCGGCGATCCCGTCGGGAAAATAGGAACCGACCACGGCTACGTCGCAGTCGTGGAGTTCGACGCGCACGAAAGGCAGGACGTCGTTCCAATTGTCGAAGATCCG
>Ga0326726_10004339_pt1 | contig 12944 bp, 10 predicted proteins | sample MHFenrmetagenome_2_FD_207603 | JGI IMG/M metagenome (GOLD analysis project Ga0326726, IMG submission 207603) | Lab enriched peat soil microbial communities from Michigan Hollow, Ithaca, NY, United States - MHF15MN | ecosystem: Environmental > Terrestrial > Soil > Wetlands > Peat | place: USA...
CTCCACCGAAGCCAATCCCATCCGGGAGTCTCTGGTCCCTCATCGCTTTACAACGACCGTCAGCGTCGAACGCCTCAACTTCATCCTGCCCGATCGCGCAGGGCTGCCCGCGCTGAAGCAATATGCGCACGTGGTCCTGCCCGACGGCAGCTCGCGCGTCGCCGGCTACACCGAGGCCAGCCGCGGCTGCAAACATCTCTGCCGGCATTGCCCCATCGTGCCCGTGTACAAAGGCATCTTCCGCGTCGTGCCCAAGGATGTTGTGCTGGGCGATGTCCGCCAGCAGGTCGCCGCGGGCGCCACGCACATCACCTTCGGCGATCCCGATTTCCTGAATGGGCCGGCGCACTCGATGGCCATCGTTGACGCGCTGCATCGCGAATTCCCCAACGTCACCTACGACGTCACCATCAAGGTCGAGCACCTCCTGCGTCACTCCGGTCACCTCCGCGCCCTGCGCGGTTCGGGCTGCCTGTTTGTCACCACCGCGGCCGAATCGGTGGATAACGCCGTGCTTAATCGCTTGGATAAAGGCCATACCCGCGCCGATTTTCTGGCCGTTATCAAGAGTGTCCGCGAACTCGGCATGGTCCTGCAGCCGACGTTCGTCCCCTTTACGCCCTGGACCACGCTCGAAAGCTATCGCGACCTGCTCTCCGTCATCGCCGCGCAGGGCTTGGTCGAAAACGTCACGCCCATCCAGCTTGGCATTCGTCTGCTGATTCCCGCCGGCTCGCGCCTGCTGGAACTGGACGAAGTCCGCCGCATGGTCGGCGAATTCGATCCCGCCGGCTTGCTCTATCCCTGGAAGCACGCGGACCCGCGCCTGGATGCGCTGGCTGAGCGGATACAGGACCTGGCCAGTGAGGGGGAGAAGCAGAAGAAGTCTCGCGCCGAGATTTTTGCGAGCATCTGGCGCGCCGCCGCTGCGGCCGCCGGCGCCGGCGAAGCCGATCCCGCCTGGCAGTTGCCGGCGCTCGCAAAGAGCGCGCCGGTTCCTAGGCTTAGTGAACCGTGGTATTGCTGCGCGGAGCCCACGCGAGACCAGTTCGTGGCCATAGGTGCCGCGCCACAGCCATCCGCACCGGCGCCCGCCCTCACGGGAGCCGGGGATTTTCTGTGAGCTCGCCGCGCTTGCTGCTGCTGGCCAGCAAATTGGGCTACCAGACACGCAGTTTCGCCGAAGCCGCCAGGCGGCTGGGCGTCGAGGTCATCATCGGCAGCGACCGCTGCCACCAGCTTGACGATCCCTGGTCCGACGGCGCCGTTCCGCTGCATTTCGAGCAGCCGGAATTGGCGGCGCAGCAGTTGGTCCAGTCCCTGCGCGACCGAGCCTTGACCGGCATTCTCGCGTTGGGCGACCGGCAGACGGCCACGGCCGCGCACACCGCGCAACTGCTCGGCCTGCGTTACAACACGCCCGAGTCGGTCGAGAATTCCCGGAGCAAATTGCGCCAGCGTGAAGTCTTGCGCGCCGCCGGCCTCCCCGTGCCGCGCTTTTTCTCCTTCGGCGTGAACGACTCCCCTGAATCCGTTCTCGCCCGCGTCGAATTTCCCTGCGTGCTGAAGCCGCTGCGCCTTTCGGCCAGCCAGGGCGTCATCCGCGTCAACGACCCCGCCGAATTTCGCGCCGCCGTCGCGCGCATCTCCAAACTGCTGGCTTCCGCCGAAGTGCAGGTCACGCGCGAGCCCGAACTCGATCGCATCCTCGTCGAAAGCTACATCCCCGGCGCCGAAGTGGCGCTCGAAGGCCTGCTGGAGCGAGGCCGGCTGCGCGTGCTCGCCTTATTCGATAAGCCCGATCCGCTCGAAGGTCCTTACTTCGAGGAAAGCATCTACACGACCCCCTCGCGTCTCCCGCCGGGCGAGCAAGCAGCCATCATCGACTGCGCGCAACGAACTGTTCGCGCATTGGGATTTACCGAAGGCCCGGTGCATGCCGAATTTCGCATTAACGATGGCAGGCCCTTCGTTCTGGAGGCATCGCCCCGGCCCATCGGCGGATTGTGCTCGCGCGTGCTGCGCTTTGGTCCGGACCGGATTTTGCTGGAAGAATTACTGGTGCGTCACGCCGTCGGACTGCCCGGCGCCGATCTGGAGCGCGAGTCATCGGCCGCAGGTGTAATGATGATTCCCGTGCCGGCGAGCGGCGTATTGGATGAAGTGACCGGCGCGGAGCAGGCCGCGGCCATTTCCGGCGTGGAAGAAATTCACATCACGGCGCGCCTGCACGATTTCATCGCCGCTTGGCCGGAAGGCTCGTCCTACCTCGGTTTTATCTTTGCGCGCGGTGAGTCTCCGCAGCAGGTCGAAGCAGCCTTGCGACGCGCCCACGCCGCCCTGCATTTCCGCATCGCACCGCGACTGCCGGCCGCGCACCCTGCGAAAGCGTGAGTTCCGGCGTTTATCGCTGAGGAATTAATTTCCCGTGCGGTCGAGTTCTTCTTCCACCGCGTCCATGAGCGGTTTCAGAATCTCGTAATCGAATTGGAAACGCGCGCCGGCGGCGGCAAATAGTTCCGGCAGGGGGCGCGATCCGCCGAACGTGAGCGCCTGCCAGTACTGCTCGACAGCGTCGCGGTAATTCGTGCGGCTGCGCAGCCACACCTGCAGCGCCCCCAGTTGCGCGATTCCGTAATCGATGTAATAGAACGGTATGGCGAAAAAGTGCAAAATTGCGTGCCAGTGGTAAGCGCGCGCGTCTTCGTATCCGTTCCAATCTACTCCGGCGTTGAAGCGCGTCGTCAGGTCCACCCAGGTGCTGGCGCGCTGCTCGCGCGTGTGCGCGGGATTCGTGTACACCCAGTGCTGGAACGCGTCGCCCAGCGCGATCGCCGGGAGCAGCAGCACCAGATCTTCCAGGCGCGTCTGGCAGGCGCGGCGGTAGTCCTCGGCGTCCTTGTAGAACTCGCCCAGGTGTGGCAGCGCGAGTAGTTCCATGCCCATGGAGGCGACTTCGCAAAATTCGATGGGCGCGTGGCGATAATCCACCAGCGGCTCCTCGCGCGCAGCCAGCGCGTGGAAGGCGTGGCCGCCCTCGTGGACCAGCGTCCGCAGATCGTGATCGCGCCCCACCGCGTTCATGAAAATGAACGGCAGGCGGCGCTCCTCAAGCGTGCTCTGGTAGCCGCCGGGTGCTTTGCCCTTGCGATTTTCCAGCTCCAGCAGTCCATGGTCGGCCATGAACTGGAACTGCTCGCCGAACGAGGGATGCACGCGCGTAAAAATCCTCCGGATGCCTGCGACGAAATCGCCTGTGGTGGAAAACGGCGCCAGCGGCGCGCGATTGAGCGGGTCGACGCTCAAATCCCACGGGCGCAGGCTGTCGAGTGTCAGCAATTGCCGGCGGCGCGCGCGAATCTTGCGCGCCAGCGGCATCACCGCGCGCTCCACGCCGTCGTGAAAGCGGAAGCAGTCCTCGGCCGTGTAGTCGAACCGCTCGCGCTGGCGAAAGGCCAGGTCGCGGTAGTTCGGGAATCCGGCGTTGGCCGCCATCTGGGTGCGCAGCGCGACCAGTTTGTCGTAAATCTCTTCCAGCGCATCCTTGTCTTTCAGACGGCGGGCGGTCATCTGTTCCCACACCTGCTGCCGCAGCCCGCGATCGGGTTGCTCCAGAACTTTCGATGCCTGCTGCAAGGTCAGTTCGGAGCCATTAACGGTGATGGTCATCGCGCCCATCAATTTGTGATAGTCCTTGGCCAGGAGTTCGTCCTGTGTTTCCAGCGGCACATTCTCTTCGCGGAACAGCGCCACCGAATTGGCCGATTTGCGGTCCAGCACCGCGTAGCGCTGCGCGGGCAAAAGTTTGCGGTAGGGATTGGCCAGGTAGGCCTTCTCGGTTTCCTGCATCAGCGGCTTGATCCTGGGAACGATCTCCTCGACAAATTTCTGGTAAGCGGCCTCGCGCACCGGATCGTCGGTCTGCGTGGTCATGGCGATGTAGCGCTTGCTGCCTTCCTCGCCGTGCGCGGCGGAAAGCTCCGAGTAGTCGGCCAGCCACTGCTCCAACTCCTGCACCGAGGCAGGCTTGCGCGCCAGCAATTGCTTGAATAGCGGCTCCACCTGCGCCCAATCGCCCATGTCGGCGTCCTGTGGCACGAATTTGCGGGGATACAACCGCTTCAGATCGACCTGAATGGCTTGCATAAACCCTCAAAATGGCGGTAACCAGCGGCCGTCTCGGCGGGCCGGAAACTACAGGAGTCGTCAGCCCTTGGCGCGCTGCGGCACGTAGCCTTCCGGCAACTTGGCGCTTTCGCCAAAGAAGAATTGTTCCATCTGCTCTTCCATGATCTTCAGCGACTGCGGATCGAGCGGATTCAGGCGATATTCGTTCATGATCATCTTGGAATGCTCCAGCCACATCTTCCAGGCTTCCTTGGAGACGTTCTCGTAGACGCGCTGGCCGATCTCGCCCTTCCATGGCACGCGATCCAGGCCTTCCATGGTGCGCCCGAACTTCACGCACTGCACCGTGCGCGCGCCCGGATTGACCGGCGCATTCATTGCCGGTTTCGGGGGACCGCAGCTATCGTCTGCCATGAAAGCCTCCACTTGTGCCGCGCTCGATCGGCTCGTTCTATCGTCAATCAACATACTGCATCGCAACAAAAATTCCTAGGCGGACTCGAAAGCGTCCGAGACTGGCCTAATGAGGGCCCGCCGCCGTAATATTGACCTGCGAACCGGGCCTGGCTATGCCTGCTTCCACGGAGATTCTCCCTTTGCGCAAACAACGGATCGTTCCCGGCCGCTTGGCTCCGGCTTACGAAGCTGAACTCGGCCGCCTGCGCGCCCAGCAGGTGATTTCGCGCATGTGGAATCGCGAGCCCGGTTTGTGGAAGGACGACTCCGCGCACGCCGGCGTCATCGGGAATCGTCTGGGCTGGCTCTCGGTGGTCGACCAGATGCGTTCGGAAGCGGCGGATCTCACCGCCTTCGCGGACGAAGTCGCCGCGGCCGGTCTACGCACCATTGTCCTGCTGGGCATGGGAGGCTCGAGCCTGGCGCCCGAAGTTTTTTCATTGCTGATTCCGGCGCCCGACGATCACCGGCGTTTCTTCGTGCTGGACACTACCGATCCCGAATCACTCCTTGCCGTCGAGCGCTCGCTGAATCTTCCGCGCACACTGTTCATTGTGGCCAGCAAGTCGGGCTCGACCATCGAGACGCTTTCGCAGTTTCAGTATTTTCTCGACCTTCTAAAGCAGGGAGGCGTCGCCCAGCCGGGCGCGAACTTCATCGCCATCACCGACGCCGGCTCGCGCCTCGACAAACTGGCACAGGAACATTCGTTCCGCCGCGTCTTCCGCAATCCCGCCGACATCGGCGGCCGCTATTCCGCGCTTTCGTTCTTCGGCCTGGTTCCCGCGGCGCTGTGGGGTGTCGACGTCAACGCGATTCTGGACTCCGCCTCCGAAATGATGGCGGCAACGGGCCCGCAGGCCCCGCCCGAGGCGAACCCGGCGCTGCGGCTGGCGGCGTTGCTGGGCACCGGAGCGTTGCAGGGATGCGACAAGCTATTCCTGCTGTCGCCGCGCAAGGTTGAGCCGCTGGGCAGCTGGATCGAGCAGCTCGTCGCCGAAAGCACGGGCAAGGAAGGCCGCGGCATCGTGCCGATTGTCGCCGGTCCCGATGCGCCGCTCGAATTGCTCGAACAGGGTGCGGTCACGGTGGCCCTTACGCTCGATGGACACGACGACGACGCCCTCAGCCGCACCATGGAGGCCCTCGAGGATCGCGGCGCGCCGATGGCGGAAATTCGCATGGCCGCTCCCACCGATCTGGGCGCGGAATTTTTCCGCTGGGAGGTGGCCACCGTGCTCGCCGGCGTTTCGCTCTCCATCGATCCTTTCGATGAGCCGAACGTGCAGGAAAGCAAGGACGCCACCGGGCGCCTGCTGCGCGAATTCGAGAGCACCGGCAAGATGCCGCAGGGCTCGCTGATGCTGGCGGAATCGGGTGTCGAGCTCTTCAGCGAAACCGCCGCCCCTAACGCCGTGCAGGCGCTGCAAATTTCCGGCGTGCTGCGCTCCTTTCTGGCCGCGCGGCGCAAGGGGGATTACCTGGCGCTGCTGGCCTACGTCGCGCGCGATGCGGAAAACGCCGCCGAGTTGGAAGCGCTGCGCCTTCGCCTGGCGGAGCGTTTGCAGGTGCCGGTGCTGCTCGGCTACGGGCCACGTTATTTGCACTCCATCGGCCAGCTGTACAAGGGAGGGCCGTCGTCGGGACTGTTTGTTATCATCACCTCGAGCAAGGCCGAGGAGTTGCCGATTCCCGGCGCGCGCTACACCTTCGCTCAGCTGCAAATGGCTCAGGCGCTTGGCGACATGCAGCGCCTGGCGCAGCGTAGTCGCCCGGCGGTGCGACTGCACCTGGCGCCGGGAGCGCGCGCGGGCCTGGCCGCGCTTCGCACCATCTTCGAGCAGACCCTCGGCGCGCCCGGCGCATCGGCGCCGGGCCGCTGACGCAAATCTGGCGTTGCGCGGCAGCAAAGCCGCCGTGCAGGAGGCGCCCATAGTATGGATATCGGCTTCATCGGACTGGGCCGCATGGGCGGCAACATGGTGGAGCGCCTGTTGCGCGGCGGCCACCGCGTCTGGGCCGTCACCTCTCACGCCGAAGCTGCCGCGCGCCTGACGGCCGCCGGCGGCTCGAAAGTGGATTCGCTGCCCGCGCTGGTGCAAGGCCTCACGCATCCCTGCTTTATCTGGCTGATGATTCCTTCCGGCGCGCCCGTCGACCAGGCCATCGAGTCGCTCGTTCCTCATCTCCAGAAGGGCGACACGCTGATTGACGGCGGCAACAGCAACTACAAAGACTCCATGCGCCGTTCGGCCGCGCTGCAGGCCAAAGGCATCGAGTTTGTCGACGTCGGCACCAGCGGCGGCATCTGGGGGCTGAAAGAGGGCTACAGCATGATGATCGGCGGCGCAAAGCCCGCCGTCGACCGGCTGCGTCCGATCTTTGAGACGCTCGCGCCTTCGCCCACCACCGGATGGGGGCACGTCGGCCCGAGCGGCGCCGGCCACTTCGTCAAGATGGTGCACAACGGAATCGAGTACGGGATGATGCAGTCGTTCGCGGAAGGCTTCTCCGTCCTGCAGCACAAGCAGGAGTTCTCGCTCGATCTGCACCAGGTCTCCGAGATCTGGCGCACGGGGAGCGTCGTGCGCTCCTGGCTGCTGGACTTGATTGCCGCCGAGTTATCGGGCAATCCACGCCTCGCCGAGATTGCCCCCATCGTGGCCGATTCCGGTGAAGGTCGCTGGACCGTCGCCGAAGCGATTGACCTGGACGTGCCCGCGCCGGTGATCACGCTGGCCCTGATCGAACGCCTCTCTTCGCGCGATGCCAACTCTTTTTCGCGTCGCCTGCTGGCGGCCATGCGCCACCAGTTCGGCGGGCACGCGATTGAGACGCCGAAGAAGTCTTCGTGAGGTTCCTCGCATGAGCACACCCTCCATCGACTTGGCTGACGTCATCGCCTCCGATCCACGTGGCTCTCTGCGCCCAGCGGACGCTTGCGCCATCGTCATCTTCGGTGCGTCAGGTGACCTGGCGCGGCGGAAGCTGATTCCCGCGCTGTACGAGCTGGCCGCGCAGCAGTGCCTGGCGCGCCATTTCGCCATTGTCGGCTTTGCACGCACGCCCATGAGCGACGACGCCTTTCGCGACTCTGCCGCCGAAGCCGTGCGCAAGTACTCCGGCGGCGCCATCGATGAAGCGAGGCTGCGCGATTTTCTACAGTGGTTCACGTATGTCTCCGGCGACTACGCCTCTCCGGAAGCGTTTCAGAGGTTGAACGCTCGCGCGCAGGAACTCGATCGCCAATATCACCTCGAAGGGAATCGCCTCTATTACCTGGCCACGCCGCCGGAAGTGTATACGCACGTGATCGAGCAGCTGGGCAAGGCGCAGATGGCGCGAGGCGTAGACGAAAAGTCCTGGACGCGCATCATCGTCGAAAAGCCCTACGGACGCGATTTGGCCACGGCCCGCCAGCTCAATCGCGCGGTGCTCGAAGTGTTCGATGAATGGCAGGTCTATCGCATCGACCACTACCTGGGCAAAGACACCGTGCAGAATCTCCTGGTGCTGCGCTTCGGCAACGGCATTTTCGAGCCGCTATGGAACCGCAATTACGTGGACCACGTGCAGATCACCGCCGCGGAATCGCTGGGCGTGGAAACACGCGCCGCGTTTTATGAAAACACCGGCGCCCTGCGCGATATGATTCAGAGTCATGTCCTGCAACTCACTTCACTGGCCGCGCTTGAGCCGCCTTCGGCTTTCGACGCCACCGCCGTGCGCAATGAAAAGATCAAGTTGCTGCAGGCCATCCGGCCGTTCACGGCCGAAACCGCCCGGCGCGACGTCGTGCGCGGCCAGTACGGGCCGGGCACCGTCGGCGGAGAACAAGTGCGAGGCTACCGGCAGGAGCCCGGAGTGCGCGCCGATTCGTCCACCGAGACTTTCGTCGCCGCGCGCCTGGCGATTGATAATTGGCGCTGGGCCGACGTGCCCTTCTACATTCGCACCGGCAAGCGTCTTGCGCGCGGAGTCAGCGAAGTCGCCATTCAGTTTCGCCGCGCCCCGCATCTGGTGTTTCGCGGGCACGATCTGGACGCCAACGCGCTCGTGCTCAACGTGCAGCCCGAGGAAGGCATTTCCATCTGCTTCCATGCCAAGGTGCCCGGCCCGGACATGCGCCTGAAGGACGTATCCATGGAGTTCAGCTATCGCGCGGAATTTGGCGGCCGGCATAGCGCCTACAGCACATTGATCAACGATTGCATGCGCGGCGATGCCACGCTGTTTGACCGCGCCGACGGCCTGGAAGCCGCCTGGGCGCTGGTGGATCCCATCCTGCAAGCCTGGCGTGGCGGCGATGCGGCGGTTCCGACGTACGCCGCGGGCAGTTGGGGCCCGCGCGAATCCGATGCACTCCTGGAGCGCGATGGAAGACGCTGGCGGAAACCGTAGTCTGTTGCCGCGGGAAATATTTCCCGGCGTCTTGGTGTGCCCGGACGCCGCCGAGGTCGCCCGCGCGGCGGCGCGGCGCTTTGTGGATTGGGCCTGGCAGGCCATAGCCCGCGACGGCAAATTCCAGGTGGCTCTCTCCGGCGGCTCCACCCCCCGCGACATGTATCGCCTGCTGGCGACGCAGGAGTTTCGCACGCAGATTGATTGGCCGCGCGTGCATCTGTATTGGGGAGACGAGCGCGCCGTCCCGCCCGATCACGCCGAAAGCAATTACGGCATGGCCCGCCGCGAACTTCTCCTGCGCGTCCCCATCCCCAGCGAAAACGTGCATCGCATGGAGGCCGAGCTCACTCCCATCGGCCGCGCCGCGCACAATTATGAAACCGTGCTGCGCGAGTCGTTGCCGGTGGACGACCGCGGCTTCCCTGTGTTTCACCTGATGCTTCTCGGCCTCGGCGTCGATGGCCACACCGCTTCGCTGTTTCCCGGCGCCCGTCTGCTGCGCGAAACCACGCGCTGGGTCAGCACCCCGTCGATGGACAAGACCGGCACGCGCCGCATGACCCTCACCCTGCCGGTTATTGAAGCCGCACAGCGCATCCTCTTCCTGGTGACGGGCGCGCAGAAGGCCGCGATGCTTCGCATCGTGCTTTGCGGCAGTCCCGACCGCCAGCTTCCCGCGCAGATGGCTCAGCCGCGCGAGGGCGAGCGGATGTTCCTGGTCGACGAGGAAGCCGCCCGCCTGCTGCCAGTCGAGACGGGCGCCGCTGCTTCCGAGCCCCCGCCGAATCCGAAGAAGCGCTCATGATTCTGGCGGGCGACGTCGGCGGCACCAAATCCAATCTGGCGCTGGTGGAGCGAGTCGATGGCAACCTGCTGATCCGGCGCCAGCGCCGCTTTCCCAGCCACGAGTACGCGCAGTTTTCCGTCGTCGTCGCCGCTTTCCTGGCGGAGTCCGCTGAGGTCATCGCGTCTTCCGCCGCCGGAAAAATCGTTGCCGCCGGCTTCGGCGTCGCCGGGCCGGTGATCGGCAATCGCATCCACGTCACCAATCTCGGCTGGGAGCTCGATGCCGGCACGCTGGCCCGCCAGATTGGCACGGGCAACGTGCGTCTGCTGAACGATATGGAAGCCACCGCCTATGGTTTGCCCTGGCTGGCTGCCGGAGATCTTTGCGCCCTCAATGCCGGCAAGCCCAGCCTCCACGCCGCCCAGGCGCTCATCGCCGCCGGCACCGGACTGGGCGAATCGCTCCTGCACTGGGACGGGGATCGCTACATCATCGCGCCCACCGAAGGCGGGCACTGCGATTTCGCCCCGCGCAACGACCAGGAAATCGATCTGCTGCGCTACATGAAGAAAATCGAAGCGCCGGTCAGCTTCGAAATGATTCTTTCCGGCCGTGGGTTTCGGACGCTACACGAATTTCTCGACCCCGGCGTCCGCCATCCCAGTTTCGACGACCCGCACACCGATCCGGCGGCCGAGATCACCCGTCGCGCACTGGAAGGCTCTTGCCCGATCTGTGTGCGAGCGCTGGACTTGTGGGTCTCCTTGTACGGCGCCGAAGCCGGTAACCTGGCGCTCAAGACGCTGTCCCTCGGCGGCGTTTTCGTCGCCGGCGGCATCGCCCCCAAAATCATGCCGAAAATGTCCGACGGCACCTTCCTGCGCGAGTTCTGCCGCAAATCGAAATTCGCCGCGCTCCTGGCCGACGTCCCGATCCATGTCGTCCTGAGCGAGGAAGCGCCCCTCCTGGGCGCCGCCGCCGAGGCCGCCCGGCTGCTTTGATTTTGTCCGGCACGACTCCTTGCCAGAATCTCTACCGGTGGCAGGTGCGCTGTTGCCTGTGGTATGGTTCGGCGATCGTGCCATTTCCTCGACGGCCGCTTGAGGGAGCCATGAATAAGCCATCTGCGATAACTTCTGCGCTGCTGGGTGTCTTGATCGTGGCGGTCTGCGCCATGCTTATGAGCGCTCCGCGCGTGTCCGCGCAGGCCAATCTCAATGGCTTGTGGGATGCCGTGGTGGAGAGCGGCGGCGTGGAGGTTCCGTTTCGCTACGAAATCGCCGTGCGAGGTGCGCAAGCGCAGGGATTTTTCTTCGAGGGCGACCAGCGCGTCGGCTCCAGTTCCGGCAGTTATGCCAGCGGCCAGCTCAAGATTGAATACGAGCACCTCAACACTGTGCTGGAAGCGCACCTCGAAGGCGCTGAACTGGTCGGTAGCTACCACGCCAATCGCGCCAATGCCCGCCTGACTCCGTTTCGCGCCAGGCGCTTCGCCCCGGTGCAATCCGACGCCAATGCGCCGAAGGTCGCCGGCGACTGGATCATGAGCCGCCTCCAGGCGGAACGCACGGCGCCGCGCGATACGCGCACCTGGACGCTCTTCTTGCGCCAATCGGGCGCAGAGGTCACCGGTTCGATCCTACGCGTGGATGGCGACACCGGCACGCTGAGTGGCCATTTCGCCGGCGGCAGACTGGTGCTTAGCCACTTTGCCGGCGAACGGCCGACGCGCGTCGAAGCGACCCTCAATGCCGACGGCACACTGGCCATTACCCTGGATGGCAAGGCGCACTACCTCGCCGCGCGCAGCTCGGAAGCGCGTGCCAAGGGAATTGCCGATCCCCCCGACCCATCGCGTTACACCAGCGTCAAGGATCCCACCGAGCCCTTTCACTTCAGCGGCCTGGGCATGGACGGCAAGACCGTTTCCGACGCGGATCCGCGATTCAAGGGCAAGGTGGTGATCCTGACAATCGGGGGAAGCTGGTGCCCGAATTGCCACGATGAGGCGCCCTTCCTGGTCGAGCTCTACAAGAAGTTTCACGCCAAGGGACTGGAAATCGTCGGCCTGAGCTTTGAAAGCGATGCCGACCCAGCCGCGGCCCAGCCGCGTATGCGTTCATTCATTCGCCGCTACAACATCCAGTACCCCATGCTGCTCCTGGGGGATACCAGCCAGCTCAATGCCAAGTTGCCGCAGATCGTGAATTTCGGCGCCTACCCGACCACGATCTACCTCGGCCGCGACGGGCGCGTGCGCAGCGTGCATGCGGGATTTGCCAGCGCTGCCACAGGCGATGAGCACGTGCGCCTCGAACGGGAACTCACCGACCTGGTCGGGCGCCTGCTGGCGGAAAATTCGCCGGCGCGTTAGGGGGCTGATTGCCGGAATTTTTCCTGTGGCTGCGCGACAGCTGGATCGGAACCGGCATCCGCGAATCCCTGTGGCTCTTCCCGGTGTTGTACACGCTGCACATTTTCGGGGTCGTGATTCTGGTGGGCGCGACTTCCGCGCTCGATCTGCGCATGCTGGGCCTGGTCATGCGCCAGGAGCCCGTTTCCGATACCGCCGATCTCCTGCTGCCCTGGGCCAAGGCCGGTTTCGCCGCGCAGGTCGTGACCGGCACGTTTCTTTTCATCGCGCAGGCCGACGAACTCTCGCGGAACATCGCTTTCCAGTTGAAGATGGTTTTAGTCCTCCTGGCCGGGCTCAACGTCCTCATTTTTCACTGGACCGCCTACCGCGATGTCCGCAACTGGCCGCGGGATGCAACGCCGGCTGGCGCCAGATTCTCCGCCGTGTTTTCGCTCACCTGCTGGTTTGGTATTGTGGCCATGAGCCGCTTGATCGCTTTTTTTTGAGCGGCGTATCGAGAACATCGCATGACCTACGTCATCTCGCCACCGCCGATACCGGCCCTGCCCGTGGAGGGCAGCACCGGCCAATTTCCCGTCGGCCGCATCTTTTGTGTGGGACGAAACTACGCCGACCACGCCCGCGAAATGGGACACGATCCCAATCGCGAGCCGCCGTTTTTCTTCCTCAAGCCGGGCAGCGCGATCCTGCCGGAGGGACGCGACTTTCCCTATCCTGCGTTGACGCAAAACCTGCACTACGAATGTGAACTGGTGGCCGCACTCAGCACCGGCGGCGCGAATATCCCCGCGG
>Ga0326726_10004340_pt1 | contig 12942 bp, 13 predicted proteins | sample MHFenrmetagenome_2_FD_207603 | JGI IMG/M metagenome (GOLD analysis project Ga0326726, IMG submission 207603) | Lab enriched peat soil microbial communities from Michigan Hollow, Ithaca, NY, United States - MHF15MN | ecosystem: Environmental > Terrestrial > Soil > Wetlands > Peat | place: USA...
GGTGCCGATGCTCGGCATCTGCTACGGCGCCCAGCTCACCGCGAAGCTGCTCGGCGGCGTGGTGCGCCCGGCCGACAAGCGCGAGTACGGCCGCGCCACCGTGCGGGTGAAGCTCGGTGACAAGGGTGTATTCCGCGCGATGCCGGCCGGCGAGGAGCTCGCGGTGTGGGCGTCGCACGGCGACCACGTCGACGCGATCCCGCCCGGCTTCGTCCACACCGCGGAGAGCGACAACTGTCCGTTCTCGGGGTTCGCACACGACGCCAAGAAGATCCACTGCGTGCAGTTCCATCCCGAGGTCGTGCACACGCCGCGCGGCGCCGAGCTGCTCGGCAGCTTCCTGTTCGGCGTGTGCGGCGCCAAGGGCGACTGGTCGATGGCCAGCTTCGTCGACGAGGCGGTGTCGCGGATCCGCGCCCAGGTCGGCGCCGACGGCCGCGTGATCTGCGGCCTGTCGGGTGGCGTCGACTCGAGCGTCGCGGCGGCGCTGATCCACAAGGCGATCGGCGATCGGCTGACGTGCATCTTCGTCGACAACGGCGTGCTCCGCAAAGGCGAGCGCGACTACGTGGCCACGATCTTCCGCGATCACTTCAAGGTCGACCTGCGCGTCATCGATGCCGAGAAGCGGTTCCTCGACGCGCTCGCCGACGTCACCGACCCCGAGAAGAAGCGCAAGATCATCGGCGTCGAGTTCATCAACGTGTTCGAGGAGCAGTCGAAGTCGATCGCCAACGCACGGTTCCTCGCGCAGGGCACGTTGTATCCGGACGTCATCGAGAGCGTGTCGTTCAAGGGCCCGTCGCACACGATCAAGAGCCACCACAACGTCGGCGGGTTGCCGGAGCGCATGAACCTGTCGCTCGTCGAGCCGCTGCGCGAGCTGTTCAAGGACGAGGTCCGCCAGCTCGGCCTCGAGCTCGGGCTGCCGAAGCACATGATCGGCCGCCAGCCGTTCCCGGGCCCGGGTCTCGCGGTGCGCTGCCTCGGCAACCTCACGCGGGCGCGCCTCGACGTGCTGCGCGCCGCCGACGCGATCGTGGAGGAAGAGATCCGCGCCGCCGATCTGTACGACTCGATCTGGCAATCGTTCGGCGTGCTCCTGCCGGTGCGCTCGGTCGGCGTGATGGGCGATGCGCGCACGTACGAGGAGACGCTCGCGGTCCGCGCCGTGCATTCGAAGGACGGCATGACCGCCGACTTCGTGCACCTGCCGTACGAGGTGCTGGCGCGAATCTCGTCGCGCGTGATCAACGAGGTCCGCGGGATCAACCGCGTCGTCTACGACATCACGTCGAAGCCGCCCGGCACGATCGAGTGGGAGTAGCCATGCGCCAGCTAGCGATCGGGTTAGTCGTCCTCGCATCCGCCTGCAGCGACTCGCCGTGCGATCCGACGACGGAGTCGTGCACGTTCACCAAGGACGTCAGCACGATGACCGTGGCCGCCGGGCGCGAGGACGAGGACACCTGCCAGAGCTGGACGCTCAACAACCCGACCGAGCTGTGGGTCAACGCGATCGCGCAGCACAACGACGGCGCGTATCACCACGCGAACTGGTTCTTCGTCCCCGACGATCAGTTCAAGCTGCCCGACGGCACGTGGCCGTGCGACGCGAACCAGTTCATGGAGGTCGTGGCGGCGCTCCAGGGCGGCTATCTGTTCGCGCTCAGCACGCAGTCGCACGACGAGACGCAGACGCTGCCGACCGGCGCGGCGATCCGGATCCCGCCGTACAGCCGGCTCATCGGCGCGAGTCACCTGCTCAATGCGGGCGACACGGCGATCACCACGACGATGCGGATCACGTTGACCACGATCCCGACCGCGACGGTCACCGCGAAGCTCGCGCCGGGGCGCATCCAGTATCACGACCTCCATCTCGACCCCGCGGCGAAGTCGTCGTTCTCGACGGACTGTCTGATCGGCGACGCGTACACCGGGCTGCTCCACAAGCCGTTCCAGTACAAGCTGATGTACGCGCTGACGCACTACCACCAGCTCGGCGCGTACCAGCAGCTGCAGATCCTCGGCGGCCCGCGCGACGGCGAGGTGATCATGCGGCACGACGGTTTCGGCAACAACGCGGGCACGGCGATCGATCCGCCGGTCGATCTCGCCGAGGCCGGCGCGCTCGGCCTGCGCCTCACGTGCGGCTTCGACAACCCGCGCCCGGTCGAGGTCGGCTGGGGCATCGGCGATCAGGAGATGTGCGTGATCGCGCTGCAGGCGGTCACCGATTTCGGCTGGGACGGCGACGTCAACGACGGCACCGACGCGAAGGTCGGCGTCGCCGCCAACGGCGAGGTCCAGCACCAGGGCGCGTGCTCGATCGCCGCGTTCCCGTGGGACTTCAACAAGCCGGGCGGGCAGGGGCACTAGTGAGCGGTCCGTCGTCCACGTGGACGTGTCACGTACACGCCATCGTGAAGGGCGAGTGGACCGTGTTCCGATGAGCCCCACGTCGTGACGAGGATGCGCGGAGCTCAGAGGATCGTGGACGTGCAGGTGCACGTGATGCGAGCACGATCTGCGGCGTTCATCTTGCTCGCCGTCCTCGCGGGGACCGCGCACGCGGGCGTCGCGGTGGACTGGGCGAAGGGGGTCGTGACCGCGGAGGGCATCGGCGTCGCGGATCGTCATGCGCCGAACCCGACCGTCGCGCGCGGGACGTCGCGGCGCGGGGCCGAGGACGCGGCGAGGGCGCAGATCGCGGCGAAGCTCGGCGAGCTGCCGGTCGCGAGTGGCGGGACGGTCGCGGTGAAGGCCAAGGACCCGGCGGTGAAGGCGCGGCTCGAGCACGCCGTCGCGGCGGCGATCGCCATCGCGGCGCAGCCCGAGACCGATGGGGCCTGGAAGGTCACGATGGCCGTGCCGATCGAGGCGGTCCGCGAGGCGCTGGATGGGCCGCGCGTCCTTCCGGCGGCAGGCGACGCCGGCCCGGCGGTGGTGGTGGTCGAGGGCGTCACGGCCAAGCCCGCGGTCGGGTGGACGATCGGCGGCAAGCACGTCGCGGCGCTGTGGGTGACGGACGTGCCGGCGTGGGCGAAGGACGCGCCGCGTATCAAGAGCGATGGAACAGCGGGCACCGAGTCGACGTTATTCGTGATCGTGATGCATCCGTGATCCCGCGCCGGTCGCGGGGGACGATCGGAATTGCTACGCTACCTGGTGTGAGACGAAGTGTCCTCGTCGCCGTGATGCTCGCAGTCGCGACGCCCGTGTGGGCGGAGGACCTGGTCGCGTACGAGGCCGAGGGCGACGCCCCGACCAGCGGCGCCGATCCGCGCACCACCGCGCTCGACGACGCGTTCGCGCGTGCGGTCGGCAGCGCGCTCAACGACGTGATCGCCGGCGACATCCGCACGGCGCACAAGGGCGAGCTCGATCGCGAGATCATCGGCCACGCGCGCCTGTGGGTGAAGACGTTCACCGTGACCAAGGACGAGGTCGACGACGATCGCCGCCAGCTCACCGTGGCCGTGCGGATCGATCGCGACAAGATCCGCGCGCGGCTCGACGACCTCAAGATCCCGACCAAGGACGCCAGCGCGGCGCCCGCAAATCCCGCCGACCCCATGGCCCGCACGGTGACGATCCTCGTCCGCGTGACCACGCCGAAGGGCGTGCGCGCCGGGTTCGGCAAGGGCGCCGATCGCGACGTCGACGGCGTGGGCGCGCTGACCGCGATGTTTCGCAACGCCGGGATGGCGGTGCGGCGCGCGCCGGACTCGGGCCCGGCGGCGGCCGGCGAGGGCGACTATCCGGTGAGCGATGGCGATGCCGAGGCGCTCGGCGATGCGGCGAAGGCGGACCTCGTCGCGGTCGCCGGCATCACGGTCGGCGATGCGACGTTCGTGCGTGGTCAGGCGCAGCCGTCGGTGCTCGTCGTCGCGCACCTGAAGCTCGTCGATCGCAAGACGCATCAGGTCGCGGCACAGGGCATCGCGAGCGCGGCCGCGCCGGTCGACGATCCGCGTTACGGCATCGATCGCGCGCTGGCGGCGGCGGGCTCGGATGTCTTGCCGCCGGCGCCGAAGAAGCTCGCGCAGGCCGGCACGTGGAAGGGCGACGACACGCCGCTCGCCGAGCCCGGGGTCGTGCTGCTCAGGCTGCCGCCCGCGACGCCGTACGCGATGGTGCTCGCCGAGCAGAAGTTCCTCGCCGGGGCGAAGGGCGTGCGCGCCGCGTCGTTGCGCCGGCTGTCGCCGACCGGCTGGGTGATCGGCGTCGTGACCGCCGAGTCGATCGAGAAGGTCGCGCAGATCGCGAAGAAGCCGCCGGCGAGTGACACGTCGGCGTCGGTGAAGATCGTCGGTGACATCGTCGAGGTCACGCTCGCGGGGTCGCCGTGAGGTTCGTCGCCGCCGTGCTCGTGCTCGGGCTCGGGCTGGGATGTCACCCGAACGCGCCGAAGCACGGCGTGTCGCCGAACGACGCCATCGTCTACCTCAAGTCCAACGTCGGCGACGCGCAGGTCTACGTCGACGGCCGCTTCGTCGGACCGATCAACATCCTCCACGGCGGCATCGCGGTCGATCCGGGCAAGCACCGCGTCGAGCTCCGTCACGACGACTACTTCTCGCGCTACGCCGAGCTCGATCTCCATCGCGCCGAGAAGAAACAGCTCGACCTCGACATGGCCCCGGTCCTGCCCTAGCTTTCGGGGATGGCGGGGCTGATGAAGGACGGGATTCGTGTGGCGCAGGCCGTCGTGCGCGTGATGGCCGACTCGACGAAGACGCACGAGATCCACCGCGTCGAGGAGATCACCGGGCGCCCGCGCTACCGGCGCCTGCTCGCCGAGCTGAACGCGAGCGACGAGGGCCGCCGGATCCTCGAGCTGCGCCCCGAGCTGTCGAGCCAGCACGTCGACTACGACGCGTTGCGCGCGCTGCCCGAGACCACGCTCGGCGGTGCGTACGTGCGCCACCTCGATCGCAACCACATCACGGCCGACTACCAGGCCGCCGCCACGCGCCACGTCGACGATCCGGACATGGCGTACCTGATGCGGCGCTTCCGCCAGACCCACGACGTGTGGCACGCGCTGCTCGGGCTCGGCATCACCGGCCACGAAGAAGTGATCATCCACTGGTTCTCGTTCGGCCAGCTGCGCCTGCCGGTGTCCGCGTTGATCATGGTGTTCGGCTCGATGAAGCACATCCTGTTCGAGCGCCGCTGGGGCGCACTCCGTCACTCGATGGGCGAGGCCTATCGCGCCGGTCGCGATGCGAAGCCGCTGCTCGGCGTCGTGTGGGAGGACCGCTGGGCCGAGCCACTCGCCGACGTGCGCGCCGAGTACGGGATCCATCCGCTCGAGCGCCGCTGGCTCGAGTAAATCGTGCTACAGGGTTCGCGGTGATCGGCACCCCCAACACGCAGGTGATCGGGATGTTGCGCGCGCTCCTCATCGCGGTCTTCGTGGTGCTGGGCTGGTTCGTGCTGAGCTACCTCGCCACGGTGCTCGCGCCGATCCTCGCGGCGCTCGGCATCGCGTACATGCTGAACCCGGTCCTCGATCGGCTGGTGCGGCGCGGCGTCAATCGCACGCTCGGCGCCGCGATCCTGCTGATCGCCTTCATCGCATTGATCGTCGGCGCGATCACGTTCATGGCCCCGCGCGTCGCGAGCCAGCTCGAGCAGTTCTGGCACGACAAGACGCGGATGTTCGACAACCTCAACCTGTGGCTGAAGGGCCACTTCAACGTCGAGATTCCGGCGGACTGGAAGCAGTACCTCTCGTCCGACAACCTCGATGTCGGCGAGGGCCCGCTGGGCGCGCTCGCGACCGCCGCGGTCGGCGGCGTGTTTCACGTCCTCGGCGTCCTGGCCGAGATGCTGCTCGTGCCGGTGTTCGCGTTCTACTTCCTCGTCGACTTCTCGAACCTCACGCGCCGCATCGATCACATGATCCCGCCGCGGCGCCGGCACGAGGTGCGCGAGGTGCTGCGCGAGATCGACGGGGTCGTGGCGGGCTGGGTGCGCGGCCAGGCGATCGTGACGTCGATCCTCGCGATCCTGTACGCGACCGGCTTCACGATCGTCGGCATGCCATTGTCGCTGCCGATCGGCCTGCTCGTCGGTGCGCTCACCGTGATCCCGTTCGTCGGCACGTTCGTCGGCGCGGCGGTCGCGGGGATCGTGACGATCGCGGATGGCGGCAGCATGCAGACGCTCGGCATGGTCGGTGTGGTGATCTTGTGCCTGCACCTCCTCGAGGCCGGCGTGCTCACGCCGAAGATCGTCGGTCACCGCGTCGGACTCTCGGAGTCGGGCGCATTGTTCGCCGTGGTCGCGGGCGGCAAGCTGCTCGGCTTCGTCGGCGTGGTCCTCGCGGTGCCGATCGCGGCGACGTGCGCGGTCCTCGTGCGCTACGCGGTGCGCTACTACGAGCGCACCGAGTTCTTCGGCCACGAGTCCGATGCCGACGTCGTGATCACGCCCGCGATGGCGATGATCATGCCGGGGGTGAGGCCCGGCGCGAAGATCGTCCACGAGCCGCAGCTGCCGCCCGAGGAAGACCCCGATCCCGATCTCGAGCCGAGCGCGGCCGACGACCGGGCGGCGAGCCACGACGATTGGGGGATCGAGCCCGAGCTCGGCGCCGCGGGAATCCCCGCGCTCGAAGATCCGCCCACGACCGACGCGAAGCCTGAACAGCCGAAGGCCACGGACTCCAAGCCTGAACAGCCGAAGCCCACGGACTCCAAGCCCGAAGACCCCTGAGCTCAGGGGACGCGTGCCGAGGCCGAGCCGGTCGCCGAGCCCGCGGCGTCTGGATCGGTCACCGGCCGCTCGGCTTCGTACAGCTTGGCGAGGCAGTCGAGCATGTCGCGCGCGACGCCTTGCGCGTGATGGTTGGCCTTCGGGTCGGCCGGGGGCAGGTCCTTCATCGCGGTGTCGGCGCACTTCACGTCCTTGCACGCGCACACGAGCTTCTTCACGCGCTCGAGCTGTTGGGTCTCGAGATCGGCGCAGCCCGCGAGCAGCGCGACGAAGATCACGGACCGCAACGACATCGCTGGACACTGTAGCGCGACGGGTGTGCGGTCGGCCACGGGGGGCTTGCATGTGTTGGCGCGCGTGGCGAATCGGAGCGACAATACGATGATGGGTCTACGAACTGCGCTCGTCGTCGCGGCGCTCTCGCTCTCGGTCGCGACCCCGGCCTCGGCCGACGTCTTCAAGCTGTTCGGCGAGCTTCACGGCGGCGGGATGTACGGCAAGGGTACCGCCGGCGACCTCAAGGACTCGGCCTTCTTCAGCCAGGCGAAGGGCGGGGCGTACGGCGTGCTCGTCGGCGCCGAGCTCGTGTTCGCCGACATCTGGGTCCAGCACCACCAGTACATCACCAGCGACGGCATCAAGACGTGGTCGCAGATCGGGGTCGGCGTGCACTTCACGACCGACCTCGGCAGCGCCGCGGACATCAAGGCACACACGAGCCCGTACCTCGAGATGGGCGCGGGCCTGTGGTACGGCATCGCGACCGGCGCGCAGGTGATGCCGCCGCTCGACAAGGCCCAGGTCACCGACCAGGGCTTCATCGGCGAAGGCCGGATCGGCATCGGCAAGCACCTGTCGAGCATCTTCGACTTCGGGCTCGTCGTGCCGGTGTCGTACGGATACTTCTTTCGCGACAAGGTCGGCGCGGCGAACAACCTGTCGACGAACTATCGCGGCATCGAGGTCGAGGCCCTGCTCGCGCTGCGCGCGAACATCAAGCTGCTCTGATCACGCCTCGATCGCCCGTCGCTCGCCGGTCGCTTCTCTGGACACGCGTCGCTAGAACAGGCCGCCGAGCTTGTCGCCGAGCCCGCCGGGGAGGCGGTCCTTGATCGCGGACTTCTCGAGCGCGTGGAGGACGTCCTCCTTGTGCTCGTGGAGGAAGCTGATCACCTTCTCGGCGGTGGCCTTGTCGATGCCGGTCTTCTCGACCAGTTTGTTCAGGAGCTCTTCCATCCCGGCAATCTAGCAGCCTTGTTTCTTCAGCGCGACCTGGTGCGCGGCGGCGTTCTTCACGATCTTGAGCATCTCTTTCTCTTCGGTCTCTTTCCGGATTCGCTGCAGCACCGTGCCGTCGGCGGGATCGACGAACAGAACCGCGGGCAGCGTCTCCGCGCCGTACTTGGTCTTCTTGTCGTTGTTCTCGTCGGTGTCCTTCGTGACATCGAACTTGAGCGCGACGAAGTCCTTCGTGAGGGCGGCGTACACGTCGTCGGTGCCGAACGTTCGCTCCATCGCGCGACATGGATTGCACCACTCGGCGGAGAAGTCGATCATGAGAAGCTTGTGCTCGTCGCGGGCCCTCTTGAACGCGATGCTCTCGTTGGTCTCGTAGGGCAGGTGGTGGTTCGGCGCGAGCTTCCACATGTAGACGCCGAGCGCACCGACGAGCACGAGCCCGGTCGCCACACCCTTGCGAATGCGCTCGCTCCACGGGCCGTGGAACGACAGCGTGATCGCGCCGGCGCCGATGCCGACGACCGCGAGCGCGATCGAGCCGAGCAGGAACGGTAGCGTCGGCGACGCGATCGTCTTCAGGAACGGCAGGAACGGCTGCAGGTAGTAGATCGCCGCGAACACCAGGCCGATGCCGCCGACCGACTTCACGGCATCCATCCAGCGGCCGCTCTTGGGCAGCGCGACGGCGAACGCGGCGAGCACGAAGAACAACAGGCCCATGCCGAGCCCGTAGAGGTAGAGCAGCGCGCCGCCGCTGAGCACGTTCGCGGTGGTGGCGACGTACGTGAGCAGACCGGCGAGGAACGGCCCCGTGCACGGCGCGGCGATCAGGCCGCCGACGAGCCCCATCGCGAACGCACCGCCGAAGCCCTTGCCGCCGACCGTGTTGAGCTTGGCCTGCCAGCTCGCGGGCAGGTTGAGATCGAACGCGCCGAACATCGACGCGGCGAGGACGAGGAACAGCGCCGCGAGCGGAAACACCACGAACGGGCTCGCGAGCTGGGTGCCGAAATCGCCGGCCTTGCCGATCATCGCGAACGTCACGCCGAGGATCGTGTAGGTCAGGCACATGCCGTTGACGTAGGCGAGCGCGAGCAGGATGGCGCGCTTGCGCGGCACGTCCTTGCCACGCGCGCCGAAGATCGCGAGCGTGATCGGGATCATCGGATAGACGCACGGCGTGAGCGAGGTCAGGAAGCCGAAGCCAAACGCGCCGAGCGCCATCCACAGCCAGCCGCGTTGCTGGTAGTCCGAGAAGTCGCAGTCACTCGAGCATCCCGAGAGCACGACCGCTGCGAGAACGAGCCAGGGTAAGAGGCGGATGGTACTTCGCACGGCCGGACTATAGACCCAAGCCATTCACTCGGGCATTCCCTGTCGTGGGTCCGAGGTGTACGGTCCGTTCGCAGTGCCAGAACGAGCCGAGTTTGCCCCACAGCACGTCAGGAACCTCGACGTGTACCAGCCGGGAAAGCCGATCGAGGAGCTCGAGCGCGAGCTCGGGATCACCGGCGCGATCAAGGTCGCCTCCAACGAGAATCCCTTAGGCCCATCGCCGAAAGCTCTCGCGGCGTTACCGGCGGCGCTGCCGCAACTTCACCTCTACCCCGACGCGGGTGGCTTCGTGCTGCGGCGGGCCCTCGCGACGAAGCTCGGCGTGGGACTGGACGAGATCGCGCTCGGCAACGGCTCGAACGACCTCCTGTACCAGCTCGTGCTCGCGACCTGTGAAGCGACCGACGAGGTGCTGTCGCATCAATTCGCCTTCTTGTCGTATCGATTGTCAGCGCAGGTCGCGGGGCGGTCGTTCGTCGCGGCGCCGGCGACCCCCGAGCTCGCGTGTGATGTCGACGCGCTGATCGCGGCGATCACGCCGCGTACGAAGCTGGTCGTGATCGGGTCGCCGAACAACCCGACGGGCTCGGTCGTGACCAAGGCGGGGGCCGAGAAGATCGTCAAGGCGCTGCCGCCGCGCGCGTTGCTCGTGCTCGACGAGGCGTACGCGGAGTACGCCGCCGAGTGGCCCGAGATCGATCACGTGGACGGGTTCGCGCTGCGCAAGCTCGATCGCCGCGTGATCGTGCTGCGGACGTTCTCGAAGATCTACGGGCTCGCCGGGCTCCGCATCGGCTATGCGGTCGCCGATGCCGGCGTGATCGATCTGCTCGGTCGGGTCGGGCGCACGTTCCACGTGTCGAGCCTCGCGCTCGTCGGCGCGACGGCGGCGCTGGCCGATCAGGATCACGTCGCGATCAGCGCCCGTCACGCGCGCGCCGCGATCGAGCAGCTGCGCGCCGAGGTGAAGGGCCCGGGCGTGCGCGTGTATCCGTCGCTCACGAACTTCGTGCTGATCGATTGCGGCCGGCCGTCGGCGCCGATCTACGACAAGCTCCTGCGCGTCGGCGTGATCGTGCGGCCGATGGCGGCGTGGGGCTTGCCGAACTGCATCCGCGTCTCGGTCGCCTCGCACCAGGACATGCCGCGCGTGATCCGCGCGCTCGTCGAAGCGCTCGCGTGAGCGCGCGAGCGCTGGTGGTTGCCGCTGCGCTCGTCGCGTGCGGCGGGAGTCAGCGCGCGACCATCACCGCGACCGCACCATCGGCACAGACCACCGCGGAGCGCATGATCGCGCTCCTGCCCGACGGTGCGCAGATCATCGTCGAGCTCGATCTCGCGCGGCTGCGCGCGAACGCGGCGGTCGGTGCGATCGCCCAGCAAGCGCTCGGTCAGCTCGGCGCGGACGCGCACATCCCGGGGTTGCCGCTCGCGGTGCTCGGGTCGCCGCTCGCGACCAGCGACGTGGTGGTGCTCGCGGCCTATGGCGTGGGCACCGCGCAGGCGGCCACCGTGACCGTGCTCGCCACGAAGACCGAGATCGAGGGTGCGACGCGCCTCGCCCCGGATCTGGTCGCGCTCGGACCCGACGAGTGGACCGGCCAGCTCGCGTCGCGTGCGGCGATCGCGCAACAGACCGCCAAGCCGCTCGCGGTCTCGCGCGAGCTGCTCGACCTGCGGGCCCGCGCGATGCCGAAGGGCGCGACCGGCGCGGTCGTGCGCATCACGGCGCGGCTGACATTCGATGCGCGGATCGCGCTCGCGCGACTGACCGGCGTCGATGCTGCGCCGGCCCAGATGTCGCTGTGGGGCGATGTCGCGGATGACATCGCGATCGTGCTCGATGCCGACTCGGCCGATCCGGGGAGCAAGGGCGCGCGTGACTCGGCGCGCCGGCTCGCCGCGACGCTGCGCAAGACGATCGCCGCGCTCGCCGACGTGCCCGTGATCCGCGGCCTCGGCGTGACCACGAGCCTCGGGGATGCGCGGCTCGTCGCGCAGGGAAGCTGGGTGCGCGCGGTGGTCGCGGTCGGTCCGCGTCACCTGGCGCGCGTCGTCGAGCGCGCTCGTGCGATGCTCGACGCTCCACCGCCGGCACCGCCCCCATGAAGCTCACGAGCCACCCCGCGCGCCGCCCTCTGTCGGGCACGGTCACGATCCCCGGCGACAAGTCGATCGGTCACCGCGCGCTCCTGTTCTCGATCCTGTCGCAGACGCCGGTCCGCGTGCTCGGGCTCGGCGATGGCGCCGACAACGGCCGGTCGGCGAGGGCGATCACGCAGCTCGGCGCCACGATCAAGCGCGACGGCGCTGCGCTCGTGATCGACGGCACCGGCCTCGATGCGATGCGCGCACCGAGCGCGCCGATCGACTGCGGCAACTCCGGCACGACGATCCGCTTGCTGTGCGGCCTGCTCGCCGGCCAGCACTTCGCGACGACGCTCGTCGGCGACGAGTCGCTGTCGACGCGCCCGATGCGACGCGTCGCGGACCCGCTGCGCCGGATGGGCGCGTCGATCACCGGGGTGACCAAGGGCAACGACATCGTGCCGCCGCTCGTCGTCGGGCCCGTGACCGGCGCCCTGCGCCCGCTCGTGATCGACCTCGAGATGGCCTCGGCGCAGGTGAAGACCGCGATCCTGCTCGCCGGCCTGTGTGCCGACGGTGCCACGCGTGTCACCGAGCCCGGTCCGAGCCGCGATCACACCGAGCGCATGCTCGCGTACCTCGGCGCGCCGCTCGTCACGACCGGCCGCACGATCACGATCGACACGACCGGCTGGGATCGCCGGCTCGCGGGTGCCGGGTTCGAGGTCCCCAGCGATCCATCGTCGTCGGCCTTCCTCGTCGCCGCCGCGCTGGTCGCGGGCGCCGGCGAGGTCCGGCTGCCGAACGTGTGCGTGAACCCGACGCGCACCGGCTTCCTCGACGCGATCGCCGCGATGGGCGGCACGGTCGCCATCGAGGATCGCGATACCTCCGGTCCCGAGCCGATCGCGACCCTCGTCGTGCGTGGCGCCGCCGCCGACCTGCGGGCCACCACGATCGCCGGTGATCTCGCCGTACGCTCGATCGACGAGCTCCCGGTCCTGGCCATCCTCGCCGCCCGCGCGCGGGGCACCACCACCGTGCGCGACGCCGGCGAGCTCCGCGTCAAGGAATCCGATCGCATCGCCACCACGTGCGCGATGCTTCGCAACTTCGGCGTCGCCTGCGAGGCCACACCCGACGGCTTCACCGTCGAGGGCCGTCCCGATCGCCCGCTCGATGCCGCCCACGTCCACGCCGAGGGCGACCACCGCATCGCGATGGCCGCGGCCGTCGGTGGCCTCGTCGCCGGCGGCGAGACCGTGATCGACGACGCCGACAACGTCGCGACCTCGTACCCCGGCTTTGCGGCGGCGATGCGCGCGCTCGGCGCCGAAATCGCTTGAGGCTGGGGACGGTGTCTCTTTAGGCACCTTACGTCGTGCAAGCGCGCGAGATCGTTCGAGCGCTCGAACACCTCGTTTACGCGCCATGGAGTTTCGCGGGGTTTCGCGACGTAAGGTGCCCAAGGAGACACCGTCCCTATCCGCGCTCGTTCGCGAGCTCCATGATCTGCGGGTCGTCGCGCTTGCCGCTCCAGTAGATGACCTC
>Ga0326726_10004341_pt1 | contig 12940 bp, 10 predicted proteins | sample MHFenrmetagenome_2_FD_207603 | JGI IMG/M metagenome (GOLD analysis project Ga0326726, IMG submission 207603) | Lab enriched peat soil microbial communities from Michigan Hollow, Ithaca, NY, United States - MHF15MN | ecosystem: Environmental > Terrestrial > Soil > Wetlands > Peat | place: USA...
GATATACCGACCAACAAGTTATAACGATATTCCTGCATCCTGAGTGATTGCCATTCGACAATAGAGGCCATTGCGCCTTGAACGCGGGCCTTGTCGCGCACAATCCGGTGGATCTGTTTTGGCTCCCGATAGCCCAAAGGAGATAGAAGCATGAGGTGAGCGGCGATCGCTAAAATTGTAAACGAGACCAGAACCACCCAGCCACCTTCCTGCCACTTTCCAATGAGTTGACCAATAAACACCACGAAAGAAAGACCGGCCGCAAACGAGGCTGCAAAAGCACCCCAGGTACGTGCGCGGCCTTTATAATTTTCAAGAATATTTTTGCGAACAGCAAGGCCCATAACTGTGATCGGCATGAACACACCAACTCCATAAAATGGGACCGCAGCAGTTGTCTGTCCACGAACCAGCAGCATAATTAAAATGGAAAGTCCAAATGTTATTGTTACAGAGCGCGTAAACGTTCCACGGGGATCGCGATACACAATGGTCTCCGGTATCTCACCAATCGCCACATCCCGCCATTCAGTGGCCTGAGCATCCTGGAACGCAGTCATGGAAGCCGCTGCCAGCATAAGGACCGCCAATATCTGGTAGACCCAAAAAAGAATTACACCGCCAGGGATCTCAGAAAAGCCGATGAAAGCCAGGTTGCCGATCAGCGTGCGACCAAGTGTTCCATCGAAAACGTTGAAGCGGAGTGAGAAGTAGGTCAGGAAAAGAGTGGTCAACCCACCGTAGAAAAGAAAGGAGGTTTGCACAAAACGACCGACCCCTGACTTTCCGCTGTAAAAGCCCCATATTTTTTTCAGCCGAGGCAATCGTTTTTTGCCCCACTTTACAAGTGCAACATCTTCATTTATAAAGAATTGAACACCATTTGAAACCGCCTCCAAGCCGGTTAGGGCGACCATACCCTTCATGGAAGCTGTCAGCATGTGGAGTAGGGCCTGAGTAAGAGGTACGGCAGCGGTTGCTGCCCCGGCTGGTTGGGGGGCAATACCCTTCAAATTTGCAATCAGCAAGCCAACACCCATGGTGATAGTGAGCAGCACGAACATGGCAAGCATAGCAAATACCACGCGTGATGACTCTCCACGGCCGCGAATAGTCAGGAACCATGTCACTGCCGCCAGACCTGCACCCAATGCGAAGTGCCATCCCCAATGGGCATCATAAGCATTGATCACTGACAGCAGTTGATCACCACCCGAAAGCGCAGAAACCACAATCGTAAGCACATAATCCTGAATCAAGGTTACGGCAACAACCAGACTCAACGTAGGTTTGAGGTAACGCATCGAGGCAGTGTACGAGCCGCCGCCTTCATTGAAAGGACCAAGCGAGTACATATAAAGCATGCCAAAGACAAAATTGGCAAAGGCAATGATCGTGACAGCTATGTAACTATATTTTTGCAATCCATAAGGATGCAAGGCACTCATCATTTCACCCGTGGCATAGTAATATGAGGTGAAATAGTCAACACCGAACAGAGCAATTGCGGCGAGTACCCCGATCTGTCCGGCACCGTGAATATGAGCATCCTCCTGGTTCACTTTCGGTGCAGCACGCAGGGAAATCGCCACAACAATAATTAATAGAGCAATGGAGAATAACATTCTAGCTACCTTTTATTAAGAAATTTCAAATGCCTGTTCGATGCTTTCAAGCAAATTGAGCAGATGTTTACGAGTGGAAGAGTTAAGATGCAAATCCCGACTTACTTTCAAAGCCTCCTGACGAACCGCAAGCACGACAAAGGCAGGTACGAACAGGACCTTACCGGATGGAATGATTTCAATCCTCCTAAAGTCAATACAAAGCTCCTGATCATTGAAATATGGGAGACTCAGGCTGAGTCCCCGGTTCAAGCTGCCGGAAGCGACCCGCTGCTTGATATACGTAATGAACTCCCTGGTATGAAATATTGCCAGCGCCTGTCCCTGGTTGACCAACTGAGTTAGCATCCCGCAGCGCTTTCTCATAAATTCCTTATCGGAATAAATATAGGGTGCGAGAGCTTCTGCAAGAATTAATAATTCCATGAAGCTCTGCATGGACCTTATACGGGTATCTGCCTCTTCCACAGAATTGACCAACAAATCACAATTCCCATCAAAGGCAACCCATTGAGGTAGAAAGAATCTGCTGGCATACGGGACAAAGGATCCCAGATTCTCTTTGCAATCCACCTTCATTTTTAGCTTCTCAACGATCGCACCGGCAGCAAACGAGGTCACTGAACTCGTTCCTTTAGTAGCCTCTTCCGGTACTGCAGATATCATTTCTACCTCGTCCGCAAATTTGTTTAGTAAAGATCGTCCATCGGGCAGACTGTTGTAAACAATATTCATCACAGTGGAGTACCGCAATAATCCTGCCGCAGTAGAAATGGCGCGGTCGTGCGATTGCTCCAACCTGTTCAGTGTGAGATGGAGTCCTTCTTGAAGATCAATCTTGCGCAGCCGGTTAAAATAATTTCCCGTTGAATACTGCCGCTTTCCCTCTGGGATGGTTTCCAGCGTGGGCCGATATAGGTTTTGATCCATACAAACGATCTGGTCAGGAAGCGAAAAGCAGACTTGGGGTTTTCCCTCGACGATCGCTTCAACGATGCGTTTTCCCTGTTCATCCAGATCATGCTGGATAGCGGCAGGCTGCGCTGAGGTCAACGCTTGTTGAAATTTGTATTCCCGTGCCATTTGGTCTGACAATGAGAACTGTTGTGATATTGTCTCTAACATGTTTCACCTGTTTGAAATTGAAGGATTTGATCTTAAGTGAATAATGAATTCCACAACAAAATAAAGGGGATCTCCATGAAGATACATGCGTAGATCAATGTAGTGTGTCCCCAATCCTGCGGCAACTGGGCCAGTTTCAACTCAACCCAGAAAAAACCCCCGATGATCGCAAGTGAACCTGACCAGGAAAAAAACTGTGAAGGGAGGGTTGGCTTGGAAAGATTGATCGATTGAGAATCTGCAAGAATATAAATTGGTATATCCAAACTTGATCGTAGAACCTCATACAAAGGCTTATGCATGAGACTGACTTTGTAATCGGAATAACAAGCCACAGCGTCGCCTATCTCGCAGACCTTTTTAATTTGCTTCACCCAATCTTTTCCATGTTCGACCATAATTTCAGCGGAAATTCCCGGGCCTTTGATCAGGGCAGCCATATTGACCAGTTTGAGTCGAAGTTGAGACTCGTCCTCATCATGATCGAAGAGACCGAGGAGAAGAACATCCAGTTTATAGGATCGAGCAATTTCCCAAATTCCATGGGAGAGATTGAGGACGTCCAGTTGTGAAGCAGGGAAAAGAACGATCAGACGACGGGCAGATGCCTGACCTGAAGATGTGCCAGGGGGAAATCCGAAAAATTGTGTCGGTAGTTTGGATTCAAGATTATTCATATCACCGGGCAGATATATCAATCCTAACTATCCCCCATAAAGCTGATACAAAAAAAATATCCAATCGCATAAAGAAAAAATAAAAATGCCCCGGAAAGGGGCAGGTTAAGATAAACGTCACTATCCAATCAGTGACAAAAATTACCCATCAGAGTTGAAACGATAGCCAATGCCAGGCTCAGTGAGCAAGTATTGTGGACGTTCGGGATCCGCTTCAAGTTTTTTGCGGAGTTGGCGCATATAGACCCGCAGATACTCGGTATGATCTGCATCTGCAGAACCCCAAACATGGGTAAGAATGCTCTGATGTGTAAGCACACGTCCGTGATTGGTGGCAAGATAACCGAGGAGTTTATATTCGGTCCCGGTCAATTTGATCTCTTCCTCTCCTCGATTAACTTTGTGCCACACGAGATCGATCGTGATCGCCCCCGCCTTAATCAGTTTGCTCTGCGTATCCTTCCTTCCGGCAGAATGACGCAAGGTTACTCGGACGCGCGCCAACAATTCTTCAATACCAAAAGGCTTCGTCAGGTAATCATCGGCGCCCTTATCCAACGCAGCGACTTTATCGTGTTCGCTGTCACGTACAGAGAGAATAATAATGGGGCATTGCGACCATTCGCGGAGACGGGCACAAACCTCCACACCGTCCATGTCCGGCAGGCCTAAATCGAGGATGATGATATCGGGCTCATTCACAGCGGCGAGGGTGAGACCTTCCTCGCCATTACTGGCTGTAGTTACTTTAAACCCCTTTTCAGTCAGGATGGTCCGTATTGCCCGTTGAATTTTCGGTTCATCATCGATGACAAGAATGTTTGGCTCGTTGGTCATTCTGTCTCCGTATCCATTGGGAGCTGCGGTGGTAGGGCACCATCCCAAGTGAGAGGCAGGGTGAAATTGAAGGCAAATCCATCCGGAACATTCTCTGCCCAGATGCGCCCACCGTGTGCTTCAATGATCCCTTTACATATCGAAAGTCCGAGTCCAGTACCCGTCACCCTGTCTGCAGCCGTGATGCGATAGAACTTGTCGAAAATGCGTTCCAAATGTTCAGGTGGTACCTGAGGTCCCTGATTGCTGACTTGCACATGAATTGCATCACCTTCAAAATTTGCCTGAATATGAATCACGGAATTTTGGGGAGCGTACTTCAGACTATTGCTGACCAAATTCGTGAAGACCTGCTCGATCTGAACGTAATCCACCGGCACAAACGGCAAACTCTCGGGCACATCAATTTCCAGTTTATGCTCCTCCGTTGAATGCCGCATGCGTCCCAATACGCTCCCCACGATCTCAGACAAAATGTTCCATTCGCGTTTTGGCTTGAGAGCACCCGATTCGATACGCGACATATCGAGCAGATTTCCGACCAACATATTCAAATGGTCCGCTTCATCATCAATTGCAGCGATCAACTCTGCGCGCGCCGGCGAATCCCAACTTACTTCATTTCCGCGCAAGCTCGAAGCAGCTGCTTTAATGGTAGAGAGCGGTGTACGCAATTCATGCGAAACTGAAGACAATAAAATGGACTTCAAATTATCGCTCTCCTCGAGGATCAGTGCGCGGGACTCTGCCTGGGCGAGACGTGCGCGCTCCAGGGCTAATCCGCCCTGACTTGCGAAAGTTTCCAACAACCGCATTTCTCCCGGCGAGCCAGCCATATTGGCTTTCCATAGAAGAATCTTGCCGAGAACACCCCTCGTAGTCTGAATGGGGACCCTGAACTCGGGAACGCGGGTAGGTGTTTTAGTTTCGGGCAAATGAAAAGAAAAAGGTTTTCCATCCGTTATATTGAGTTCCACATACTCGCCCTGCGAAACGGCATACACCTGTTTGGCAAGAATTTGAGCGATAGCATGTTCATTATGCAGACCTGTGAGTGCAATACTCAATTCGTATAGTTGAGTTGCTTCACGTTCCCTGGCATTTGCTGCGAGCAGACCGCTTTGAAGTCGTCCGACGAGCTGACTTATCACCACTGCAACGACAAGAAAAACCACTAATATTACAACATCAGAGGGGCGATGAACTGCCAGAGTGTAATAAGGTGGAATAAAAAAATAATTGAGCGTGAGGAAGGTGATCACCGCGCAAGTAATTCCCGGACCAAGGCCTAAAAAAGCGGTGATCAAACCAATGGGGATCAAATACAAGAGCCCAATGAGGGTGGTATCAAGCAATTCCCGCAAGGAAAGGAAGATCGCAGTAATTAAGGCGATCAACCCAATTGCAAGCATATATTGAACTAGGCGTGATATTAAAGAAGAAAACCGCATATTGCGGATTTCATTATACCCGTTCGGGAATTGAAGAAAAATGCGTTTTTCAATAACCCCTATTGATCCATTCTAATGGTAAAGAGCCGTATAATAATATTTAACCGGAATCTTCCCGGATGTGAAAACTCAGGCTTTGATACGACGATATTTAATAAATAGGAAACTAGTATGCAATTAAAAGGAGAGGTCATAATTCGAGCTCCGAGAAAACGGGTTTGGGATTTCTTGACCGACCCGGAACAAATCGGTCCGTGCGCCCCTGGTGTGGAAATGATCGAGATGATCGAACCATTGAAGAGGTATCGCGGAGTTGTCTCGGTTGGTTTTGGCACCGTGAAAGCCCGCTTTTCGGGGGAAGTTGAAATCCTTGAATTGGATGAACCCAATCGTGCAATGTTAAAGGCTCACGGTTCTGCCACCGGCAGCGTTGCTGATGCCCTGAGTGAAATGAAGCTCAGTGATGAACCTGATGGTTCGACGCTGGTAAATTGGTCCGCTGACATAAATATTGGAGGTCAATTGACAAGCCTGGCATCAAGACTCATGGTACCTGTGTCTGAAAAACTGGCCAGCATCTTTTATGAGCAGGTCCGTAAAAAAATCGAATCAGAAAATGAAGAAGGCGCTTCCATAAGTTAGCCATAATTCGGCAAGTCTTGAAGATCTAGCAGATCAATTGGCTGATATCGGTCGTCGATCCAACGGAGGTTACTATGCGCGATATTCTGCCTGACCTTGACAATTGGAGAGCCGATAAAAATCAATCCATTGCCCTTGCCACGGTCGTAGAAACATGGGGATCGTCACCACGGGCTGCAGGCGCAAAGATGGCTCTCACACCGGATGGCAAGATCACCGGATCGGTTAGCGGCGGATGTGTGGAAGGAGCAGTTTTCGAGGCTGGAGTGGAAGTCCTGAAAACCAGGCATCCACGGCTCCTGCATTTTGGCGTAGCCGATGAAACTGCGTGGGATGTAGGTCTGGCCTGTGGTGGAAGTATCGACATCTTTGTAAAACCACTGGATGTAGAATTCTTTAAAGCACTGCAGTCTGTATTGGTAGATGAGCAACCGCTGGTCATCGTTACCGTCGTGCGCGGCCCAGACAATTTATTGGGGCGCGAGATGTTAGTGCGAGAGGATGGGCGTGCTACAGGAACGGTAGATGATTCATTAAATAATGCGGCGATGAATATAGCAAAAGAGACACTGGAACGAGGGGTATCCCGCAGGGCAATGTTGAATGAGGAGGTCGAAGTCTTCTTGGAGGTGATCCTGCCACCGCCTACTCTCATTGCAGTTGGTGGAGTCCACATCACAATTGCTTTAATGGAGCTGGCAAAGACACTCGACTATCATACAGTGGTCATCGACCCGCGTGAAGCGTTTGGTAATGTGCAAAGATTCCCACACGTTGATCAACTTATTCAGGCCTGGCCCCAGGAAGCATTTCAACAAATTAAAATTAACCGGTCTACAGCCATAGCAATGCTTACCCATGATCCCAAGTTGGATGATCCGGCATTAAAGATCGCATTGCCAAGCCCGGCGTTCTACGTAGGGGCTTTAGGAAGCCGGAATACACAAGAGAAACGACGTCAACGGCTATTAAATGACGGCTTGAGCGCGGCGCAATTAGACCGCCTGCGAGGGCCGATCGGCCTGGATATCGGTGCACGAATACCGGAAGAGATCGCATTAGCGGTGATGGGTCAGATCGTGGCAGCCCGTAATGGGATTGGAGGCGAACCCAAACTTGATAAAGCATTTGCCGCTGGGATCGGCGTCAGAGCCCGAATCTAAAATTGGAGAAAATCGCTCATGCGCTCAGAAAACATTGTTGGAATCATTCTGGCTGCAGGTGAATCGAAGAGGTTCGGTTCGGCCAAGCAGCATTTGCCTTTTGGAGATACTACACTCCTCGGCCAGGCTGTTCGGAACGCCAACAACTCAAAACTGGAACAGGTAGTGGTAGTGATGGGCAGAATGGCTGATGAAGTCCGAAAGTCGGTAGACTTTGGGCGTTCAATTGCCATAGATAATACTGCCTATGGGACGGGTTGCGCATCTTCCCTGCTGGCAGGTTTGGATAGAGCCAACGACTGCGCGGCGATTATGCTGCTACTAGGGGATCAACCAGGGGTCAAAACCGAGTTCATCGATCAGATGATCTCTGACTGGCGCAAAGATAAAGCCTGGGCTTCCGTCACCTCATATCAAGGAAAGCTTGGTCATCCGATGGTATTTGCCCGTGAGGCGTTTGCTGAACTTCGTAAGCTTCACGGGGATAAGGCAGTCTGGAAACTGATCGAGGCTTACCCGGAAAGGATCCTGCAGGTGAATATTGACGTGGAACTGCCTCTCGATGTCGATACACCTTCAGATTACAATCAGGTTCTTAGCCGCCTAAGTTTATAAGCGGTAAGAGCAGGACCTTTTCTAATTTAGTAATCTCTCCTTGTTAGTCAGCCTTTTAAGGCTAACTTATTTTCGACGTATAATATGATAAATGGTATCTGAATTTCAATTGCAACAAAACCATAAATGATGGTTAATGACTTTCATGTAAGACCCAACCGAGAGTTATTTGAACGTCATTTAGATTCGTTCTTGAGATAAACTAATAAAATCTACTAACGAAAGAAACCCGACAAATAATTATGCTTTTTGATACTTTACAGCGTCCTCTTAAGGACCTTCGTATATCAGTCACAGACCGCTGCAACTTCCGATGCGTATATTGCATGCCAAAAGATATTTTCGGCAGCGATTACCATTTTTTGCCGCGAAGTGAAGTATTGACCTTTGAAGAGATCGCCCGGTTAGCCAGGCTATTCGCCTCTCAAGGAGTAAGCAAGTTCCGCCTAACCGGTGGAGAACCACTGGTACGCCGACAACTGGACCAGCTTGTTGGTATGTTGGCTGGAATTCCAGGCGTGGACCTAACTCTTACAACAAACGGCGCTCTCCTACCTCAACAAGCCAAAGGACTCAAGGAAGCGGGGCTGAACCGAGTGACGGTGAGTCTCGACTCACTTGATAATGCCGTGTTCAAGGCTATGAATGATGTTGACTTCCCTGTCGAAAAGGTGCTGGCCGGGATCGATGCTGCCCAACAAGCCGGTCTTTCACCGATAAAAATCAACATGGTAGTAAAGCGCGGTCTGAACGAGGATAGTATCCTGCCAATGGCCCGCTTTTTCCGCGAGAAGGGCTATATATTACGTTTTATCGAATACATGGATGTGGGCAACACAAATGGATGGCGGCTGGAGGATGTAGTAACAGCAGCTGAAATTATCAACATGATCAACACTGAAATGCCCTTGGAGCCGATCGGTCCGAACTACATCGGTGAGGTGGCAGAACGATGGCGCTATAAAGACGGTAGCGGCGAGATCGGCATCATCGCTTCGGTCACACAAGCTTTCTGCGGCAACTGCAGTCGTGCCCGTCTGTCGGCAGACGGCAAGCTCTTTACCTGTCTCTTCAGTATAAAAGGCTTCGACTTTCGTCAACTTCTGCGAGGCGGAGCATCTGACGAAGAGATAACGCAAACCATCGCAAAAGTTTGGCGCGTACGAGATGATCGTTATTCCGAACTACGCTCCGCGGAAACCATTCCACTTCCCAAGGTGGAAATGTCTCGCATAGGGGGATGAAACCAAAGTTTACGGGCGCCTGTAAAATTGCAGGAGCTTTTTTCTTTTAATTTGATGAGCCTTACTAATTCCAATCCAGCAAAGCAACGCCAACCCCAAAAATCAAATTAGGTATATAATGTCGCTATCTAATTATTAGAAAGGCGAAATAATTGTGGCAAAATTGCTTGAGACATGTGCTCATGATTTAATGGAAACAGCGCCGAATATTATGCAATCGATTCGAACTGAAATGCGTCGTGGACATGGAACTGACCTGTCTATCCCACAGTTCAGAGCACTGAGGTTCATTCAGCGTAACCCCGAATCATCTCTCTCTGACCTGGCAAGTCATCTGGGCCTTACTCCTCCATCCGTCTCAAAACTCGTAGACGGGCTCGTCAAACAAGAATTGATCGGCCGGCAGGAATCGTTCGACGACCGACGCAGGCTTATGCTGGTGTTGACACACAACGGCGTATCCATCATAAATACTGCGCGGTCCAGCGCCCAAGCCAATCTCGTAAAAATCCTGAGTTTCCTTTCCAACGAAGAGTTAAATACTGTTCATCTGGCCATGGAAATTCTGCAACCGCTTTTTATTCCACAGAACAGACAGCAGCCAGCCAAAGAATATTAAATGAACCAGATAAATAAACTCTACCGTTTTATCAGGCCATACTGGAAACGCGCCGCCCTGGCGCTGATCTTGTTAACCACGCTGGTTTTTTTCGATCTCTCCATACCCCGGCTGATCGAACGAATCATCGACCAGGGGATCATCCAGAAGAACCAGCAGGTTGTGATCCAGACAGCATTGTTGATGATCGGCATCTCACTGGCGAGCACTTTAATTGCCATCGGGAATAATTACTTTTCCGTCAGAGTGGGAGAAAGCGTGGCGCGTGACCTGCGAGATGGACTTTTCTTAAAAGTCCAAACCTATTCTTTCGGGGACCTCGATCGGCAAAAGACCGGTCAGTTGATGGTGCGCCTGACCAGTGATGTAGCTGCTTTTAAGAACCTGGTCCAGATCACACTCCGCATTGGCACTCGGGCACCTTTGCTTATGATCGGCAGCCTGATCTTGATGATCAGCACCAGTCCAAGCCTGGCTTTGACCATGCTGCCATTGCTATTGGTTACATCAGTAATCATTGTTTTCTTTATCGTCAGGATGGAACCGCTTTTCCGAACCGTACAGCAAAAACTGGACTTGCTCAATAATGTTTTACAGGAGAACGTCGCAGGAGTGCATTTAGTAAAAGCCTTCGTACGAGCCGATTTCGAGGGTAAGCGCTTCGAGACAACCAACGAGGAAGTCACCAAGCGCTCAGTAAAAGTTATGGAATTCATGTCTACGATGACGCCCGCTTTAACGATGTGCATTAATATCGGAGTGGTGATCGTGATCTGGGCGGGGGGCTCCCAGTCCATCCATGGCGACCTTTCGATCGGGCAGATCGTGGCTTTCACGAATTACCTAATGACAACCATGACCCCTCTGACGATGATGACCATGTTATCAAATACCTGGGCAAGCGGCATAGCCTCAGCGGGACGAATCAACGAGGTGCTGGACACCCAACCCGAAGTACAGGATAAGCCTAAGCCACTAATGTTGGCTGAACCTACATCAGGAAGGATCATTTTTAAAAATATTTCCTTTCATTACAAGGGTAATAGCAACGAATCCGTCCTGGAGGATATCAACCTGGTGGTCGAGGCGGGACAAACTGTGGCAATACTAGGTGCGACGGGCTCAGGAAAAACAACCTTGATCAACCTTGTGCCAAGATTTTACGATGCGTCATCCGGTGAGATCACGATCGATGGAACCGACATCCGCGATGTGAGCGGTGACTCATTATTGTCTCAGATTGCGATAGTTCCCCAGGAGACCATCCTTTTTTCCGGGTCAGTGCGAGATAATATCCGCTATGGAAACCCAACCGCAAGCGACGATGAAATAATCGCAGCTTCCAAAGCAGCTCAAGCGCACGATTTCATTATGTCCTTCTCCCAGGGATATGACACACACATCGAACAGCGTGGTGCAAACCTTTCAGGCGGGCAGAAACAACGCATCGCGATCGCTCGCGCCCTGCTCACACATCCCAAGATCCTAATCCTTGACGATAGCACCAGTTCAGTCGACGTAGAGACCGAGACCAAGATCCAGGATGCACTGGATGCTCAGTCTTATAAACACACCAGCCTGGTCGTTGCGCAACGTATCAGTACCGTACTGCGAGCAGATAAGATCATAGTCATCGACCAGGGGCGCATAGTTGCCGATGGAACACATCGGGAATTAATGCAAACCAGCCCTGTATACCAGGAGATTTATGAATCGCAGTTGGGCAACGGATTTCACCAAAATGAGCCTGTGCCCGGCGGCTTGGAAGAGGTAAGAGAGTGACTATGCAATTTTCCAGCCATGATACCGGCAATGTCCGGGCGGTCATGCAGCCAAGGCGTCCTGCAGGCGTTGGTAAGATCGAGAAGGCTAAAGACCCAAGAAATGCAATTGCGCGGTTGTTACCTTATCTCAAACCTTTTAGCCTGGCTCTCATAGGGGTATTTGCTTTTGTCCTCATCTACACCGTTCTGGGGCTGATCGGACCGTATTTGATGGGTGTCGCGATAGACCGTTTCATATCGACGAAACATATCAACGGATTGATGGGCATTGCCCTCTTAATGTTGGGTGTTTACTTAATTTATAATCTGTTCCAAGCCGTCGCAGGCTGGTGGATGGCAGCCATCTCACAGCGGGCTTTGAAGCAATTACGCAAAGATCTATTCTCGCACTTACAAACCCTGCCGCTGAGCTTCTTTGATCATAACCCGGCAGGTGAGTTAATGAGCCGGCTTACGAATGACATCGACGCGATCAACCAGGCAGTCTCGCAAAACGTAACTTCTCTACTGGCCAGTGTGCTTTCCATGGCTGGCATTGTGATCGCAATGTTCGTATTGGATGTCTGGCTGGCTCTGGCTGCAGTGCTTGTGGTACCGATCCTGTTCTGGTTCACACAATTTGTCGCCAAATATACACGAAGAGGATTCCAGGAACTTCAGAGGCATCTTGGTGAACTCAACGGTGTGATGGAAGAGTCCATCAGCGGGGCAAAGGTCGTTAAGGCCTTCCGACGCAACGAGACAGTAATCGATGCGTTTCGCAAGTATAACGAGGAAGTTTTCCAAGCCGGCGTCTTCGCCAATACGTATGCACTGTTGCTGATGCCATTGACGAATGTTCTGGGTAACTTCTTTGTCATAGTCCTGGCAGGCCTGGGCGGATGGCTGGCTTTGCAGGGACTGGTCACGGTGGGCACGATCGCGACCTTCATCAATTACGGTCAGAACTTTATCAACCCTCTGCGTCAAATAGCGAATATTTACAATTCCATCCAGGCAGCACTGGCCGGTGCCGAGCGAGTCTTCGAGATCATCGACACACCTTCAGAGATAGACGACGCGCCGCAAGCGATTGCGATGGATTCGGTGCGAGGGGACGTACGCTTCGAACAAGTTAATTTTGGATACCGGTCGGAGGTACCCATCATCAAGAAAATG
>Ga0326726_10004342_pt1 | contig 12937 bp, 6 predicted proteins | sample MHFenrmetagenome_2_FD_207603 | JGI IMG/M metagenome (GOLD analysis project Ga0326726, IMG submission 207603) | Lab enriched peat soil microbial communities from Michigan Hollow, Ithaca, NY, United States - MHF15MN | ecosystem: Environmental > Terrestrial > Soil > Wetlands > Peat | place: USA...
AGCGGGCGCCTCCACCGGCGCCCGCGCCAATGCCCGTCCCCAACTCGCCGACCCGCGCTGCTTTCGTCATCAGATAGAAGCCTCGGTTGTTGGCGTCCACGTTCGATAGCGCGGTGATCGTGTAGCCCGCGCCGAGCGCCCAGTGCAGATCGCGCCTGACGCGCGCGCGCCACACGGCGGCCTCCGCCGGCGAGTCACGCAGCATCGCCTCGGCGTCGGCGGGGATCTCGACGCGCACACAGTGCGGGAGAATCGCCGCGCCCTCGGCGCCCTCGATGAAATCGGGCGACACGATCGGCGACTGTTGGCAGTCGAGCGACTCGATGGCACGCTCGGCGTTCGCGAGGAGCTGATCGATCTCCTCGTCGTACGTGGGCCAGGCGACGACGAGACGGTCGGTGGGAATTCCACCATGGAGAACGCTGTCGGTCACGCCGTACATGTCGTCGACGTACTCGGCGAGCCGCACACCGAGGCGGTTGAAGTTCAGGTGCGCGTTGCGCGCGATCAGCGGGTCGTAGGTCCAGTAGATGACGGAGCACCCCGCCTCGCGGACGACGGTCCTCTGGTGCTCCTTGAGGCGGCGGCCCAGACCGAGGTTTCGGGCTTCCGGCCGCACCGCCAGCATATCGGACCAATGGACGATTTTACCGCGCTCCACCCCCGTCAGTCCAAAGACGAAGCCCAGCAGGTCGTTGGACGCACCGAATGCCCCGGCGACGACGCCGCCGACGCGTTGCGCCACCTTGAGAATGCTCGCCGGAACGACATCCGTGAATTCCCTGCCCCACGTCGCATGCTGAAGCTCGACGCATTCCTGGAGCTCCCGCGGTGTGACGAGCGGCCGAATCTCGAAGGCGGATGAATCCATGTCCGTAGCGGGAGACGTGTCCCAGGTCGGGCGGTTGAAGCTATCTGCGGGCTCAGGCGCCCTCAAGCTCGCCGCGCTTTGCCTCGTCATCCTCGCGACAGTCGCCGTCGCGAGCACCGCCCGCACGTTCAGCGGCACGGTCGACGAGCCGGCACACATCGCGGCGGGCATGCAGTGGCTGACGACCAGCCGCTACGACTATGATCTCCAGCATCCGCCGCTCGGGCGAATCGCTGCCGCGATCGGACCGTACGCTCGCGGCGCACGCGGCGCCGGAACGCCCGCGATCTACGACGAGGGCGCGGCGATCCTCGGCGCGGGCCAACACTACGTGGATACCCTGGCCAGCGCCCGGTACGGCGAGCTGCCGTTCTTCCTCGTGCTCGCGCTCGTCGTGTGGCTCTGGGCGCGCCGGTTGTGCGGCGATGCCGGCGCGGCCGTCGCCGCGGTGCTGCTCGTCGCCAATCCCAACGTCCTCGCGCACGCGGGTCTCGCGACGACCGACATCGCCGCCGCGGCGATGACGACGCTCGCTCTCTTCGCGGCCACGTGGTGGATCGACCGGCCGAACTGGGCGCGGACCGCCGCGCTGGGCGTCGCGGTCGGCCTCGCGGTCGCGAGCCGTCTCTCGGCGATCGCGTTCGTGGGGGGACCGCTGGCGGCATGCTACGCGCTCCGCACATGGGCGACGCGAAGCGCGCGCCTCGACGCCTCGTTGAGCATCGCCAATTCACTCGCGCGCGTCATTGTCGTCCCCATCGGCGCCCTGCTCACTGTCTGGATCGTCTACGGGTTCGCGTGGCAACCGTTCGCGGCGGGCGTCGAGCGCTTCGTGCTGCACGGCGGCTCAGGCCACCCGACGTTTCTCCTCGGAATGCCGAGCAATCGCGGCTGGTGGTACTACTTCCCGGTGGCCCTGCTGGTGAAGACCCCGCTGCCGCTGCTGCTCGCCGTCATCCTCGGCGCCGGCGGGGTCGCCACGAATCTGCGCGAGCGGCGTGATTGGGCCGCCGCCGTGCCGCTGGTGTCGGCGATCACGATGCTCGCCATCAGTCTCGTCGTGCGCGTCGACCTCGGCGTGCGACTCATTCTGCCGGTCTATCCGCTGCTCGCGATCGCCGGCGCGCAGGGCGTGATGTATCTCCTCGAGCGTCACGCGTCGATGGCCGCGACGGTCGCAGCCGCCGCGATCCTCGCCGGTTCGATCGTCGTTGCCGTGAGATCCTATCCGGATCATCTGTCCTACTTCAACGCGCTCGCCGGCGATCATCCCGAGCACATTCTCGTCGACAGCAACCTCGATTGGGGGCAGGATCTCTACCGGCTGCGCGACACGATCGTCGCGCGCGGCATTCAGGATACGGTCCGCGTCGCGTACTTCGGCACCGCGGCGCTCCCCGCCGCCGGCGTTCCGCACGCGCGCGAGCTCGGCCTGCACGAACGCGCGACCGGTTGGATCGCGGCGAGCGAGACCTATCTCGCCGGCGAGTGGGTGGGCCGGGCGTACATGTGGCTGCTCGCGTACGAGCCCGTCGCGCGCATCGGTCCGTCGATGCGCCTCTGGTACATCCCGCCCGAGAGCGCTACCAGGGACTCGATGCCGCGCTGAGTCCCACGTACCACGTGCGGCGCGGCGCGGGCTCGTAGAATTTCGTCACGTCGACATTGGCGCCGGCGGCGTTGATCGCGACGGATCCGACATACGAGCGGTCGAAGAGATTCTGCACGGCGACGACGGGCGAGAGTCGCGGCCGGCCGAACGCCGCGGTTCCACCCAGGCGGAGGTTGAACACCGCGAAGCCCGGCGCGGCCGCTGCGTTCGCGTCGTTCGCCCACACCTTGCTCTTCGCCAGACCTTCGGCGACGAGGAATCCGCCGTAAAAGTGCCACGTCGCGTCGGCCTGAATCTGCTGCTCGGGGATTCCAGGAATCGCCTTGCCGCCGAGCTGCGCCGTCGCCGTCTGAAAATCGCGGAACCGGAAGTGCGAGAACGCATACGTCGTCGCGAGCGAGACCGGCCCGGCGTCACCGGCGAGCGACAGCTCCACGCCCTGGCGGCGCGTACGGCCTGCGTTGCGATAGAACATCCGCGCGTTCGATGTCGGCGTGGCGAAGGGAATCAACTCGTCACGAATCTCTGAATCGAACAGCGCGACGTCGTACTGCAGGCGCTGCGCGGCGAGTCCCTTGGCGCCGACCTCGACCGTCGTGGAGTACTGCGGCTTGAGGTCGCGATTGAGTCCGGCCGTTCCGTCCGCCTGGTTGCCGAGCTCCGTCGTCGTGGGTGTCTCGAACGCGGTGCCGATGTTGGCGTACACCGAGTGTAGCGGCGATAGCCGGGCCGCCACGCCGAGCATCGGACTCACCGCGCTCATCGTGCGCACGCCGGAGTCGTCACGAGTGTCCGCCAGATAGTCGTCGCGGAGCTCGAAGCGCACCTGATCGGCCCGCACGGCGACCGTGCCGCGGTAGCGCCCAACCTCGAGCTCGTCGCGGACATACGGACCGACGCTCGACACGAGCTCGCGCTGGTCGAGCGAGATCAGCCCCTTTTCGGTGCCGACCACCGGGCACGTCGCGGTGGTGCGCGTCAAGTTGTCGCAGTTCGCCCAATTCTTCCGCGCGTCGTTGAGCCACTGGGCATCGGCGCCCGCGCTCAATCGGTTCGTCACGTCGCCGGACGTGATCGGAATCGTGACGCGCGTCCCCGCGCCCCCCTGTCGCCGGTCGATGCCGACGATCGCGAACGTCTGCGGGTTGAACAGCGTGCGCGTGCCGCCGTACACCTGTCCCACGAGCTCGCCGCCGAGCAGCGCATGGCGCGCCGCCAACCCGAGCTGTACCTGATGGACTTCCTTGCGCGCGCGTTTCTGGACGGAGAGCGTGTCGGCCTGCGTCGGATCGGCCTCGAACTGCGCGCGCGACAGCGCGCCGGGATTCTGTGCGAGCGGCATGTCCAGCCCCATGCCGAGCAGCGTGAGGCTCGTGCCGCCCAGGTTCGCCGTCGATCGGAAGAACGCGTTCGTGAGCTGCTGGTTCGCGAACTTGCGGTAGCCGTCGCTCTCGGTGCGCCCGAGGTTGCCTTCGTACCCCAGCGTGCCCGCCGATCCGGCGAGAAGTCCGGAGTAGCGGCGCATCCCCGAGCTTCCCGCCCACGACCGCGCCTGCACCGCGAACGGCACGTCCGGGGGGTCGATCGAACGAAGATCGAGCACGCCGCCCGACGCGTTCCCGTACAACGCCGACGCCGTTCCGCGAAGCGCCTCGACCCGTCCCACGGACTCGAGGTCGAGGTAGTCGATCGGCGTCTGGCCGTCGGGCAGCGTGAGCGGCATCCCGTCACGCAGAATGCGAATGCTGCGCGCGCCGAACTGCGACCGCGCGCCGAATCCGCGAATCGAGATCCGCGTGTCCTGCGACGGATTGTTGCGGTTCGCCACGGTGACGCCGGGAAGCTGCGACAGCGTCTGCTCGACGAACGTGTGCGTCTGTCCGCGCACGACGCTGTCGGGGCGCAAGCTCGTGATGGCGTACGGCAGATCGAGCGGCGAGCGGCCCACGTCGCGCGTCACAGTGACGACGGCAGGGAGTCGTCGCACCGTCGAGTCCTGCCCCGCGGCGGATGACGAGATCGTGAGAGCCGCGAGCATCGCGGCATGAAATCGGGAAGCGGAGAGAGTGGTCACGGCCGTGAATCTAGGATCGGTGCCACCGTTTGGTGAGTCTAGTTATCCTAACGCGACGTATGGAATCGATCATCCTCAGTTGGAGTGGCGGGAAGGACAGCGCGCTCGCCCTCGACCGTCTGCGAAGCGATCCGGATGTGCGCGTCGTGGCCCTCGTCACGAGCGTGACCACGACCTACGACCGCGTCAGCATCCACGGCGTTCGTCGCTCGCTGCTCCACGCCCAGGCGAGCGCCCTCGGTCTGCCGGTGTACGAGATCGTTCTCGAGCCGAACTGCACGAAAGACGCGTACGACGCCGCGATGGCGCGCACGCTCACGCGGATGAAGTCGCTATACCCCGACGTGCGGCGCATCGCCTACGGCGATCTCTTTCTCGAGGACGTCCGGCGATATCGGGAGGAGCGACTCCCGTCGCTCGGCTTCACCGGGGCGTTCCCGATCTGGGGGCTCGACACGGCGACGCTCGCCCGCGAATTCGTCGAGCGCGGCTTCGAAGCGCGACTCGTCTGCGTGGATACGACGCAGCTCGACGGCCGCTTCGCCGGCCGCGCCTTCGACCACGCGCTGCTCGACGAGCTGCCCGCGGGCGTCGACCCCTGCGGCGAACGCGGCGAATTTCACACCTTCGTCTGGAGCGGTCCGGGCTTTCGCCACGCGATCCCGCACACGGTCGGCGAGATCGTGCTTCGCGAGGAGCGCTTCGTGTACTGCGACCTTGTTCCGACCACCTGATCTCGCCCGCGCGCTCCGGCGCACGACCCCTCATTGACATAGGTGTCCACGACCCATATACCTCAGTGAACAAGGCGTCGCTCTTCCAGGAGGAATCGTGGCCGGATCTGACCTGTTCACCGGGACGCTGGACATCCTGATCCTGAAGGCCGTCAGCTGGGGCCCCCGCCACGGCTACGCGATCGGACGCTGGATTCGCGAGTCCACCGCGGACGACGTGATCGTCCAGGAGGGCGCGCTCTATCCCGCGCTGCACCGGCTCGAGCGCAAAGGCTTGTTGGACGAGGAGTGGGGGCTCACCGATACCGGCCGAGAAGCGAAGTACTACAAGCTGACGAGCGCCGGACGCGCCCAGCTCCGCGCCGAGGCCAAACGCTGGACGAAATTCTCGACGGCCGTCACCCGCGCGCTCGGCGCGGCGTCGGCGTGACGGGGAGCTCCCGATGAAGCGACTGTTTCGCAGGGCCGACACCGAGCGAGATGTCGGCGACGAGCTGCGCTTTCACCTCGAGATGCGCACGCGCGAGTTCATCGAACAGGGATTGTCGCCGGAGGAGGCGCGCCGCGCCGCGGCCCACGCGTTCGGCGACCTCGGGGCGATCGACGCCGAGCTGCGCGCCGCCCGAGGCGCCCACGTGCGATCGCGCGAGCGGCGCGAGCGGTGGCGCGAGTGGGCCGGCGACGTGCTGTTCGCCGCGCGCACGCTCCGCAAGAACGGTGGTTTCACCGCGGCCGCGCTCGCGACGCTCGCGCTCGGGGGTGGCGCGGCCACCGCCGTGTTCACCGTCGTCAATGGTGTGCTGCTTCGCCCGTTGCCGTACGCCGATCCGTCGCGCCTCGCCATGATCTGGTTGTCGTCGCCGCAGCCGGGCCTCGGCTCCGAGCTGCCGTTGTCGGGCGGGTTCTACAACGATGCGGCGACCGCCGGCGCCAAGTCCTTCTCGAGCATCGCGGCGTTTCGTTCGTGGCCATACACCATCACCGGCGGCGGCGAGCCGGAGCAGATCTCCGGCGCGCGCGTCTCGCCGTCGCTCGAGACCGTGCTCGGCGTGCGTCCCCTTCTCGGTCACTGGTTCGCGGACGCGGACGCCGACTCGGCGGCGGCACCAGTCGCGGTCATCAGTCACGCGCTCTGGCAACGCCGCTTCGGCGGCGATCCGTCCGTCGTGAACCGATCAATCGAGCTCGGCGGGCTCCGGTTCAGGATTCTCGGCGTCATGCCCCGAGGGTTCGCCTTCCCACGCGGCGCCGAGCTGCCGCACGGACTCCAGTTCGGGCTGCGCACCGAGATCTGGACGCCTCTGCCTTTCTCCGCGAAGGACAGAGCGAACTACGGAGGGCTCAACATCGCGGGGGTCGCGCGACTCCGGCCCGGCGCCACGCTCGGAGAGGCGAACGGCCAGCTGTCCTCCGCGCTGAAGCTGTTTCTCGCGAAGAATGCGCCGAAGCTGATCCTCGACTATCGCCTGGTCCGTCTCGACGAACAGGCCGGCCAGAACGTGAAGCGTGGGCTGTACTTGTTACTCGGCGCGGTGGCATTCCTTCTCGTCATCGCCTGCGCAAACGTCGCGAATCTGCTCGTTGCGCGAACCGGTGCGCGCCGGCGCGAATTTGCGGTGCGGGCCGCGCTTGGCGCCGGACGCGGCCGAATCGCGCGGCAGTTGATGACGGAAAATTTCGTCCTCGCTGCGCTTGGCTCCGTGTTTGGCGGATGCGTCTCCCTGGTGGCAACGCGCGCGATGCTCGCGCTCGTTCCCGGGTCGATGCCGCGGGCCGACGACGTTCAGGCCGATTGGCGCGTCGCACTGTCCGCCGGGCTCATCGCCATCGCCGTGGGGGCCGCGCTCGGGTTGGCCGCGGGCTCGCAGGTGCGATGGAGCCGATTGGCGGACACGCTCCGCGAAGCCGGAACGCGGACGGCGAGCGGTCGCGCTCGCGCAATTGGTCGTCGCTCGCTCGTCGTCGCGGAAGTGTCGCTGTCGCTCATGCTGGTGATCGGCGCCGGGCTTCTCACGATGAGCTTCGTGCGCCTCCAGAGCGTCGACCCTGGATTCGCGCCGGCGGGCACGCTGACAGCGAGCGTGTCACTCCCGGTCAGCGCGACGTTCGATGCCGGGAAGAACGGGTCCGGGTGGGCGCGATTCTTCCGGCAGTTGAGCGACGCCCTCGCCAAGGTCCCAGGTGTCGAGGGCGCCGGCGCCGTGTCCAACCTTCCGCTTTCCGATGCAGCGGAGAGCGGTGGCTTCGCGATCGTCGGACAGCCGGCGCCGGAGGCCGGCCGGGCGCCGCAAACCGAGTACTTCGTCGTCGAGGGCGACTACTTCCGCGCGATGGGCATCAAGCTCGTCACCGGCCGACTGCTCGACAACCGCGACGTGCAACGGAGCGCGCGAGTCGCCGTCGTCAATCGCGAGTTCGTCAAGCAGTACCTCGGCGCCGCGGCGCTCAACCGGCAGATCATTCCGTACTTCGATTTCTCGCCCGGCCCGCGAACGATCGTCGGGGTCGTGGACGACGTGCACTACGGCTCACTCGACGCGCGGCCCAAACCGCAGGTCTACGTGCCCGAGCAGCAGATGGCCTATCCGGGCCTCAACATCGTGCTCCGCACCCACGGCGATCCGACGGCGTTGCTACCCGTCCTCAAGCGCGAGCTTCGCGCGATCGATGGCAATGTCGCGATTTCGCGTCCACGGCCGATGAACGACGTCGTCGCCGAGTCGCTGGCCAGGCGCCGGTTCAGCATGACGCTCATCGGCATCTTCGCCGGATCGGCGCTCGCCCTGGCGATCGTCGGCCTCTACGGCGTGATCGCGCTGAGCGTCTCACAGCGTCGCCGCGAGCTTGGCGTCCGCCTCGCGCTGGGAGCGCAGGCGGGCGACGTCATGCGACTGGTCCTCGGCGAGGGCCTTTGGATCACGGCAATCGGAGTCGTCGTCGGTCTCGGCGGCGCGTTCGCGCTCAGCCGGCTGGTGACGTCGTTGTTGTACGACATAAGCGCGACGAGCGCGAGCATCTACGCGTTCGCCACCGCGGTGGTCGTCGCGGTGACACTATTTGCGACGCTGATCCCGGCAAAGCGCGCAACAGAGGTGGATCCGAACCTGGCACTGCGTTCGGAATGACTGGCGAGAGAGCCGAGCGCGGCTCATGGCTCCAGGCTACGAGCTCATGGCTCTGGGCTAGGGCTCGTTGTCCCCAACGCGATGCCTGACGTGCATCGCGATGAAGACAGTGAGCTCTAGCCGAGAGCTTTGAGCCGTTCGTGTTGAGCCATGAGCCGCTTCTGCCCTGCCGGCTCTACCTATTGCTTGTCCTGGCCCGTCGCCACCGTGTCATTCCACCACCACAGCCGCGCGAGCTGCCTCTGCCGCGGCCAGATCTCGGCGAGCGTGTTGCCGTCGTAGAGCCGGCCGTTCTTCATCACGTACTTGATCGTGTTCGTGTTCTTGATGTTGTCGAGCGGATTCTTGTCGAGCACCTGGAGGTCGGCGAGCTTGCCCGCCTCGAGCGACCCGAAGTCCTTCTCGTGGCCGATCGCCTCAGCGCCGAAGATCGTCGCGACGCGCAGCACGTCGTAGTTCGGCATGCCGCCGGACGCGATGTTCCAGATCTCCCATTGCGCGCCGAGGCCCTGGAGCTGGCCGTGGCTGCCCATGCCGACGCGTCCACCCGCAGCGACCATCTTCGCCGCCTGCTCGGCGAAGAGTTGGAACGACCACTGCGACGGCGCCCACCAACCGGGCCGGCGGAGTCCCTTGCGCTCGACCACCTCGCGCGGCGTGAAGCGGTTGAGCTTCGGATCGTTCACCACGTCGGTGGTCTCGTACCAGTAGTTCTCCGCCCACGGACCGCCGTACTGCACGATGAGCGTCGGCGTCCAGGTCGTGCCGGAGTTCGCGTACAGCGTGAGCACGTCCTTGTACAGCGGCGCGATCGGCAACGTGTGCTCGCTGCCGGCGTAGCCGTCCATCGCTTCCGTCAAGTTCTTCTTGAAGTTCAGCCCGCCCTCGAGCGTCGGAGTGAGATGCTGCTCGCGCGCCGCCTGGATGATGAGCTGACGCGTACGACGGTCGCCGGCCATGTACTGCTTGATGGTCTCGGTGCCGTAGAACTCCGAATACTTCTTGAGCACCTCGCGCGCTTCGTCGATCGTGCGGATCTGGGTCTGCTGGAACACGCCCGGACCTGTCGACAGAATGCGCGGCCCGATGAAGTCCCCCGTCTCGACCATGTCCTCGTACGACAGGACATCGGTCTGCGACGTCTGCGGATCCCGGGTGGTCGTCACGCCGTACGCCAGGTTGACGAGGTACTCGAACGGCTGTGAGCGGTGCACGCCCCACGCCGGCCACATGTGCGCGTGGATGTCGACGTAGCCGGGGATGATCGTCTTGCCCGACACGTCGATGATCTTGGCACCGGAGGGAATCGTCACTTTGCCCTGCGGGCCCACGGCGACGATGCGATTGTCCTTCACGACGATGTCGCCCTTCTGGATGATCTCGTTGCCCTTCATCGTGAGGATGCGAGCACCGCGGAGTGCCACGATTCCCTGCGGCTTGTCCTTCGGCACCGTGATGACGACGTCGTGCCGCGCCGCCTCGTAGATCGGCCGAGCCGCCGCAGCGCCCGCGCCGCGTCCACCACCTCGTCCGCCGCCCCCTCCCGCTGAATCGCGGACCGCCTCGGCACGCGTCACCGAATCGCGCACCGCGGTCTCCGCCGCGGCCATGTCGTAACTGAACAGCGAGTGACCGAGCGCGTAGTAGACGTGCGCTGCGTCGCGCGACCAGCTCGCGAATTCGCCGCCCACGGTCGTCAGTTTGCGTACGGGCACCTCGGACTGCGCCGGATTCGTCGCGTTGATCGTGGGCGCGTTGCCCGTCTTCGGGATCTCCTGGATCACGTACGCGCGCGGGCCTGCCTGGTCCTCGACTTGGAGCAGAACACGGCTGCCGTCGGGCGCCATGGTCATCTCGCCGCCGCCGCCGCCACCGCCGCGCCCCCCGCCGCCACCCGTGCGCAGAATCGTCTTCTGATCGGTGCCGTCCCACCGCATCGACACGAGGGTGCTTCCCTCGGAGAAGTAGACGCGCGTGGTATCACCGTTCACGAAGTGCGGCCGGCCGAAGTTCGCGATCGGCGCGATCAGCGTCTCGGCGCCACCGCTCGACGGCAGCCACACCAACTCGACACCCACGGCCTGCTGCGGCGGCCGCTCCAGTTCTTCCAAATCCTTCCGCATGTTGCGCGGCCCGCGGCCAACCACGATGCGCCGGCCGTCGAGCGAGAACGCCGGCTTCTCGTAGTATGCCGGCTTGCTGCTGAGCCGTTCAGGCTGTCCGCCGCCCGCGCGAACGCGAGACACGGTGCCGCCGTCGACGTCGTTCCAGGTCACGTACGCCACCCACTGGCCGTCGGGCGACCAGGTCGGCATGAACTCGCCGACGGTCTCCGTCGGCGCCAACCGGTGCGGCGTTCCGTTTGGCAGATCCATGATCCACAGCCGGTCGAGCGCGACGAACACCATCTTCTTGTTGTCGGGCGACGGCGCGAGATCGCGGATCTGGTGCACCGTGAGCACCGAGTCGTTGACGGGATACGTCTCCTTCTGCGGGCCGGCGATCATCATGTCGACGTCGGCCGTGAAGGGAATCATCGTCTCTTTGCCGTCGGCCACGTTGGCGCGCCAGAAGTGGCCGTGGTGCGCGATGACGATCGACTTGCTGTCGGGCGTGAACGCGTACGTCGGCTCGAGGTCGCGGTTCGCGCGCGACTCCTGATCGTCGCGCTGAATCTTCGGCAGCAACAAGCGATCGTCGCCATTCGAGAGGTCCCGCAGCATGAGCGAGTTGTCCGCGTTGTTGCGCGTCGCGTACGCGAGCCAACGCCCGTCGGGACTGATCTCGGGCCGCATGCCGCTGCCGACGGCGTTGGTCTTCGTGAAGATGCGCCCGTTCTCTCGGTCGAGGACACCGATCTGCCAGCCGAGCGCCGTCTGGTTGTACCCGCCGCCCGTGCTGTTGCGCATCGCGAAGTAGATGTACCGGCCGTCCTTGCTCGGCGCGGCACCGAGGAAGACGTTCGGAGCCGCCCCGCCGCGACCACCGCCCGGCGCCGCGCCACCGCGACCGGCGGCCGCCGTGTCTCCGGTGAGACGGATGCCAGCCGTCGTCGCGCCGTTCGCGTAATACATGTAGATGTCGTTGCCCTTCGAGGCGACGACGTACTTGCCGTCGGGCGTGTAGGTCGGCGACTGGAAGTTCTGGTCGTTCTCTCGAGTGAGCGCACGCGGATTCGAGCCGTCGGCGTTCATGATCCAGAGATTGTCCGACTGCGAGCGATCGCTGACGAAGACGATCGACTTCCCGTCGGGCGAGTAGTGCGGCTGCGCGTCGAACGGCTGGCCGCTCGTCAGGCGCGCCGCCTTCCCGCCCTCGATCGGAATCGTATAGATGTCGCCGAGCATCTCGAAGACGACGGACCGGCCGTCGGGCGAGACGTCGAGCGAGAGCCAGGTGCCTTCGTCCGTCGTGAACTTGAGCGGCTTGGACGGGGTGAGCGGAAGTCCCGCGCCTCGTCCGCCGGTCGAATCGCCGCCGCGTCCTCCGCGCTGTGCGAGGGCTGGTGTTGCGAGACCAACGAGAGCGGCGACGACGGCGATGTGGGGGATGAAGCGGCGCATACTTCGCCTCGGTCGAAGAAAGAAGAGACGGCGGCATCCGTCCGTGCGTTGGACTCGAGTCCGACACGCCGGCAGACGTCGCCCCAATAGCGATTAGATATGAAACCCGCGGAGAACGCGGGCAAGGCCGCCGGCTATTCCGACCTGATCGCCTCGATCGGGTCGATCCGCGAGGCACGCAACGCCGGCAGCAGCGACGCCAGGGTGCCGACGACGAGCAGCGCGAGCACTCCGGTGGCAAGCGTCCCTGGATTGTGCGGCGAGACGCCGTACAGCAGCCGCTGCGTGAGACCAAGCAGCGGGAACCACAGTAGAGTGCCAACGGCCAAGCCGCCGACGATCGTGCGCAACGATTCGCGCAGCACCACCCACGACACGCCGGATGGCGACGCGCCGAGCGCCAGCCGAATGCCCATCTCGTTCGTGCGGCGCGAGACCGAGTAGCTGATCACTCCATACAGGCCGATCGCCGCCAGCAGCAGCGCGAGGAGACCGAAGCTCCCGGCCAGACGGGCGACGAGGCGCTCCCTCGTCAACCCGCGCTCGAGGAGATTCTCCATCGTCACGATGTCGCGAACCGGAAGCCGGCGATCGACCGATGCGAGCGCGCGCCCGAGGCCAGCGATCACCGGCTCCGGTTTGCCGCTCACGCGCACTTCAATGCTCGTGACGTATTCCTGTGGCCCCTGCGCGAGCGGATAGAAGATCATCCGCGGCGGATCTTCACGAACAGAGTTGGGACGCAGGTCGCTCACGACGCCCACCACCTCGAGGTTGGGTGGCGAGCCGTAGCCGAACCGCGCGCCCACGACGGAGTCAGTGCCGAAGAAATGACGCGCCGCCGCCTGGCTGATCACCGCGACCCTCGGCGTATTCTTCGTGTCGCGATCGTTGAACGATCGCCCGGCGAGCAGCCGGATGCCGACCGTGGTGAAGTAGTCCGGCGTCACAGAGTTCT
>Ga0326726_10004343_pt1 | contig 12931 bp, 13 predicted proteins | sample MHFenrmetagenome_2_FD_207603 | JGI IMG/M metagenome (GOLD analysis project Ga0326726, IMG submission 207603) | Lab enriched peat soil microbial communities from Michigan Hollow, Ithaca, NY, United States - MHF15MN | ecosystem: Environmental > Terrestrial > Soil > Wetlands > Peat | place: USA...
AAGGGCGGCGGGTGGTCGGGGGCTGCCTTGGATGCTACGGATCCCGGCGGCCATTTGGAAGCGGGATTGAGCCGACACAGCCTCGAGCCGCCCTCGAAGCCGGCGGCGCTCGACCGAGGTGTGAAACTGCCGAGGCCGCGGCCGGTCATCGCTTCAGCGCCTTGCCCGCCGACGCCTGAACCGCGCATCGTCAAACGCTCGCTTTCGCCTTTCCCCAACAACCTCGAGGAACCAACCGATGTACATCGTTCGCGACATCATGTACTGCAAGCCGGGCAAGGTCCGTCCACTCGTGGAAAAATTCTTGGCGATGTCCAAGCTGAGCGAGCGAGTCGGCTTGCCGAAGATGCGCATCATGACTGATATGTGCGCCGAACAGTATTGGACCCTCGTCTCCGAGATGGAGGTGCCGAGCCTCCAGGCGTTCGAGGACATGATGTCCGGGCCGGCGGGCATGTCCGAGGCCGACATGAAGGAATTCGAAAACCTGATGAAGGGGTACCACGACCTGGTCGACCGTGGAAAGCGAGAGATCTATAAAATCGAAGGATAGGCGGCGTACGCTCGGACGCGATCGGATGCCGGCGTAGGTCCCGCTGAGTAGTCGCTACGTCACGCGACGTATTCGGTGGCGTGTTGGGCACGGATAGGTTGACCGCCGTCCTCAACATGGAGAAGCCGATGTCTTCCAAGATGCTGGTGCTGCCGCTGTTGGCCGTGCTTGTCGGTGTCGGTTGCTCCGACGCCGCCACCACCTCCGCGCCGCGGGCGATCGACCCGACCGCCGTCAGGGCCGACCGCACGGCCCGGAAGCCCGAGAAGTACGTCGCGATCGGAACGAGCCTCAGCATGGGTTGGGCGTCGAACGGTGTGTATGCCGGGAGCCAGCACACCGCGTGGCCGGCGTTGCTCGCCTTCGCAGCGCTGCAACCGATGTCGCTGCCGCTCATTCAGTCACCGGGCTGCACGTCGCCGATCATCGCGCCGCTGGGCGCGGGCGTGCGGTTGAGCGGCGAGTCGATCGCGGGCAGCGTGGTGTGCGCCGACAACGTTCAGGGCGTCACGCTGCCGACGCAGGACGTCGGCATCGCGGGAGCGCTGGCGGTGGACGCCGTGCAGGCGACGCCGGAATCCAAGGGAGCCAGCGCACCCTGGTACTTCCGCGTGCTCCCGCCGGGAACCACGCAACTCACCGCGGCGCTCGCGCAGCAGCCGACGATCCTGACCGTAGAGTTCGGCGGCAACGAAGTGCTGAATGCAACGAGCGGCCTGCTCGCGCCGGGCGTGACGGTCGTTCCGCTGCCGGGCTTCACCGTTCCCTATGATGCTTTGCTCGACGGGCTGGCCGGCACGCGCGCGAAAGTCGTGCTGGTCGGGCTGCCGGTCGACGGGCGACACCTCGCGTCGCTCCGACAGGGCGCCGAGATCTGGGCTGACCGCGCCGAATTCGCCGCGCTGAACGTGGACGTGAGCAACGACTGCGAGAACAATCAGAATTACATCAACGTCTCGCAGAAGTCGCTCACCATGGTGTTCACCGCGGCGTTCACGTCGAAGAACGGGCTGCCGAACCCGGTGTACAGCTGCACGGACATTCCGGGCGCGGTACGGCGCGCATGACGTCGCGGAGCGCGGCGCCAACGCCAACGTGCGCGCCTCGGCGCCGGAGCTGTCGCTTGGCGACGCGCTCGAGGAGCCACCGCTCCCGGCCGCGGCGCTCGAGCAGGCCAAGCGCATCGTGGCGGCGAACGCCGGACGACGGCTGTCCGCGTGCGTGATGCCGGTGCCAGGATTGACCGGCTGCTAGCGCGACGCCGGCGCAGAAGCAAGACGGCCCGCCCGGCAAGATGCCGGACGGGCCGTCTTCATTCCGGAGAGCGTCAGCCCGGCGGGATGTTCTGATTCATGCGAAACACGTTGGTCGGATCGTACTTTCGCTTGACCGACGCCAATCGCGCGAACTTCTCGGGGCTGAACGCCGCGCGAACGCGATCGGGCGCTTCGCCCGCGCCAATGTAGTTGACGTACACGCGGCCGTTCGTGTACGGCTTGGTCGCGTCCGACGTCGACCGCGCCCAGGCGACGTTCGGCGCGGCGTCGGCCGGATTGGCCCAGCGCGATACGATCACGAAATTGTATTCGGCGTCTCGATTGTCGAACGCCGTCGCGTCGCGCGCCACCCGCGACACCGCGCCACCGAACTGCTCGATGAGAATCGCGCTGAGCGGCGACGGCGCGTGCTCGAACGCCGACACCGACGCTTCGACGAGCGCGTCGGGAATCGACGTCACGAACTCCGAGCGCCAGTGCACCTGGAGACCGGACGGGAATCCCGCGTCGAGCATCGACTGCAGCGTGGTGTACGGCATGGGGCCAATTTCGCCCGCGATCGGAGTCGCGAACTCACGCATTGGCTTGATCACGCGCTCGCCCTCGTCGGCCGGACCGTTGTAGCAAACGACCAGCCCCACGACAGGCACGCCGTCCGGCGTGCACATCATCGCGCAAAAGACCGTGAGCGCATCCGGCGTCGTCTTGGTGAAGTCACGATAGAATCGCATCACGTCGCGCGCGCGCGCCAGCGGATAGAAGAGAACTCCGCCGAGCACCGTCGAGACGGGGTGGAGCTGGAACTCGAACGATGTGACGACTCCGAAGTTGCCGCCGCCGCCGCGCAGCGCCCAGAGAAGATCCGCGTTCTCCGTCGCGCTGGCGTGCACCACCTGGCCGTCGGCGGTGACGACGTCGGCGCCGATCAGGTTGTCGCACGTCATCCCGTAGCTGCGCATCAACCATCCGAGACCGCCGCCGAGGGTGAGTCCGGCGATTCCGGTGGTGGAAACGGCGCCACCCGTCGTCGCGAGGCCATGAATCGCCGTCGCGCTGTCGAAGTCGCCCCAGGTCGCGCCGCCGCCGGCGCGCGCGGTCCGCTTCGCGGGATCGACAACGACGTCGCGCATGCCGCCAAGGTCGATGACGATGCCGCCCTCGCACACCGCGAGGCCGGCCGCATTGTGTCCGCCGCCGCGTATCGCGATGGGAAGGTCGTTGTCGCGCCCGAAGCGAATCGCGGCCTGCACATCGGTGACGCTCTTGCAGCGCGCGATGAACGCGGGACGGCGATCGATCATGCCGTTCCACACTTTGCGCGCGGACTCGAATTCCGGACTATCGGGACGAAGCAGATCGCCGCGGAAGCGAGTGCTGAACTCGCGCAGGCGATCGTCGGAGAGAACAGACGTAGACGCTGACATGGCTCGAGGCTGGATGGGACAGAAAGACATATCTCGCCCCCGATTCCAATACCAGAGGGGCCTCACATAAACGCATTCGCGCGACGAAACCGGAAATGACGGCGGGCTCGGCCGCAGGCGGCGAGGAGTCCGATCTACTGTCGCAGCAGCACTCGGCGGTTCGGTCCGCCACCCAAGGCGAGCGAACGAACGCGCGCGCCAGGCTCCGATCCCGCGCGCTCGAAGGTCCACTCCGCGCCGCCCTCGAGTCCGACGAACACGTCGCCGCCGACCGGCGCCAACGGAATGGACCGGCGCTGCGCCGGGTTGTAGACCGCAAGCGTTTTTCCATCCGGCGACACGCTCACGGTGAGTCCGGCGGTGTCGGCCGGCGCCGTGCCGACGAAGCGTCCGGCGTACTCAGCCAACTTCGCCGCGGACATCGCGGCTCCCTGTCGGGTGAGGCGCGGCGGTGCGCCGAATCCATACTCCTCGGCGAACTCGCGCTCGATCTCCTGGAACAGCCCGCCCTGTACGCCGTTCGCCATGATGACGAGGCCGCGGCCCTGATTCGGTCGCATGAACATGTCGGCGATGAAGCCCTCGTCGCGGCCGTTGTGTGAGAACGCGAGCGAATCGCCGTCACCCGCGACCGACACGCCGAGTCCCCAGTAGCCGGTGCCGTATGGCGGCTGCTGATGCATCTGCTTCGACACCATCTGCCGTGCCATTTCCGTCGACAGGACGCCACCGCGCTCGCCGCGATATGAGTGCGCGAGGCCGATCGCCCATCGCGCGAGGTCGGACGCGGTCGTCCAGAGACCGGCGGCGGCCATCTCGGGATAGACGTGAAAGCCGCCGGGCACCGGCGTGTCGGGCTGCTCGTGCCCCGTGGCGGCCTCGCCTCGCCGGGCGACGGGAAGAGGATTCTCAAAAGTGCTGCGCGTCATCCCGGCCTGACGAAGCATGAGGCGGTCCATGAGGCTGGGAAACGGTTCCCTGGAGACGTCGGTGGCGACGAGCTGCGCGATCGTCATGCCGCCGCCGGAATACAACCAGCGCACGCCCGGGATGGTATCGTTGCGGACGGCCGGTGTGTTCGCGGGCGGCGCGCCGTCGAGCAGCTGTGGCACCGTGGGAACCGGCTTGTCGAGCGCATAGCCGGGAAAGCCCCACACGGTGAGGCCGGCCGAGTGCGTGAGCAGGCGGCGCAGCGTCACCTTCTCGTGCTCGGTGAAGCGGCTCTCGGGCACACGCCACGACGTGAGCAGCGTGTTGACGTCGGCGTCGAGGGGGAGCTTGCGATCTTCGACGAGCCGCAGGAACCCGCTCGCGAAGACGGGTTTGCTGATCGAGCCCGCGAGGAAGAGCGTCGTGCTGTCGACGGGCTTGGTGGTGCCGAACTGCGCGACGCCGTAGCCTTTCGCGTACACGACGCGCCAGTTGTCGATCACGGCGATGCTGACGCCGGGGATGTGGTACGACTTCATCCGGTCGAGGATGTCGAGGCCGATGTCGGGCTCGCCGGCCAGCTTCACGCCGTACCGGAGATGGTGCTCGATCGCCGCCGGATTCTGCGCCGCGAGGCTCGCCGCGTCGGCGAGAAGGAAGGCGAGCGCTCCGAGGCGCCGTGAAAGGAATCTCATGCTATCCTCCTGAGGCGGCGAACATACGGATCCGCGGCGCGGGGATCAAAGAGGTGCAACCATTTCGGCCAAACGCCCCACAGAGATAGGGTGAGCCCCCAACGGCAGTCGCCCGAGCCGCCCGATGCCACGCTTGTCCGCCGCTTTCTCGACGGCGACGAGGCGCCATTTCGCGCGCTGTACGAGCGGCACACGCCGCGGCTCCGAATGCTGCTTCACCGTCTGCTCGGCCGGGACCGCCACGAGCTCGACGACGTGGTGCAGGAGGTATGGATCGCGGCGAGTCGTGGAGCCCATGCGTACCGGGGCGACGCCAAGTTTGGCACGTGGCTCGCCTCGATCGGCGTCCGCATGGTGTACGCGCGCCTGTCGCGGCGAGCGCGCGACGACGCCGAGTTGACCGACGACATTCCGTCGCCGCCGGACGGCGGGCCGGCGACGGTGATCGACCTCGAGCGCGCGATCGCCGCGCTGCCGGATCACCAGCGCGTCGTGGTGGTGCTTCACGACGTGGAAGGGTTCACGCACGCCGAGATCGCCGAGCAGTTGGGCATCGCCCCCGGCACCTCGAAAGCGACGCTCTCCCGCGCGCGCCATGCGCTCCGGCGCGCGCTCACCGAAGGAGTGACCAATGCGACATGAAGACGACACGCCAATTCCAGAATACGATGCGGATCTGAACGCGCTATTCGACGTGCTCCCGCGCGAAGCTCCGGGCGATACCCGCGCCGCGGACCGACTCGTGGTGCGTCTCAGGCACGAGGGATTCTTCGCGCGGCGCGCTCGGCGACTGCAGTGGCCGATCGCCGTTGCCGCGGCGGTGCTGCTGGTCGTACTCGGCGCGTGGGGCGGGTGGACGGCGGGACGGCGCGGCTCGCTCGAGGAGATGCTCGCGCGCAACGATCTCACCGTCGCCGATCGTGTGCTGCTGCTGCAGCGTGCCGGGTCGGCGTACGTCATCGCGGCGCAGTCGTACGCGAGTGCCACAGCGCGCACCGACACGACGGCGATCGAGGTGGCGAGCCGGGTGCTGCTTGGCGCGGCGCATGCCGTGGCGCGGAATCATCTCGACGCCGGCGTCGCGGCGCGACTGACGAGCGTGCTGCAACCGTCCGCGACGTCGCCCAAGCCAACGATCTGGTTCTGACCATGCGAATCAACACGCGAACCATCGGCGTGGCGCTTCTCGCATTCGCTCCACGCGTCATCGCCCAAGGGACGCCGAAGTGTCCGGCTCATCCTCGGGAACGGCCGATCATTGTCGTCAATGGCCAGATCGTCGGCGACACCGTCGAGTTCTCCGAGTCCACTGGGAGCGGATTCACGTCGCGCGGTCCAGGAGAACTGTTTGGCGTCACCGCGTACACCTGCCCGGCGTGTCAAATGAAACGGGTGCCGGGGCACCGCCCCGAGTACAGCTTTCTTGCCGAGCCCGTGGTGGTGTCGGTGAACGGCTCGACATCGGTCAAGCCGGGAGATGTCATCGAGGCGGTGAACGACCAGCCAATCACGAGCTCCGCCGGCTCGAGCCAGTTCGCGTATCCGACGACTGGGGCCAACACGCTGACGGTGCGCCGCGGGCGCGATCGAGTCGTGCTGCGATTCGACATCCCGGCGCTGGCGCCGTGCCCCGATTCGACGCGTGACGCGAACTTCCGAGTCCAGGGTCGTCTCTCCGGGAACGTCAACTTCGATAGCGCGCGTGTCGGAGCGCCGCCGGATCAGCAACCGAAGGCGCCCATTCGCATTCGCGGCATGTCTTCATTGCCCACGGGACCGGTCTATGTCATCGACGGCGTCCGCGTGGAGCCGACGTCGGTGCCGCCGTCGAGTCGCTTCGGTTTTGCGTTGACCTGCCGGCCGACCTGTGTGCAGGTGACCAATCCGGACGGAACGACGTTCTACAGGTTCGACTATGCGCCGGCGATCACGGCGCTCCGCGACGGGAGCCCGGCCGCGACCATCGGCCTCAAGGTCGGCGACGTGGTCGTGAAGATCGACGGCCTATCGATTCTTGGCGACGATGGCGCGATCAGGCTCGCGCACTCGGAGCAGAAGCAGTCGCTCCACGTGACCGTCCAGCGCGACGGCAAGGAGATCGGATACCTACTCCAGGCGAAGTGATGACTACTTGGCCTGCTCCGCGAAGATCTGCACGAGGTGGAACAGCGTCTCCGTCGTCTTCTCCAGACCGCGGCGCGAGTTGAATTCCGTCTTGCCGTGAAAGTTGTGCCCGCCCGTGAAGATGTTGGGGCAGGGCAGGCCGCGGAACGTCAGCTTCGAGCCGTCCGTGCCGCCGCGGATCGGGCTCATGAAGGGAGTCACGCCGGCGCGACGCGCCGCCTCGAAGGCGTTCGCGGTGAGCTCCGGGTGATTCTTCAAGATCTCTTTCATGTTCTTGTAATTCTCTTTCACGTCGATCGCGATCGTCACGCCCGGGTGCGCGCTCTCCGTCTCCGTCGCGATGACGCGCAACAGCTGCTCCTTGGCATCGAGCCCCGCGAGCTCGAAGTCGCGCAACAGGATCTTCACCGTCGACGTCTCGACGTCCACGGTGCCGGTGTACGGATGCACGAACCCGACGCGGTCCTCGGTCGTCTCCGGCAGCATGTCACCCGGCAGCTTCGTCAGGTAGTGCGCCAGCGCGTGGATCGCGTTGATCATCACGCCCTTCGCGGTGCCGGGGTGCGTGCTCTTGCCGCGGAACGTCACGGTCGCGAGCCGCGCGCTCCACGTCTCCTCGTTGATCTCTCCGAGCGAGCCGCCGTCCACCGTGTACGCGAACTCGGCACCGAACGCCGCGACGTCGAACTTGTCGATGCCGCTGCCGATCTCCTCGTCCGGCGTGAAGCCGATCGAGATGGGGCCGTGGTGAACGTCGGGATTCTTCGCGAGCAGATCGACCAGCGTCATGATCGCGGCCGCCCCGCTCTTGTCGTCCGACCCGAGCAGCGTCGTGCCGTCGGTGGAGATGATGTCGTCGCCGATCAGCTCGTTGAGCAGCGGGTTCTGCGCGACGGTGATCACCTGCGCGGGATCGCCGGGCAGATGGATGTCGCCGCCGGGGTAGTTCCGATGGATGATCGGCCTGACGTTCGCGCCGCTCACCGCCGGCGACGTGTCGACGTGCGCGAGAAATCCGATCGCCGGCACGCGGCCGCTCCCCGCCGGCATGTTGCCCGGAATCGACGCGTAGACGACACAGAATTCGCTCACGCGCACGCTGGACGCGCCAAGCTTGCGAAGCTCGTCGGCGAGGAGATTCGCCAGCGTCCACTGCTTCTTCGTGCTCGGCGTCGCCGGCTGGTCTTCCTGCGACTGCGTGTCGACGCGCACGTACCGGAGAAAGCGGTCGACCACCGACTCCGCGGGCGGCGAGACGAGCCGGTTCGACGCCCGCGGTTGCTGAGTGACGACGGCCATAGAGCTACTTCTTCGCCGTCGGCGGCAGCTGCCCGTTGAGGCGCAGGTAGATCGCCATCTGGCTGTAGTGGTCGGCCCAGTCGCCCACCGTGAGGATCTCCGACGCGGCGCGCGACATGTTCCTGCCGAACATCGGCAACGGCTCGGTCAGCTTGGCGTCGTCGAGCTTGGCCAGCGCCTGATCGCAAAAGACGAACGTCTCCTTGAGTCGCGCGACCAGCGCGTCCTTGCCGTCGGTCGGCGCGATCTTGGTGCGCGTCGGCGCCTTCACGCCGCCGATGACGCCGCAGAGATAGTCGTTGCCCTGGATGAGATGGACGACGATCTCGCCGAATGTCATCTGCGCGGGCGTCGGCTTGAACGAGTACTTGTCGGCCGGCATCACTTCGGCGGCGGCCGTCAGATTCTTGGCGGACTGCTTCGCGTCGTCGCGGAACGCATTGGCCAGCGGGGCCTGGGCAGCTGCGAGCGCGGGCACGAGCGACAGGGCGAACAGCGCGAGAGAGCGGCGGGAGATCATTAGTCTGGCTCGATATTGGGTTGCGTGGATTCTGCCCTGGCCGCCCCCGCGTGTCCAGTGAATTACGTCACAGCGCGGCGGAGGTGGCGAGCGTTGCTCCATTCGCCCTCGTTCGCTTGCGGCGTAGCACCCCCGCCGAGACGAGCGCGATGACCAGACCCACCGGCAGCGGCTCGAGGAAGGTGACCGCCGAGTTGTACACCGGATTCCTGTACTTCTCGGCGAACTGCTGCATCTCGGCCGTCCGTTGTTGAATCTCGGCTGCGCTCGCTCCGCTTTGCTTGAGCTTCTCGACGGTGTATGCGCCGTACTTCGTTGCGAAGTCGGGCTTGAGCTCGAAGTAGATGAACTCCCACGTGGCGACATAACAGAGGGACGAGACGGCGACGATCATCGCGCCGACCGCCAGGGCGCGCCCGAAGCTCAAGGCTCCGCCGGCGACGTTGTCCCGGTACGATCGCACCCCGAAGAATACGAGAAGAAACGACAGGACCATCGTCGTATAGCCGATGATCTCTCCCCGATCGAAGCCGATGGAGTCCAGGAAGGGCATGGTGAGCAGCATCATCGCCGAGAGAACTGCCCCGGAGATGAGTCCGAACGTCCAGACGGTCTTCTTCATGGTTCGAGCGCTCCTGGCGCGGTTGAGGTGATCGACGGGCGCAGCATACCGCGCCAGGTCTGAATTCCGCGTCACACGAATGGGTGATTCTGCATCCGAGGCGCGGAAATCACCCGTTCAGGGGATCAATCCGGCGTCTTTGGCGATCTGGACCGCCTGCGTTCGGCGCTTGGCGTTCAGCTTCTCGAACAGCCGGCTCGAGTGAGTCTTCACGGTGTTCTCGCTGACGAACAGCTTTTCGGCAATCTCGCGGGTGCTCAACCCCTCGGCGATCGCCGCCAGGATCTCGAGCTCACGCGGCGTGATCCCCCACTCTTCGCGGCGCGCCGTGTTCGCCACGAACGGCTCGGGCGCGCGCACCGGGACCTCGACGCGTACGGGGACCTCTCTGACGACGACGGTTTCCTTCGTCCGCGTCAGCTTGAGGCCGAGCCAGATGCCAAGCGAGGCGAACAGCGCCGCGACGATGCCGCCGTAGATCTCGATCGAGTGCTCGACGACGAGAAACCGGTACTCGGCGAGCTTGAGCCCGGCGATGAGCACGCCGCCCACGAGGCCGTAGAGGAGAACCGTCTTCTTCACGAGGAGTGGGCCCGATGGCAAACAAGAAAAGGGCGCCGCCACGTGTGTGTGGCGACGCCCTTCAACCTGCGGGGGAGAACCTGGTTGTCGCTAGCTGGTTAGTTGGCGCTAGCGTTGAGCCACGGATCGCTGTTCATCCAGTGCGCGTCGGGCGCGAACAGGAAGACCATTCCGCCGTCGGCGAGCTGGGGCAGGAGTCGCTCCGCGCGCGCCGGCTCCATCGCGGGGCAGCCTTCGCTGCGGCCCGCGCGGGTGGCGGTCACGTACGGCGCGCCGTGGGCGACGACTCCGCGCGCGAACGCGTTGTCGTTGAACCCGCGGGACTCGCCCTGCAACCGCATGCCGACGGAGCTGTACGACTGGCCGGCGTTATGGCCGTGGAAGTTGTACAGCGCCTTGGCGACGTACAGCCCAAGCGACGTGGTCGCGGCGCCGAATCCGTTGGAGAACCGGGTCGGAATGCCGAACTGCGACGTGGACGAGCCGCGGCCGTGCGCCACCGTGAACGGTCCGTCGACCACCTGAAGCGTCTTCATGTTGAAGACGTAGCCGCGCGGCGCCGTGCTCGGCAGGCCGTAGTCGACGAAGTAGAGGAGCGGCTTCTTGACCTCGTCCGGGTGCGCCGACTTGAAGGCGAAGTAGCTGCGGAAGGCGGACTCGAGCGCCATGGGATGACTGAGCGGACGCACCGCCGCCTTGAAGGCGTCGAGCGCGGTCTTGGTCGCCACAGCGAGCGGGCTCGACACCGAGTGTCCAGCCGTCGAGGTCGGTACCGCAGTCACGGCAGACGGAGCCGTAACGCTGGCGCGCACGGCAGGCTGCGTATAGTGAGCAGGCGTGATCCAGGCGCCAGTGAAAACGAGGGCCGTCGCGCCGATGAGTACGGTGTGAAGGTTCCGGAATCGGTTCATTCGCATCCTGTATTCGGGTCAGCGGGCTAGGAATGCCACAACGCAGTCCAACGCGTTGGAGCATCGCGCATTACAAGATAAAGACGATGGCGAGACAGATGTAGTAACCTGGTCGCGCTCGCCAATCTCGGAGTTTTTTGCGAGCTCTGCTGTTGCGATGAGTCGCGGTGTGAGAGCGGGCGGTCGGCCTCGCTCGGCGCGGAACCTTACGGCTCCGGCACGGTTCACTTCGAATACTACCCCGCGATCGCAACAGGGTCCCCGAGTCGGGGATTCGCTCACCGCGACGCGTCGAGCGGAATGAACTGACCGGCGTCGATCACGCCGTCTTTCACGCGGTAGAGCGTCACGCCAGAGACAAAGGTGAGTCCCGCTCCGCGCGGCGGAGCGATCACGGCGGATACCTGATTGAACCGGGTCCGCACGCCCTCGATCTCGTACTCGATTCGCTCGGTGCCATGGATGTGCCCTCCGAGCGCGAGCACGTGTCGCCGGGTCCGCAACACCGCGAGCACGGCCGCGGTGTTCGAGACGGTGTGGCGGTACGACGTCTTGCCGTTGAGGGTGATGAGCGACGGCGCCGGCGGACCGTCCATGTAGCCGTTGATTCCCTCGAACGACGAGAAGAACGGGATGTGATCGAAGGTCACCACCGGCATCGTCGGCGGCACGAGCGCGAGGTCGCGAGCGAGCCAGGCGAGCTGCAGGCTGTCGACGTGCCCATAGTAGTGCTGGTCATCGATGTCGACGGTGTTGAGGCCGATGAAGTGCACGCCGCCGCGCGTGAACGAGTAGTAGTCGGGTCCGAAATAGTGCCGGTACATCGCGCGGCCGTAGAGCGGATGCGTGACACTCACGTGGGACGTGTCGCGCTCGATGCCGAAGTTTTCGTGGTTGCCCGGGACCGTGAAGACCGGAGTGCGAAACGCCGCGGTCTCGTGCGCGAAAAGTTGGTAGTAACCGGTCGCCTCGGCCTCGGGGACGCGGAGCGCATCGCGCACGAGGTCGCCCGTGATGAGGAGCAGATCGGGGTGGATCGAGTCGACCAGCGTGCCCAGGCGGCGCGTCCGTTGGACCGACGCCGGCGAGATGTGCGTGTCCGACGCATGGACGAAGGTGAGCTCCCGGCTCGCGCCAAGCCGCGCGAGCGGGAAGGCGAGCGGAGTAGTCGCGTCGGCCGCGCGCCAGAATGATCCCACGGCGCGGTATCCGTCCGGGGTCGAGACGAAGACGATGCCGGTGCCGCGACCCGCGAATCGAAACGCGCCTGAGCGGTCGGTGGAAACGACGGTGTCCTGATTGGAGACGACCACACCGGCGAGGCCGGCCTCGCCGGTGTCGCGTATGCCGTTGCCGTTTGCGTCCACGAAGACGACGCCGGTGATGTCGGCCGGCGGAGCGGCGCCTCGGATAGGACCAGCGCCGAGGACGAGGAGGGCGGAGTAGCTGCGCAGTCGCCTGAACACGGGTCCTCACGAGGCCGAAGTAGGTGGGACCCTCGCGAAATAGCGGTCGCGGGACGGCGCGTCAATTCGAGTCGAACATCTCTTACATCCCACACAAGTGGCGTGCTCGTGTGGTCGGAATCGCCCGGGGAGAAATTCCCTGTTCCCGGAATTTCGTGAGCGGTCGATCATATTGTGCGAGTCGTAACTCGATGTAGAACAAGCAATTACACGCATAGATCCGCAGGCACTGTCGTTGCTTTAGCATCTCTACGGTTCGCCGCCGAGCCCTCGTTCCGCACTTTCGCGGATCGCCGGAGACGGTGCTTTCGTTCTCCCTTTTTCAAAGGTGCCCCTGTGAGACTCGTCCGCTCAATTCCGGTCGCGCTTGTAGCCGCGACCATCGTCGCCGGCTGCAACACTGAGGCGAGGCAGCAGCTCGCGACCGTGTCGCATGTCGACTCACTCCACGTCGACTCGCTCAACAAGGTCCGCAAGGACCTGATGGACGAAGTCATGGCGTCCACGCAGTTCGTTACCGACATCAAC
>Ga0326726_10004344_pt1 | contig 12931 bp, 6 predicted proteins | sample MHFenrmetagenome_2_FD_207603 | JGI IMG/M metagenome (GOLD analysis project Ga0326726, IMG submission 207603) | Lab enriched peat soil microbial communities from Michigan Hollow, Ithaca, NY, United States - MHF15MN | ecosystem: Environmental > Terrestrial > Soil > Wetlands > Peat | place: USA...
GGAGCGCGGATCGCGAACGCCGGCCACATCAACGTCGCGCCCGGTGGCGACGTGTATCTCGTCGGCGCGCAGGTCGAGAACTCGGCGACGGGCGTGATCCACGTTCAGGACGGAGTCGTGAAGGTGGCGTCGGGCGCAACGCTCGAGCTCGCGGGCGAGGATGGGATCTCCGTCGCGTATCAGGTGCCGACGACCCCGGACAACACCGCGGTGAACCTGGGCCAGATCCTGGCGGACCGCGGCATTGTCGACATCCGCGCGTCCGTCGTGCGCCAGGCAGGAACCGTGCAGGCGAGCGCGGCCGTGGAGCGCGAGGGTCAGATCGTCCTGGTCGGTGACTCGGAGCTGCACGTCGAGGGCGAGACGGCGACGGAGACCGGAGACATCGCGGCGAGCTCCGGCGGCGACGTCGTGATCGGCGCCGGCGGCGCGCTGCGCAGTCAGTCCGGCAATGTCGACGTCGAGGCCGGCCGCGACGTGATCTTCACCTCCACCGACCGCACCCGCGACAGCGTGGTCGAGACCGGCAGCGGCAACATCCGCGTCGTCGCCGAGCGCAACGTCGACCTGCAGCCCGATCTGAACGCCGCCGGCAACACGGCGATCCGCACGCGCGGCGTCGACGTCACGACCGCCGACGGGCGCCAGCTGCACGAGAAGGGCGACGGAGGAAACATCGTCGTGGTGGCGCGCACCGGCAACGTGAACGCCGGAACGGCCGACCGCTGGATCGATTCCGCGCCGGCGCTCGACCGCGGAACCCTCGACCTGTTCGGCATTCCCTATCCGACGGGCTACGACCCGATCCCCGTCGACCCGCGCGGCATTCTCGGCATCGGCTCGGAGGCGGGTGGCAACGTCACCGTGATCGCGGGCGGCAACATCGCGACGCGTCGCACCGACGTCGCGGTCACCCGAACCGGCGGCAGCGCCACGGCGACTCCGCCCAATGACCCGGATGCGCCTCTGCCGATCGACTACGACGGGAGTCACATCGGGGTGTTCGGCCAGGGGTACGAGACGGTCCAGCTTCCCGGTCTCTCCGACATCACGAGCGTGAAGGTTCCCATCGCCGGCGCGCCGCGCGCGAAGCTGACCGTGATCGCCGGAGGTGACATCACCGGCGATTACATGATCCGGAACGGCGAAGCGAAGCTGCGCGCCGGGTATGCGCTCGACCCGAGTGCCTTGGACAGCATCGTCGCCGATCCGAGTGCGCTTGCCGCGATCGAGGCGAGCAGCGACCCGGCGGTACGCGCGGGCATCCACCTGTCCGACGTCGCGCTCGCCGATCCCGCGCGCGGCTGGCTCGGGAGCCTGGGCAGTCCAATCACTTTGGATCTCGCACGCGCGTCGGCCGACGGGCGCGGCGCGAACGGCATCGCGCTGCGCGCCGCCGAGAATCCGTCGCTGGTGTATCCGCCGGCACACGGCGGGGAAGGGACCGCAAAGACACCGCTGTACGACGAGAGTGACTCACTGACACTCGACGCGGAGCGCGGTGATGTCGTCCTGCTCGGCGTCGACGACGTTCTCCGCGAGCGCAACGGCGGGGCGCCCAAGCGCAACCCGTACGTGCGCCTGCTGCCGCCGAACGTCTCGATCACGACCCACGACTTCACGCGCGGCCACGAGACGCGCGGCGGTGATCTCGTTCTGCTCACGGATTTCGCGATGCTGCCGTCGCAACAGGGCGGCCTGTCCCTGGACGTCGCCGGCACCGTGCGCACCGCGGGAGTGGCGGCGACCGGCCTGGCGGGCGTCGTGCTCGACATCGAATCCCTCGGCGCCGCGGGCGACCAGAAGTTCTCGCTCCCGCAAGGTCTGAAGCTGCGCGATCCAGTCACCGGCGCGGAGTACACGCTCGACTCCACCGTCGACATGCAGGTGCGGCTTCCGCAGGTGCCGGCGCATGGAGAAGTACAGTTCGCGCTGTCTCAGACTGCGCTGGAGAAGGGAGTCACGATTCCCGCGGGTACGAAGCTCGTCACGCGCACGGGGAAGGTCTTCACGACCGATGCGACGCTCGTCATCCCGCCGGCCGCGCAGCGGCCGCGCCAGACGCAGGTGACCTTCACGCTCGCCCACCCCTCGAAGGACGTGGTGTCACTGGCCCCCAATCTCGTCGTCCTCATGGGCCCCGACGGCGCGCAGTACAAGTTCAGCAACAACATCCAGATCATGCCCGGCCAGACGTCGGTCACGGTGACCGTCAACACTCTGACCCCGGGCGGTGCGGATCTCCGACCCGGACAGCTGAAGCTGCTGACGCCGATCGCGGGGCTCTCCGCGACCAACACCAGCATCAGCACGCGGCCGGCAGTCACTTCGGTCGCCGCCGAAGCGCTGACTCCGGGCGCCGCGGGCAGCGTTCTCGATCACGAGATCGTGGGACTGGCGAGCCCGATCGCGGGCGTGCTCTCGGTGACCAACGCCAAGGAGCTCATCGGGCGTGACCCGGCGGACGCGGGTCAGCCCGGGGGTGGAATCGCGCCGATCGCGGTCTCGGTCTCCGTCGTCGGTCCGGCGGGGGTGCCGCAGAGCGGAACGCAGCTGGAGATCGAGCCCGGACAGGGCCTGCCCTCCGGGGTTTCACTCACTGACCTGGTCGTTCGCGCGCAGAACCACGCGGCGACCAGAAACGACACGCTCGTGCCGGGCGTGTTCCGCAGTCTCCAAGTCGTGCGCGATGATGCCGGCAACGTCGTGTCCACTCGCGTGGACGCGCCCGCGGGCGAGATCGCGATCGCCGACCCGACGACGGTGTGGACCGCCTCGAGCGCCCCGGCCGTGCCCACCGCGCACGTCTCGCAGTCGAAGGCGAGTCCGGACGTCGACGAGCGCGGCGATGCGCTCTTCGACTACTCGACGTACTACTCGACGTGCAAGTCTGGAGTCGCCTGCCCGGGCTTCGATCGGGTCGACCCGGTCACCGGAAGGCCGATCACCCGCGGCTCGGGGCCGACTCACTCGAACAATCCGGGGCCCGCACTGCTCCTGGCGAAGGGCGGCTTCAACCGGGTCGGCTTCGACCTGGCGGAAGCCGCGACCGTGTGGAGCGGCGCCGACGTCGTCGATCTGCAGCTCAAGACTCAGCACACCTCCGCCTCCGACCTGACGCAGATCGTCGCGCCCTACGGCGACGTGCGCTTTGGCGCCGCGACCGAGACGTTCGTCGACCACCAGCTCGCCGTGCCGGTCGACGTGCAGCTGCCGGACGATCCGTCGTCGGGTCTCCTGGTCGCCGGCCCCGGGCGCGCGCGCGTCCTCGTCGGGGTGGCGCCTCACTCACAGCCGATCGAGGGCTTCGACGGCGCGCTCTCCGCGCTCGTGCCCGCCCCGGTCGATCCCGACAATCACGGCATCGTGCTCGCGGACTGGCAGGGCAGCGCCGAGTCATTCACCGGGCTCGACGAGCGCGGGCGCCTGCCGGGAACCGGTGACGGCTCCCTGACGGCGGCCGAAGCTCCCTGGGTGCCCACGGGTCAAGGCGGCAAGCTCGAGCTGAACGACATCGGCGGAGATCAGTCACTCGGTTTGCTCACCTCGGGGAACGCCAGCAACACGGCGCTTCCGCGCGGCGGCGCCACTCTCCAGGTCGTCACCGCGGGAGACATCGACGTCCACCGCTTCGGCGCCGTCGGCACGATCCAGGGCGGCGATCTGACCGTCGAGAGCGTCACCGGCAGCATCACGGCGGGGCAACCGCCCGCGAGCTTCCTGCGCCAGCGCGGGTTCTTCACGATGAATGCCACCGTGGTCGGCGCAGGCGCCACCAGCGAGGCCACCGGCGGCGGCAAGATCTCCCTCGACGCGAGCGGCGACGTCGACACAGGCGGATCCGCCATCGCCACGCTCTCGGCCTCGGACATCCGCATCGAGACGCGCACCGGATCGATCACCGCTGGAAAGGGCGGAACGTTCAGCGCGCCGACGGTGGCGTTCGACGCCGTGAGTGGAACGCCCTCGATCAACTACGCGGGTGCGGGTGTCTCCGCAGGCAAGAACAAGGTCACGCTTGCCGCGCGCAAGGACATCAACCTGGGCGCGGGCATCCGGGGCGGCAACATCGCGCTGAAGGCCGGCGGAAATATCGTCGCCGGCACCGGATCGGCTCAGGCGACCGGAAGCATCTCGGTCGACGCGGGCGGGACGATCTCGGGCTCGTTCAGCGCGACGAGCATCAGCATCACGAGCGGTTCTCTCTCGTCGGGCGCATCGGTCTCGGCTGGCGTCGTATCTGGTGCCGGCGGCTCTGTGTCCAATACCGGCGCGAACCAGGTCAGCGCGAGCGGCGTCGTCGCGGGCACCGCGCAAGCCGCGACGGCCATCAGCGAGAACGCCGAAGGAACGGCGAACGCGGGGCTCCGCAGCGTGGTCATCGACGTGACCTCGCGCCCGTGCGAGAGCGACAGCGATGAGTGCAAGTGAGCGCCCAAACGGCCGCGCGCGGCTCCGCCGGCAAAGCCAAGGCGACGCTTTCGTGAGCACGAATGCCCGTTGTGTGGAGATTCGCGTAACCGGGTTCCGCCGCAAATTCGCCCGCTTATACTGCCGCCGACGCTGAAGGCCTACACCGATCAGTTTCGATCGTCTGCAGCTCAAACTTCCTTGGAGGGAATGAAATGAATCAGCATCTGGCCCCCTGGCTCCGGAGAGGCGCGCTCGCGGTGGCAGCGCTCGCGCTCTTCGCCGGAGTCGCCCCGCGCGCGCAAGCCGGCCCGATCGTGGGTGTCTACGAGAAGAGCGGCTTCGACTACGTGGTCAACCTGGGTGACTCCACCAGCCTCTCTTCGATCAGCATCAACGCCAACATCCCCGAATTCGGCGGCAGCACCGCCGGTGCAATGTTCGCCATCGTCGGCGTGCTCAACCGCACCATGGTCGACAGCTCCCTCCTGCCCGTGGGGAACGTGATCTTCTCGACCTCGGCGATCCCGACGACGCTCCCCGACACGTCGATTCAGTCCGGACAGGCTCTCGTCGCCGGCTTCGGCACGGCGGACTCGTGGTTCGATCTGATCCCGGCAGTCACCGGCGGCGGCGTCGGCGCGCACGCCACGATTGCCGCGACCGCGGACAACTCGTTCGAGAAGAAGGTCGACAACACCTTCTTCAACGCCTTGCCGTTCTCGATGGCCGGGACGATCGACGCCAACGGCAACCTGAACTTCGCGCTCTACTCGGCGATCGCGAGCGACGATTTCAACGAGCCGCCGTTCCCGCAGTCGATCTCGAAGCTCTACAACGTCCACGTGACGTCCACCGGCATCACGGCGCCGGAGCCCGCGAGCCTCGTGCTCATCGGTCTCGCCCTGGCGGCAACCGCCACGATCCGCCGCCGCACCGTCTGAAGCGCGCGCCTCAGAGCTCGACGCTTCTTCGAACCCCTAATTGAGGAACGCATAAATGACCCTTGCCCAAAGAACGAGAAACTGGACGCTCGCAGCCGCGCTGATGCTCGGCATGGCAGCTCCGGCGCTCGCCCAAGTGGCCTCGACGACCGACGACAGCAACCCCGCGACTCGAGACGCGCTGCGCACCGGTGGCTGCACCGGCTGCTTCGACACGCAGATGCAGGCCGCGATCTCGACCTTCTCCAGCATCAAGCGCGTGTTCCGCGTCTGCCAGACCGGCGGCGGAGTCACGGTCAATCACAACTGCGACGGCAACGGCCACGGCGCGCGCGCCGACTTCGTCGAGCTGCAGGGTGACCTGCGCAACTCGACCACCGACGCCGCGGGGCTCGGCGTGCCGGGCGGCGCGACCAACGTCACCATCCGCGTGGCCGCGAACGGCTCCGGAAATGGACTCACTTGCGCGAGCGCGACGTCTCCCGGCCCGATCGGCTTCATCGCGCCGGAAGGCTTCGACGGCATCCCGAACACCGCGGACGACGCGGGCGGAACCGGAGTCTTCGGTGCGGTCGGCCCCGGCAAGAACGACCCCGCCGACGGCGGGAGCGGCACGGGCACGGCGCCCGCGCTCGGAAACCAACACGACACGGCGCCGGCGCTCGCGGCCTGCAACACCAACGTCTTCCAGACTTACAACTTCTCGCCCCCGGGCACGACGGCGACGGCGTTCCCCGCGCTGGGCACTCAGGAGTTCTGCGTCGTGAACGTCGACCAGGGCACGGACGGCGCGATCAAGAACGATCGCGCCGGCGCCGCCACTCCGGGTCAGATTACGCGCCTCGGCCAGCTCGATCCGACGAACGAGACCACGAACCTGAAGCTCACCTGCGATCTCGGCTTCGCGGATCTTCCGCCGACCGACTTCATCCAGGCCTCGCTCAACACACTCACGTTCCAGGACCAGGACGTCTACGGCGCGCAGATCTTCAAGCTCATCGCGAGCAAGGATGTGCACGCGAACGGCGACGTGCACAAGAAGGTCCAGCTCGCGGATCCGCAGATCGAAGGCATGTGGAATGCCTGGGCCGCGAACACCGTCTGCAGCTGGCAGCAAGTCGGAGCTCAGTCCGGCGCGAGCCGCGCCGGCACTGGCTCGGACATCAACGTGTGCTACCGCACGCTCGGCTCCGGCACGCGCGAGGTGTTCCGCAACACCTTCGACGCGAACACCAAGGGCGACGCGCAGCAGGGCACGGGCAGCATCGGCGGCAACGGGCTGACCAACGGCTGCGGCCAGAAAGTGGGCGCCCCCACCGTGCCGCCCGGAACCAACCAGGCGTTCTTCAAGTCACTGATCGAAGGCGGCGGCACCAACGACGTGAAGCTCTGCGTGCAGTCGCACGTCGGCGCGGTCGGCTACGTCGACGGGTTCGTGCACCCAGACACGACCGAGTTCTACTCGGTGCCGGTCGAAGGCGTGGACGCCGACAGCAACGACCTGAAGCTCCTGACTCGCTGCGGTCTGTACCGCTACTGGGGCCCGCTCGCGGGCGGTTCGGGTCCGCGCCTCGGTGCGGGCGTCCTGACGGCCTTCGAGACCGCGCACAAGTCGGCGATGAAGAACCCGTCGATCTATCTGGCCAACGAAGCGTATCTGCCCTTCGCGGGCCTCAACTTCGCCAAGACGGCGACGGACGGCGCGTACTTCACGCAGTTCGTCTCGACTCCGAACGGCGCGGCGGACGCGTGCCCCGGCACGATCAACCCGCCGATCGCCATCCCCGGAGTTCCGTAGCGACTAGCTGAACCCCGAAAGGGGAGACCCCGGGGGCCCGGATCCGCCAGCGGATCCGGGCCCTTCTTTTTCGGCGCACTCACTCGCGATTCTGCTCACGAGATCGACGCGCGGTCGCCTCGAAGTCACACGCAACCTTCACGGAACGGACCGCGCGCCTTCACGTGGGCGCTACCCGACCGGTGTTAGTTTCCCGCACGATGCGGGCGCGGGGGTTCGTCACACTTCTGTGTAGCTTGGCGTGGCTCGCGCCGGCGCCCCCCGTGCGCGCCTACGACGAGGCCGGAGCCTCGACCTTCGAGTCGGGCGCGCGCCTCTACCGTCCCCACAAGTGGTCGCCCGACGAGATCCCGGTCCCCGCCCGAGCCGTTCCGCCCCCGCCCGCGGAGGCGGCGGCGCCCAGCGGTCCGGTGTTTGCGATCCGGCACTTCGACGTCGTCGGAAACACGCTGCTTCCCGGCGACGAGGTCGAGCGCACGCTCGCGCCCTTCGTGACTCCCAAGGCGAGCTTCGCGACGATCGAGCAGGCGCGCGAAGCGCTGCAGCAGCGCTTCGCGCAGGAGGGCTTCCTCGCCGTCGCCGTCGGCGTGCCGCAACAGACCGTGGCGGGCGGAAACGTGCGGCTCGACGTCACGGAAGCGCGCATCGGCGAGGTCACCGTCGAGAACGAGAACGCGAAGTGGTTCTCCGACGACAAGGTGCTCGCGCTCGCTCCCCACGTTCGTCCGGGCGCGATCCTGCGTGAGTCCGACCTGCGCGACGACCTCGCGGCCGCCAACGCGAATCCCGACCGCCACGTGCGCCCGGTGCTCGCGGCCGGCAAGCAGCCCGGTCTCGTCGACGTGAAGCTGATCGTCGACGACCAGATGCCCCTGCACGCGACCGTGGCCATCGACAACGACCGCACACCCGGCTCGCCGCACTCCCGGCTCGAGACGGACGTCTCTTACTCGAACCTGTGGGATCTCGAGCACTCGCTCTCACTCACCTACATCACCGCGCCGACGGACTCGTCCGCAGTTCTGATCGGTTCGGCGAGCTACGCGGCGCCCATGCCCTGGCGCGAGGGCGCGGATCACGTCCTGGCGTACTGGGCGTACTCCGACACGTTCAGCACGGTTCCGGTGGTTCCGGGTCTGGGCAGCCTCGGGAACGGCCAGAGCTTCGGCGCGCGCTACAACGTCGGGCTGCCGAGCTTCTCGATCGACGAGTCGTCGCCGCTGCAGCAGGGACTCACTGCCGGAATCGACTACAAGGACATCAAGAGCACCCTGCGCGCCACGAACGAGGTGCCGGACCCGAACGATCCGAATGCGCCGCCGACCCAGGAGACGGCGATCATCAAGAGCCCGATCCGCTACCTGCCGTTTCAGCTCAACTGGTGGACGAACTACACGGGCATCGACAACGCCGTCTCGTTCTCGCTGACCGAGCGCTTCAACTTCGCGGGTCTCGTCAACGGCGGGAGCAAGGCGGACTTTCAGGCGAACCGCGGCGGAGTGAGTCCCGACAACCCGGTCACCGGCACCTACGGAGTCTTCGCCTGGAACCTGGAGTACCGCCGCCGCCTCTCGATGGCAGACGGCGGGAGCTTCCTGGCGAATCTCAGTCAGTCGATCCTCGGTCCGCTATGGCTGCACTCCGGAATCCCGCGTGACTCGATCGGGCTGTTCGACGACTGGGCGCTGGTGCTGCGCGCCAACGGACAGCTCGCGACCGAGCCGCTCATTCCGACGGAGGAGTACGCGGCGGGCGGCGTGGGCACCGTGCGCGGCTACCTGCAGAGCGAGATCTTCGGCGACAACGCGCAGCTGTACAGCGCCGAGCTCTGGGCGCGGCGCTTCTCGCTCGACATCTACCCGGACGTGTCACTCGGGCTGCGCCCATCGGCGTTCTACGACTACGCCTGCATGTACAACAAGAACCCGGGCGAAGGCGAGGCCCCGAGGACCTGCATCTACTCGCTGGGCGTCGGCCTGCGGCTCGCCTTCACTCGCTGGATGTGGGGCGACCTGTATCTCGCCGACCCGCTGGTGACGACCGAAAACACGACCGCCGGCGACGTCCGGCTGCACTTCCGCCTGACCGGCGGATTCTGACTCTCGGAGGAACCCATGCGTCACTCGCCCGCGCGCGTCGTCTGCATCGCGATCTGCGCGACACTTTTCTGCGTCAACGGATTCGCACGCGCCGACGATGCTGCGCCCCCGAAGCCCTCGGACGCGGCGGCCGGCATGCTCGACGCGATGCGCGAGAAGGGGATCATCTCGCAAGCGGAGTACGAGGATCTCTACAAGCGCCAGGCGATCTACGAGATGGAGCAGCGTGAGGCCTCGTCGCTGCCGGGCTGGCTGAAGGAGTGGACCTTCGGCGGCGACGCGGGGGTTCGCTTCGATCAGATCAACTACGGCGGAAGCATCCACGTCGACAAGCCCCTGAGCTCGACCGGGAATCCTCCCGCAGACTTCGTGAACGGGACCGCGACCGCGAAGAACAACCGGATGCGCCTCCGCCTGCGGCTGGGCGCGGAGCGGCAGATCGGCGAAGACTTCCTCGTCGGATTTCGGATCGCCACGGCTTCGGGCTCGACGTTCGGCGGGAACTCGACAGTGTCAGGTGTGAACTTCACGCGAACCTTCGCCACGGACCCGCGCTCCTCGTGGGTGACCATGGGCAGCGACTTCGCGCCCGCTGGCATCGGGGTCGACCGCGTGTACATCTCCTGGGCGCCCCATCTCGTCGAGGGATTCTCGATCACGGCGGGAAAGATGCAGAACTCGTTCGTCTCGCCGGAGTTCTCCGGGGACTTCCTGGTCTGGGACAACGACATCAGCACCGAGGGCCTGCAGACGAAGTACACCTACCGGCTGTTCGACGAGCGCGCCTGGGTGACCGTTCGCGCGGCGTACCTCATCGTCGACCAGGTGTCTTCCGCGACGCTGATCTCCAGCTGCACGGCCGGAGATACGAGTTGCCCGACCGGCTTTCCCAACATCGACGAAAAGGACCCGTTCATGTACGCGGGGCAGGTCGACTTCGGCGGCGACATCACGCCGTGGATGCGCGCCGGCGCCCGCGTCTCCTACTACCAGCTGCGAGACATCAACGCGCGGACCGCGGCGGCAATGGAGGATCTGGGAAACGGCGGCGCCGCGATCGAAAACAATCCGCTATTCCGCGACTCAGCGGACCCATCGATCCAAACGAACGGAGCCTCGCGCGGGTTGGCTCAGGAGATCGTCTACGACGTGTTCGCGAAGTTCACGCCCTTCGAGGGCTGGAGCGTCACGCCGTGGTTCCAGCTCACGCACATGTTCGACGCGGGCAGCGAGGACTACGGCTACGGCACGGGCTTCGACGTGCTCGCGCCGACGAACACGAAGCTCACGTTCATGTACGCGTCGATGCCGCGAAACGGGACGTTCGCCCTGTTCACCGATTCGGATTTCTTCGACGGGATGGTGAACGCACGCGGCTGGGGAGTCACTCTGGCCCAGGCGTTCAATCGCTGGACGACGTTGCGCGCGACTTATCTGTCGTCGACCGAGCGCAGCGGCACGTGTCAGAACGCGTCGACCCAGCCCTTGCTCTGTGACTCGTCGGTCTGGGTGGCGCCGGGGAACCTCGCCTCGTTCCGGAAGCAGATCCTCGACCGAGACCGCATCCTGGTCGACCTCCTGGTGAAGTTCTGATGCGCGCCCGCGAGTGGCGCCTGGCGTGCGTCCTCTGTGCCTCGCTCGCGAGCGGGCTACCCGCCTGTGCGCCCGAGGACCCGGCGCCGCTCGAAGCCGAGCGCGCCAAGCTGCTCAGCGACACCGTCCCCCGCGACGAGTACTGGCGCGAGGTCGAGCGCAAGGGCACGGCGCTGCGCGAGCAGCGCTCGGCCGAGCAGCGCAGTGCGCGCGCGACCGCGGAACGCGCGCAGGTCGCCGCGTCGCTGGAGCAGCTCCGGGCGCTGGTCGCCGACGCGCAGCGCGTCAACGCGGAAGTCGTGACGCAGATCGACGCGCTCACCCAGCAGACCGAGAAGCTGCGCGCGCGGGGTCGCTCTCTCGAGAGCTTCCTCGCGAACACGGGACCGCCCGACGTCGGAGCGCGTGCGCCTTGAGCAGCGCGCGCCGAGTCATCGCGCTGGGAGCGCTCGCGCTGCTCTTCGCTTGCCGCGAGGACCGAGTCACTCCGCTGCGCGACGAGATCGCCAAGCTGAAGAAGGAGCGCGTGCCGACGGAGCAGCGCGAGACCGCGAAGCGCGAGGCCGCCGAGGCCGAGTCGGCGCGCGACGCGGCGGTCGCACGCGCGTCACAGGACGAGGCCGCGCTCTCCGCTGCGCACGCCGAGCTCGACCGCATGCGGGCGGCGCTGCAGCGCGAGAGCGACCGGAACGCGAAGCTGCGCGCGGATCTCGATGCCCGTCGCGAGCCGCTGACTTCGGTCGCGTCGAGCGTGGACGCGCTGGAACTGCGGGCGGCCGAGCGGCGCCGCCAGCTGGGCGTGCTCCGCGACCAGGCCAAATCACTCGCGCGGGCGATGCGTCCGGACGATCCCGCGTGGGCGGAGAAGCGGCGCCTCGCGGCGTTGGCCGAGTTCGAGCGCAACGTCGCGGCTCAGCTCCCGAGCTCACCCGAGGTGCACGCGCTGGCCGGCATCCTGGCGGCGACACCTCCCGATCCCGCCGCCATCACGAAGTCACTGAACGCGCTCGCGGAGGCGTTGGATCGCAGCGCATCGGAGGGCGAGTCCCCTGTCGCCGGCAACTGATAGCGGCGCATCGGATCGACGCCGGACGGCGTCCGACCCGCGGCACGAGGGTCTCCAGCCGTGCTCGCCCGGCGTCTGGCTCGCCGCATGGCCCAGGGTCCGCATGCTGCTTCCGGCTCTGCTCCTGGCGACCTGCGCGGGCGCGCTCTACTTCCGCAGCCTGCCCGCGCCTTTCGTCTTCGACGACCTGCCCTCGATCGTCGACAACACGCACGTCCGCGCGCTCTGGCCGCTCTCGCAGGCGCTCGGCGCGCCGCCGCAGTCGAGCGTCGCGGGCCGGCCCGTCGCGAGTCTTTCGTTCGCGCTGAGCTACGCGGCGTTCGGGCTCGATCCGCGCGGCTGGCGGGCCGTGAACGTCGCTCTGCATGCGCTGTGCGGGCTGCTGCTGTTCGGGATCGCGCGGCGCACGTTGATCCGGGTCACTTTGCCGGCGAGCTTCCCGACGCACGCGCGCGGGCTCGCGCTCGCGATCGCGCTCCTCTGGCTCGTCCACCCGCTCGCGACCGAAGCCGTCGCCTACGTCACGCAGCGCACGGAGCTCCTGATGGCGGCCGCGCTGCTCGCGAGCGTGTATGCGGCGGCGCGCGGATTCGAGCGCGAGCGCGCGAGTGAGTCGTCGTCGCCGTGGTTCGGGCTCGCGATCGCCGCCGTGTGGCTCGGCGTCGGCGCCAAGGAGGTGATCGCCGCGGCCCCGCCCCTGCTTCTGCTCTACGACCGGGCGTTCGAGTCGGGCAGCTTCGCGTCGGCCTGGCTGCGACATCGGGCTCTCCACCTCGGCGCCTTCGCCAGCTGGCTCGCGCTCGCGGCGCTGCTCCTGATCGGGCCGCGCAACGCGACGGTCGGGTTCGGCCTGCCGATCTCCGCGCCGGCCTATGCCCTGACACAGATCGGTGTCATTGCGTGGTATCTCCGGCTCGCCGTCTGGCCCGCGCCGCTGGTGCTCGCGCACGATTGGCCGGTCGCGAGCGGCGTCGCGGACGTCTGGCCCGGACTCTGCGTCGTCGTTCCGCTGGTCGCCGCG
>Ga0326726_10004345_pt1 | contig 12929 bp, 11 predicted proteins | sample MHFenrmetagenome_2_FD_207603 | JGI IMG/M metagenome (GOLD analysis project Ga0326726, IMG submission 207603) | Lab enriched peat soil microbial communities from Michigan Hollow, Ithaca, NY, United States - MHF15MN | ecosystem: Environmental > Terrestrial > Soil > Wetlands > Peat | place: USA...
GTCTGGACGATTGCGGTGCCTCTCGTCACTGCCGCGATCGGCGGCCTGGGTGGCCCGCGCAAGTTTAAGGAAGCCGTGATGGTCGGCGGCCTCTTGCTGACGTTCGGCCTGTGCCTCGCGACGGCCAGGCGGTTTCTCGCTGGCGTTATTCCGGCGGCCTTCGGCGATGCGTTGCGAGTCGATGGACTGTCGGCGCTCGTGCTGGTGCTCTGCGGGTTTGTGGGTCTGCTGTGTGGCACGTATGGCGTCGGGTATTTGAGACGCAATGAGGAGCGTCGGCTCCTGACGCCACGAATGCGCCGCGAGTTCTACGGCCTGATGCCCGCGTACGTCTTCGCCATGCTGCTCGTGTCCGTGTCGAACAATCTGGGGATCCTCTGGATCGCCGTCGAACTCACGACGCTCGCCTCCGTGTTTCTGATCACGTTTCACGATCGCGACACGTCACTCGAGGCGGCATGGAAGTTCCTTGTGCTCGGAAGCCTGGGCCTGGGATTCGCCCTGCTCGGCACGGTGCTGCTGTTCGCCGCCGGACAGGGCCATCTCGGCGAAGGCCTGCCCGCGCTCCACTGGACGCGCTTCATGCAGGCCGCGACGCAACTGCATCCCTTCACGCTACGGCTCGGTGTCGTGTTTGCGTTGATTGGCTACGGCACCAAAGCCGGGTTGGCCCCGATGCATACGTGGAAGCCCGACGCGTATCGCGAAGCACCCTCGCCCGCTGTCGTGCTGATGGCGGTCGGCATGTTGAACGGCGCGCTGTACTGCATCCTGAGAATCCACCTGATCTCGAAGGCAGCGCTCGGACCCGAGTTCTCAGGCGGCCTCTTGCTCACGCTCGGCCTGCTCTCGGTGCTCATCGCGATGCCGTTCATCGTGATCCAGTGGAATCTCAAGCGGCTTCTCGCATACTCGAGCATCGAGCACATCGGCATCATGGCCGTCGGCATCGGGCTCGGTGCGGAGGCGGCCGTCTTCGGAGCGCTGCTGCACATGACCTATCACTCGCTCGCCAAACCCGTCTCGCTGTTTTCCGCCGGCACCCTGGCGCAGCTCCACAGCTCCTCCGACTTCGATCGGATCGGCAACGGCACGTTCACGCGCGCTCCGATCGCGAGCACGCTGCTTGTCCTCTCCGCTGTGATCATCACGGGCTCGCCTCCCTTTGGAATGTTCTTCAGCGAGATGACGATTCTCAGAGCCGGGTTCCTCGGCCCGCACGTCGCGGCGACTGCGATCTTCCTCGCGGCGCTGGTCGTGCTCTTTTGCGGCTTCGCGTTTCAGGTAGGACGGCTCGTCCTCGGACCGCCACGCGATCCCGCGGATCGGCGCAAGCCGTTGCCGGAGCGCTTCGATCTTGGAACGGGCACGCTGGTCGTTGCCGCCGGCCTCGCGGTCGTGTCGGCGTTCTACTTGCCCGCTTCGCTGCTGGCGCTGATCCGCGCGGCAACGCAAGTGGTGTGGAGGGGCCTGTGACGTCCGTCGTCGGCACCGTCGCCGCCGCGCTGGGCCTCCGGGAGCAGGCCATACGCGAGCTGCGGCCGGGAGAGCTGGTGCTCGACGCGGATACAACGGCCTTGCCGGCACTCGCCGATGGTGCGGTACGTGGCCTGGAAGGACGTCTCATATCGCTCTTCGCGAGTGACGAACGACAGGCAACCGGCCGCTTTCTGCTTCACCACGTGTGGTCGTTGCCCCGCCTGCGCACGTTGCTGCGCCTGGTGGCGGCGATCGATCCGGACAGACCGTCGTACCCGTCCATCGCCGCCGCACATCCCGCGGCGAACTGGTTTGAGCGCGAGGTCATGGACTTCTTCGGCCTCGCGCCGGAGGGGCATCCGAACCCGGCGCGTGTCGCGCTCCACGATGATTGGCCAGACGATGCGCGGGCGCTTCGCAAGGACTTCCCATTCGATCGTGTAGTGCCCCGTGTGCCAGGGGATTTCCATCCGTTTCGGCCGGTCACCGGTGAAGGCGTCTTCCAAGTGCCCGTGGGACCGGTGCACGCCGGCGTCATCGAACCCGGACACTTTCGGTTTGGCGTAGCTGGCGAACCAGTGCTGTACCTCCAGCTTCGTCTCTTCTACGTCCACAAGGGGATCGAGAAACGTTTCGAGCGGTTGCCGTGGCGTCACGGATTGTTCCTCGCCGAATCGATCTCAGGAGATACCGCGGTCGGTCACGCACTCGCTTATGCGCACGCGCTCGAGCGGCTCGCGGATGTGACGGTGCCTCCTCGTGCCAGAGCGTTACGCGTGCTGCTCCTGGAGCTCGAGCGCATCTACAACCACACGGCTGACATCGGTGCGCTGGCGACGGACGTCGCCTTTACGGTGCCTGCCAGTCGAGCCCAGGCGTTGCGCGAAGGCCTCCTTCGGATGCAGGACCAGTTGTTCGGCACGCGTCTGCTGAGAGGGACGATTGCGCTGGGCGGCGTCACGCGCGATCTGCCGCCGCACGCGTGCGACACGCTCCGCGCCCACCTGCAGGGATTCGAACGGGAATTCGACGAGCTGATCACGCTCCTCATCGACGCTGGCACGTTCACGGATCGAGTGGATGGCACCGGGATTCTCACGAATCAGGCGGCTCGCGATCTCGGGATCGTCGGGATGGCCGCGCGGGCATCGGGTGTCGACACCGACTTCCGGCGCGATCATCCGCATGACGCGTACGAGGGCCTGCGATTTGAGGTGCCGGTGGAGGAAGGCGGCGACGTCCGCGCGCGGCTCATGGTCCGCGCGCGGGAGGTGGAGCAGTCACTGGTGATCCTGCGTCAGGTGCTCAGCGCGATGCCACCGGGATCCGATGCACCCCTCGCAGCGCGCTGGCCCGAGCGGCTGCCCGCGAGCGCGTCGGCGCTGGGGTGGGCGGAAGCGTGGCGCGGCCCGTGCACGCACTGGATCAGGACCGACGAGCGGGGTGAGATCGCGCGCGTCAAAGTCACCGACCCCAGCTTCCTGAACTGGCCGGGACTCGTGCAGGCGGTGCCCGGCAACATCGTTCCGGACTTCCCGGTGATCAACAAGAGTTTCAATCTCTCGTATTCCGGAAACGATCGCTAGCGATCCATCAGAAAGAACAGGCGAGATGTTCGGCATCATCACGAAGAGTCTGAAGACCGGGATCCTGACCGAGGCGAATCCGTTTGGCACGCAGGCGTCGTTCGGGTTTCCGGTAATCGATTTCAGTCGGTGCACGGCCTGCGACGACTGCGCCCGGTCGTGTCCGACCGGCGCGATCCAGTCGGCGACGCCGGCTGCTGGCCGGAAAACCTTGTCCCTGTCGTATGCGGCGTGCATCCAGTGTCGAGCGTGCGTCACCGAATGCCCCGAGCAGGCCGTGAGCATCTCGCACGACGTCGAAGTCGCCGCGTACAGCCGGGAGCAGCTCGCGCAGACCGCGTCATTTGACGTCGATCCAGCGACACGCCGAACCACGTTCTCCCGCGTGGAGGTCAATCAGGGGCTCAGCCTGACTGAATCGGCCGCGCGCTTGCGCGAGCGTATCCGCGGCCGGCTGGGGCGTTCGCTCCACGTGCGCCAGGTGGACGCCGGGAGCTGCAACGGGTGCGAATTGGAGATCGCTGCTACGACGAACCCGCTCTATGACCTGGAGCGCTTCGGCATCCATCTGGTCGCCAGCCCTCGCCATGCCGACCTGCTCCTCGTCACGGGACCCGTGACCCGCAACATGGAGATCGCGCTTCGCCGGACGTATGACGCCGCACCAGATCCGCGCATTGTCGTTGCGGTCGGCGCCTGCGGGTGCAGCGGCGGGATCTTCGGCGAAGGGACGTACGCCGCGGTCGGCGGTGTCGATCGCGTCGTGCCGGTGGACGTCTACATCCCCGGCTGTCCGCCACGTCCGCAGGCCATTCTCAACGGCCTGCTCGTGGCCATGGGCATTCGCGACGCGCGCGTCGGGCGCGAGCCGCGGACGTCATGAGGGGACGGTCATGGCCAGAAAGGGGAAGGTCGGTGATCTGATGGCAACCAGCCAACTGCAGACGTTCAAGGCGCAGTTCTTTCGGGCATTGGCGCACCCCGTGAGGATCAAGATCCTGGAGATCCTCGTCCGCGGCGGACGTACGGTGCAGGAACTGCAGGAGGCCTTGGAGCTCGATCAACCCATCGTATCCCAGCAGTTGGCAGTGCTCCGGAACCAGAACATCGTCACGACCCAGAAGCAAGGATTGTCGGTGCGCTACACGCTGCGGGATCCCGCGGTAGGCGACCTTCTCGAGGTGGCCCGTCGGATTTTCAACAACCATCTGGTGAGCACTCGTGGCATGCTCCGGGAACTGCAGCGCGAAGTCCGCCGGGGGTAGACGTGAAAGGTCCCGTACAACACCGGCGGTACACCGGCCGGTAACCAATTGAATTAGAGTTGGTGCGGAAGAGGGGATTCGAACCCCTACGGTATTGCTACCGCCAGCCCCTCAAGCTGGTGCGTCTGCCAGTTCCGCCACTTCCGCGTACTGAGGGAGATTGGACGTCTTGCGTGGCCTGTAAAGCCTTCGATGCTGGTTCGTCTGCGAACTAACCCAGTATACGCTGCGGAATGTTGACGTCAGAGACTTGACAACATTTGACAACAACTCCGCTTAACATCAGCTCAAAGTATATGACTGAAGCCGGACCTGGACAACAGAAGGCGCACGGCGTGCAGCCCCGCTCCTAGCTCGATATGGTGTGTGACCGGTTGACTGCGGCAGAAATGTCCTCGAGCGACAACATACCGACCACCTGATGTGGCGCCTGCCTGCTGACGACGGGGGCCTGGCGAACCGAGTGTTTGCCGAGCTTCAGTAGCGCCAAGTCGAGCGGCTGGTCCGGAAACACCGTGATGACGTCTTGACGCATAACGAGAAGCGTCAGTCTCTCGCCAGCTCCTGCATGCTCCAGCTCCTGCCTCCCGATGATGCCTCGCAGGTTTCCTCTCTCATCTACCACCGCGAGCGCGCGCGCGACGCCACTGTCGCGTCTCTGAATCACGTCGGCGATCGACTCGTCGAGGCGCGCGAGGGGCACGTCGGTCCGCATGGCTTGCTCGACCGTAAGGGCGCGCAGATCGCGATGGGTCTGGTGTTCGGGCATCGGCACGCCGTCCTGCTTGAGGAGCGCGTCGTAGATGGCCACTGGATGCAGGCGAGCGGCGACCGTGTAACTGATGACGTTGCTGATCATCAGCGGAAGAATGATCGCGTAGTCGCCGGTCATCTCGAAGATGATCAGGATCGACGTGATCGGTGCCCGAATGGCGCCGGCGAAGAACGCGCCCATGCCGACCAGCGCGAACGACCCGACGATTTCGGAGGTCGGCCCGGCAAATGGGTGGACGAGATGCGCGACCGATCCTCCCAACATCGCACCCATGAACAGCGAGGGCGCAAAGATACCGCCTGATAATCCCCATCCGTACGATGCGACCGTTGCCGCAATCTTGCCGACGCCGAGCGTCGCCATTCGCCGCCACGACAACTGACCCAGCAGGGCAGCCGATAGTGTCGGGTAGCCGATGCCGAACGTCTGCGGCAACGACAGTCCAATCGCGGCCATCAACACCCCGCCGATGGCAGGGTGTACCCAGGTCGCGAGGGAAACTCGGTTCCGCGCGTATGCGCGAAGCGCAAGCACTGCCCGCACGAACACCGTCGCGGCGAGCCCGGCCAGCACGCCGAGCAACGCGTATGCGAACAACTCCTGCCAGGTGCCGAGGCTGTAGTTGGGCACCAGCAGCGATGGCTTGCCGCCGAGTATCGCGCGCTCGACCACCGCCGCCGCCACCGCCGCGACGACGATGGCGCCGACCAGCCGCTGATTGAGATCGCCGATCACTTCTTCCATCGCAAACGTGATCGCGGCGATGGGCGTGTTGAAGGCGGCCGCGATGCCGGCGGCGGCGCCCACGGAGATCAGAGCTTTGACGACCCGCGACGGACGACGGGTCGCCTTGCCAACGGCAGCGCCAATCGCGGCACAAATCTGGACGGTTGGCCCTTCGCGTCCCAGCGAAAATCCAGATCCAATCGAGATCGCACCGAGCACGAATTTTCCAGTGACGGTGCGCAGTGAAAGCTGCTCCCCTGGTCCGAAGACGTACGCGGTTTTGACTTCGGGAATGCCGCTGCCACGAGCGAACGGCACGACCTTGTCGAGCAGAAGACCCACAATCAAACCCACAGCGATCAACAGGAGCGGAATGAGTATGAGGCGCTGCGATAGAGACTTCGACAGAAGCGGGTCGAGAAGCAGTCCGTTAAGGACGTCGATGGATCGATGAAAGCCGACGGCGGCGAGCCCGCTGAGACACCCGACGACGACGGTCAGGATAAAGAGGACCCGTGTCTCCGATCTCAGCCAGCGGGGCATGAGCCGAGCAGGGGCCATACCGTCGGACACTACTTCATATTATCGCCTGAACTCAGTCGATTCACGCGGCCTGGCGTAATCACGATCGCGCGCCAATTCAGAAACGACCGACCCACCGACCCAGCGATCAGTGACAACAGCACGACGATGCTCACGTGCCACGCCAGCACCAGCACGTTTCCGAATTCGTGATGCGTCACACAAGCACCGAGATTGCCCAGTCCCGCGGCCGCCAGGCCTCCGAGCAACGCTGTCACACGCGGTGTCAACGGCGCACCGCGCCTCAGCATCGTGGCCATCGCGACAGCGGGCACCGCGCCGGCGATCACCATCGCCGGCAGGCAGTGCCACTCAGCGCGAAAGGAAAAGCCATGCGTTGTCAGCTGCAGCCACTCGCGAATGCCGTCCTGCCCCAACGCTCCCAACCAGAGCACGAGCGGCACCAACGGCAGCACGAGCAGCTTGCGGTTATATCCCGGCACGATGCTGGTAAACGCCGCGATGGCCGCGAGGACGCCCGTGGCGAGCGCAAACACCTCCTCGCTGAGCACTCGCGGCGTCGAGAGCTTGGACACCAGGTCGCTCTGCGGCAGCATCAAGAGCATGACGAATACGGCGGCCGGCACGGAGAGGCCGAGCCAGGCGGCGGCACGCATCCACGGCCGCGCGAGAGGCCGCACGGGCCCGCCGCTTTCTGCGAGCTGTCGAATGAGTCCCTCAGTGTCCCTGGTCATCGTCTCTCTTCAGCCTTCTGCGGAGCGCGTCCATGGCGCGATGCGTCGCGACCTTGAGGGCACCCGCGCTGATCCCACTCGCGGCCGACGCCTCCTTTAGCGACATTTCTCGCAGCTTCAGCATCTCAATCGCGTTCCGCTGGCCCGCCGGCAGATCGGCGATGGCGTGCGCAAGCGCCTGCGGATCGCGGTACGTCGTCGCCGTGGTATTCGTGTTCTCGGCGAAAAAGGTTACATCGAAGTCTTCCACGGCGACTTCATGCGCATTCACCCGCGCGTATCGGCGGGCGGCGTCCGCCAGCCGGTTCCGTGTGATCGCCAGCATCCACGGAATGAAGGGGCGGCTCTGGTCGTAGGTCGCGCGCACGGCATGGACCGAGAGCAGGATGTCCTGCACGAGATCCTCGACGTCGGCGTGTTCGAGAAACGCACGGCGATACCGCACGAGCTGCCGTAGACGTTCGGCCAGTTCCCGCATGAGCGTCGCATAAGCGTCGGCATCGCCGGTTTGCGCGGCCTTCATCAACGCCGCGAAGCGCAGTTCGGTCACCGTATCCAAGCGTAACCTTTTTGACGCCTGCTCCGAACTACTCGGTGGGACGGCAACGAGGCCATTCGGTCGCGAACCTGCACGTCTCACATATTGAAGGAGAGCACGTATGAAAATGACCAGGGTCGGAGCTGCCACTCTTGCCGCGGCGTTCGTCATCGCGGGTGCCAGTACGCTGCACGCCGCCACAATGACGTTGAAAGGCACCGTCTCCGATGCCATGTGCGGAGCCAAGCATCCCGTCGCAGACGCGGCCGGATGCACGAAGGATTGCGTGAAAAAGGGGTCCGACTACGCGCTCGTCGCCGCGGATGGCAAGGTGTACACGCTCAAGGCTGACGCGCCCGCGAAGGCCGAGCTCGACAAGATCGCTGGGAAGATGGCGGATGTCACCGGTGACGTGAACGGCACGACCGTCATGGTCAAGACTGTCAGGATGGCGAAGAAGTAGGTCGTCCTCGTGTCGGGTTGGTCACGACGCTGACGATGTGGGGATGCCGCAGTCAGAAACCGAACTGCGGCACCCCATGACACGGCGGCATTGAGTGAAAGCCCAGTTTCTTGACAACACACTTGACAACAGGCAGAAATCTGCCGCCGATGAAGCGCATGTTTTGCTTTTGTTTCTTTCAGTTGGCGGAATAGAGCAGAGAAGCCATTACTGAGCCCCTCAAGCTGGTGCGTCTGCCAGTTCCGCCACTTCCGCGTGGTGTATTTCGAAGTCCCTGAGCCGCCAACAGTTGCCAACGACTCCGGGAACCTCGGAGCAGTGCAGAACACTCAGTATATTGCACCGACTCTGACGGGAACAACCGACTTGGAGCGTCTGGAGGCACGCCCAGAATGCGCGAGAGAAGGAGCCGAACCGTAGACGGAAGATAGCCCGTACAGTGAGCGGGGCACGCTGTCACAGGCGACGAGCATGCTGCCTGTCGAGCGGCGAAGGTCTGCCGCCTCATGCTCTACAAATGACCAGACTGCATCTGGCGGAATGTGAACCTGAGGATTTGCCCAGACGCACCCGCGGAAAGCTGGGAAAACCGACTTGCTGTTCTACTGGTCTCTATTCAGCGGTGACATGCGCGTGCTGGCACCCGGCCTGCCAGTCGGCGACTTCACTTGATGAATATTCATTTCTTGACTTCGCGTGTCCAATGTTTCCTTTCGGACTCATCTTTCCGACAGGTTCACGATGCTCAAGCGAAGCTGTCTCTTTGTCTTCCTGTCCGCCGGGGTTGCGTGCAGCAGCGGCGGCAACGGCTCTGCGCCGTCGCCGTCTTCGTCAACTCCAACGACGTTCTCGCTGAGCGGACAAGTCACCGACAGCACAACTGGAAGCGTAATACCTGCCGCAGCGGTTTCCATCATAGACGGTCCAAATGTGGGCAAGTCCACGACGACAGATGCTTCAGGAAACTACGGCTTCACCGGATTGCAGCAATCAGGATTCACGGTGAACGCTTCTGCCACGAACTACGCTTCGCAATCCAAGAGCGTCACACTCACGTCCAACCAAGCGGTTTCATTTCAACTCTCCCGTCAGGCTTCACCAGCAACGCCGGCACTAACCAGCTTCATGCGTGACTACATTCAGGCGATTTTCCTCGGGTCTGGTCCGCTCAGTCCGTCAGACGGCAACTACGCCTGCCCCACAACCGCCGGTTTCTGGACTGGCTTCCCGCGCGGGACGGTCGTTACCGTTCGTGTTTCAACGACGGAATCTACCGATAAGAGGCAGGCCATCCAAAACGCCGCAGCCCAAGTCAGCAGTGCCACGCATGGTGCGGTTCAGACTGTGTTCACCTTCACTGATGACCCAAATCCAACGCCCGGCACTAATGACGCGACCTCGACGACTCACCCAACTCCTTCAACTCAAGGTTGCCCAAGCGACAACGGCTGCACCATTCACAGTTTCGTTTCAACTGGTATTCTGAGGTCGAGTAGAGCCGTCCAGCCGCCAAGCCAAACACCGAACGCCTACGCACATGACATCATTGGCCACGGTGTCATGGGAATGTGTCATGTGGATGGAAACCTCATCGGCGGAGCTGGACTTTCGCTGATGAGCGGCGGTCCTAACGTCTTCTCTGGGCAAATCGCCTTGCAGCTAACCAGTTTCGATATTGCTGCTGCACAAGCGGTTTATGATTCTGGACTGAATCCCGGTGCAACGAAGGCTGACTTCCTTCGCTTGGGATTGATTAACTCTTCAAGCAATCAGACGACGCTCCCGTTGTTTAGTCGGATTGGCAAGCTTCACTGAGACAGCGCAGCGACACCCAGTAGACAAGGCCCAACCGACAACTCAAGGTTACGCCCTGAGGCGGTGCGTCAGCCGTTCCGTCACCTTCCGGCGCGAGTCCCTTGGGCTAAGAATAATCTTGGCAATCGTCGTCAGCCACGGGACACTGCTGACCGACATTCATGCGTAAGCCCCCCTCTAAGTTAACGGTCGACGGTAGACTGCTCCTGGCTGTGACGTTTGGCCCCGGACAAAGTCCGCGGAGCGCATTCAGACGCCGAGGAGCCTTGTACTCCGTCGTGGCGCTCGGATCGATGCCGTAAACGCTTTGAAATCCAACGAGGCGTTCTGACGATTGGCCTTACGGCTCGTACATCCAATGAGGCGTTCTGACGATGAGCCTCACGGCTCGTACATCCAACGAGACGTTCTGACGACTGGCTTCAAGACTCGTCAATTCAACGCGTCGTTCTGAGAATCAGCTTCAACGCTTTGGAATCCAACGTGGTGGACCAGCACGGCGCCACTTGACGGCGGAGTCGCGTCCATTTCCAGCAGGTCCCGCATGACGACGACCGTTAGCTTCGTGCTGCCGCCGGCCTCGTCGGCATCGCCCAACCGCTGAAACACTCCCACAGTGGCCGGTCACGGAGGGCTTTTTTAGTCCAGAATAGGGCACGAAGCGCGATACGATTCACCCTTCTGGATGCCAGAGACGAAGACGGCTCAGATAGCCCTCAATGACGACGGCCTGCTGATTGTGCGGATTAAGGACGGCGCACATCAGTCGTTGGCAGACGCGAAGGAAAACCTGTCACTGGCTGTGTCCGAAACCCGGGGCGAGCGCCGCCCGCTGCTGATCGACATCCGAAGCGCTCAGCCGCTCGAAGCCGACGCCCGCCATCACTACTCCGGTCAGACGCTGGTCGAACGATTTTCGGCGCTCGCGCTGCTCATCGAGAGCAGTCCGTTCGGCCGAATGATGGGCAACGTGTATCTGCGCATCGCGCGGCCGGGTATCCCCACGCAGCTTTTCTCCGATGAAGCACGTGCATTGGACTGGCTGAACGCTCACCGGTCATGACGGACGGAAGCGGCCGAATCGAATTCGATCGAGACCGCGTCGCCGAGTTCATGAAGGTGCTCGAGCAGATGGCCGCCGGAGATACGCACAAGCGGCTGACCATTTCCCCACGGCGCGATGAGCTCGATGCGATTGCGCACGGCATCAACGTCCTGGTCGGCGAGCTGGGCTGGACCACCGAACGCGTGCTCGAAGTGCAGACAGAGCGGGCGGTCACCGCCGAGCGCGCCAACGACTCCAAGAACATCTTTCTCCGGAACATGAGTCACGAGATCCGCACGCCCATCACCGCCATGCTGGGTTTCGCGGATCTTCTGGCGGCGGACGGCCTCGGGCCGCAGAACAGGCCGGACCTGCTGCGCCGGCTGCAGACGAACGGGCTGGCGGTCCTGTCGCTCCTCGACGATCTGCTCGACCTGGCCAGACTCGATGCGCACCGGATCGTGCTGAATCCGGAATCGGTGACGGTCGTGGAGCTTGTACGGGACGTCCTGGCCAGCCTTGAAATCGACGGCCGCGGGAAGGAGCTTCAGATACAGGTCGACGCCACGCCCGAGGCGCTTGGACCGATCCAGACCGACCGTTATCGCCTGCGCCAGATTCTGGCCAACGTGCTGGCGAACGCCGTCAAGTTCACCGAAGCCGGCGGCATCACCGTGCTGATGCGCGTGACCCGCGAAAAAGATGTCGAGCAGTGGACAATCGACATCACCGATACCGGCCTGGGCATCGCCGCCGATCAGCACGCCCGCGTGTTCGAGCCCTTCGAGCAGGCGAACGTCTCGATCACTCGCGTCTACGGCGGCAGCGGCCTCGGCCTCGCGCTCTCCCGCCGGCTGGCTGAACAACTCGGAGGCGGACTCGTGCTGCTGCGCAGCGCGCCAGGCGAGGGATCGGCGTTTCGCCTCACGTTACGACCTCTTCAGGCGGCGTCGAAATCCACTCGAGCGCTTGGCCGCGAGGCCGTCACTACCGCCGACAGCGGTATCAGCGGGCTGCACATCCTGCTGGCTGAAGACCACCGCGATCTGCACCTTGCGGTGCGTCAGTTTCTGGAGCGGGCCGGCGCGACGGTGGAGTCGGCGTACGATGGCCGCCAGGCCGTCGCGATTGCCGCGTCGGCGACCTTTGATGTCATTCTGATGGATCTGCGGATGCCCAACATGGACGGCTTTCAAGCCACGCGCGTCCTACGAAGTCAGGGCTGTGCCCTTCCGATCATCGCGCTCACCGCCGATCCGACGACGATGTACCACGAGGAAGCGCTCGAGGCCGGCTGCGACTCGTGCCTGGCCAAGCCGTTCAAGCTCGCCGAGCTGAGCGCGGCGATCAGACGATCGTCGCGCGGTCGCAGGTGACGCGGGGACGCGTTACTTCGGCGGCTGGGGCGCGGCCGGAGTGCTCGGCGGCGCCTCGGCCGGCTTTGCCGGCGTGCCTGGGGCAGGCCCCGGAGCCGGAGTCGCCGGAGCCGGAGTCGTGCCTGCAGGCGTTGCAGGCTTTTGCGCCGCCGGTGGAGCCGCGGTGCCGCTGACCAGAGAGCCGGGCCCACGCTGAGCGATAATCGCCAGCACCAGCGCGCCCACCATGAACAGCACCGCGCACACCGTGGTCATCTTGGTGAGCAGCGTGGCGCCGGCGCGCGCCCCGAACGCGGTCTGGCTCGAGCCGCCGCCGAACGCGCTTGCCATGTCGCCGCCCTTGCCCTGCTGCAGCAGGATCACCAGCAGCAGGAGCAGGCAGACCAGGACGTAAACAGTCGATACCGCGTAGTAAAGAATCATGTGCAGCTCAGAACTACCGATTATAGCCGTTCTCTGTCCGCACTACACCTGAGCGCGGCTTCGCGTGATGATATCGACGAAGCTCTTGACGTCGAGGCTGGCGCCGCCGACCAGGGCGCCGTCCACGTCGGGCTCGCCGATGAGCTCGCGGATGTTGTCGG
>Ga0326726_10004346_pt1 | contig 12928 bp, 16 predicted proteins | sample MHFenrmetagenome_2_FD_207603 | JGI IMG/M metagenome (GOLD analysis project Ga0326726, IMG submission 207603) | Lab enriched peat soil microbial communities from Michigan Hollow, Ithaca, NY, United States - MHF15MN | ecosystem: Environmental > Terrestrial > Soil > Wetlands > Peat | place: USA...
GAACCGTTACAATACGGGCTTTCGGCTTACAGCCCGGGAGAAGTCAGACGTGGTGGAATATCCGAAATCTCCCTGATATGACGGCCATTTTGCGAGACAGGTACTGGTACAGGCGTTCGAACCGGACCTATCCCCGGTGAGAGAAGTACGAGGTCACCCCGGGTTTTCCTGATAGGATACCTATTTTTGTCAGTTACTACATTTGGAAAAGATTTATGCACGTATATCGGAATATTCCCATTTACCCAAAGACTCCCGACCAAAAATTCCACCGTAAATATAAACCCCCGAGTATTATCACAATGAGCAGGGCAATTAAACCTACCCACCATAACAAATTCCTGGTTTTTCCTTCCTCTTGGCTCATATTTTTCCTTCCTCTTTGAATGTATGCCAATGAGATTGGTACACTATTAATCCTATCTTTGCTGTATATCCGGGGGCGACCTCGATTCCCAGCTCTCCGGATCTTGATTAAAATAGAATCCACGTATACAATAAAATCTGTACGCGATTGCTATTCATAGAGCCAGTTCAGATCCCTCATTTCATCTTCAGCTTCGGATAATTTTTTGTTGACATCGGCATTTTTGGGAATCAGGATATGTTCAATGTTCTTCTGGGATCCCTTAAACGAATCCGAAGGTACGTTAAACATATTCAGATCCCGCTGGATATTTTTTTGTAATTTCCTGATCAATTCGACCTGAAGCTTGTTTTCCACTTCCGTCATGTTCTTATTTGACCGAATGTGAGGTTGCAGTACGGAGTGCTTTTTTAACCGTCTGTTCAGGTACCACCGCTCACACAACCAGACCATGAGTAAACCATCTGAAAAAACACAGACAACGAGAATAAGGTTTCCCAGAGTTGGTTCGAGCCCAGGCACCACTCCCATGAACAACACCAAACCGATATCAGAGACGATACTCAGCATCGCGGAATATACCAGGCGGTCGAAAATTTTCGGGTCGGTTAATCGGGGGAATATCACCAGCGAGAGGGCAAAGCCGGGAATAAACAACAGCAAGAGAAAACCTAAGAATAAGAATAGTTTCAAGCTGCCAAAAATCACTGGTACGATATCCATAATCCCCAACGTTCACCCAATAATCGGTTAATGAATTCTAAGGTCTCATAGGGATATATACAATTCCTGTACGAAATGAATAAAAAAAACACATGGATCCCAAAAAAACATAAGAAAAAAAATAGTACACTGTATATCTATAATCCCCGTGCAGTAGTGCCCGTTTTTGTAAACTGATGCTCCCCGATTAATTCCATTGGTGTATGTTCCATGCACCTGCCTGTTAGGTTAACTGTTCTATTGTGTGCGAAGAGATCATGCGACCATTTGAAAAATGCCACTGGTATGCAGTTACGAGGTTCAACGAGAGAAAAAACGAGCAGGTTATCATGATTAAACAGGTTAATATGCTCTGTGTATCGATATTTTTAGATTTTTTTCGATTCCTGCATCGCTACCGGTTCATCATGGTTGCCAGCTCTTCAAACCAGTCACTACTATCCCCGGAGAACCCGGAAAAAGAGAAAGGTTCCTGAAAACCACTCTTGGTTGAAAAATCAGGTTATCGAGTTTACGTTTTGTTCGTCAGGTTTACAACTTTTTGTTCAACTCGGGTAGTCAGGTTCGCAACCGTTTGTTCAGTTTTGTTGGTCACATTCGCAATTGTTTGGTCAACTTTGTCAGTCAGGTTCGTAACTGTTTGATTAACTGCTGCTACCACTTTCTCTTTAGGTGTAGGTTGTTGCTGGGTGCATCCGGCAATCAGGATTGTAGAAAAGACTACCAGCAAAACGAGAAATAATGTTGTTTTTTTCATCGAATAATCACCGTAATTGGCGTTTAGAATGCTAATTAAGAGTAAATTAACCTTTTTCTTTTACCGTGACCTCCAGCCCTCTTTAATTCACCAAATTTTTAATCTTAAAATGAATTAAAAAATGATCCAATGTGCATCTTTGGAATATAATTTTATAGTCGAGTCATGATTAATTAATAACATTCAACCATAAAACAAAATATAAAATCAATGCAATATTTTAACCTGGGTGAAAAACAATGTTTGGTGTTTCGGCTATACGAGTATTGCAAAATTCAGAGCCAAAAGAAAATATGCGTACTATAATGAATGGAGAGACGACAGCTAAGAAAAATCTTAGAAAAGTACTTTCACATCATGGACTGGGAGTAGCCGAGAAGAACCTAGCTAAGGTTTTAGACAGAGTGGAATTGCCAAGGAAAACCTTGTTAAAGTAACAACCTTAGGACCGCAATTCACCCACTCACGAGGCCGATTACAGACATATCATCAGGATCAGAAGAACGAGGAAAATCAATGTCATTGCCGACGTGAGAATCTTTAGATCTTTACCTTAAAAGAGGTGTTCTTTTCCCTTTGACCGTGCTATACCTCCCGCCCCTCTTACCCGGATACCAAAAAAAGATTAGTAAAAAATCACCGGAAGGGTAAAAATCCGGTACAGGACAAATACCAGGAATATCATCGCGATGCCAAGGCAGATAAGGGAAAGCATTGGCCATTTCCACTTACCCGCAATCCCCGCAAAGAACAGCACCAGCGCACCAAATACCGTAGTAAGAACATAGCTATCACTGTTCTGGTTTGCTTGTTGAACCAAATCCAGTCTTATCGAAATATTTTGCTTCAATTGTGCTAAATCCCGGGTTGTCTTGAGGGAGTACTCCGGGAGGGTAAAGGGGGTCCCGGGAGGGATCTCCCCGGGTTTTCCGCTGGTTAACCACGCATCAAAAGCCGGCCGGAATTCATCGCGAAAACGGTCTTGGAGAAAAACCATTCTCACGGTCTGTTTTTCACTTGCAGCTTGGACCCACGAAAGAAACATATTCACATCGATAGTCCTGAGCATATTGTTGTCATCGTTAATACGGGTTGATTCTTGCTCCATCAGAGAAATTGCACCCATATTTTCCTGTTGGACATTCCCCCATGCAAAGGACTCATATAAACACCATGTTGAAGATATTGTTGCAGTTGCAAGGATCAGGAGTGCTATAATCTCAAACGTCCTTTTGATATTCTGCTTCCTCTCATCGGGTTTTTTATCGGAATTTTCATCCGGTCCCGGAGATGTCAGAATTTTCAGGATTGATAGTCCGGCCATGTATAATCCCTTTGCACGTTAGTATTTCCCTATAAGTTACCCTGTTATTGAAATCTTCCGCTCTTTCCGCCTTGATACATTGAGCGGGAGTGCCCGGATTGAGGGATAGAGGATGAGGACTGTCAGGAGATGGTGATATGACGGAGAGTGAACAAAAGACATCTCCCTTCCCTCATTCATGAGCGGTGGTCCTGTTGGAACCCTTTAACGAAAAAAGCCTCCTGTTTGTATTTTGGCTTTTCTGGAAAAAGAATAAATCTGCCTGTTCAGACGCCTTTTATTTGATTTAAAGCCAGGATTTTTTTTCTTTTGGATAATAAGCAAGAATTATGAGAATAATAACGGCCGCCGAAACAATCATCAGGATGCTCTGGCTGTTGGGATTAATAAATGCAAGGCTTGCGGGATATTTGACCGTATGATATTCGTGCACTGACCAGGGAAAAGTCTGGTAAAAACGCCGGTAAACGGTCTGGAAAAAGACTACCAGTAGGGCAGTTACAACAATAACCGTGAAAATGAGCTTATGTTTGGGGGACATGTAATCACTCGTTCATCAGTTTTGAATAGGGACGGATCAGGAAATTCTCCTGTACCAGTGCATACTTCACTCATTAAATACTATACGATGCACACGGATATGTGAGCACATGGCATTGATGAGTCGTGATACAAAATTCCTGATATTCCTTGCTGTTATTGCAATAATCAGCAATGTTATTCCTTTTTACTTACTCCTCCGATATGGAAAACCGTGATTATTCCCGTGCAGGGCTACCAGGGGATCAGGCAGAAGAGAGTACCTGTATTACGGCCTCATTTCTTTAATTCATTCAACCTGGTTTTTCTCTCCTTACCAGGGAATACAGGCCTTCACCTTTAGGGATGGACAGAAAATACAGCCAGGAGACAATTACCGCAGCTATTGACCCGATGGTATGACAAATATCATCACCGATCAGATCGGGTAAACCCTCATCAAACATGGAGTGCTGGGTAATATCAGTATATACTTCTCCTATCTTCCAGAATCCCCCGAAGAATGCCACAAGGAGAAAGATTCCTATAAGGACTGTTGATCGTTTGAACCTGACACCATATCTGTCGAGAATGATAAAGAAAACAAGGATTACCAGACCGACTGCCATACCGGAGACAAAATGGGCTACCTTGTCATACAACGGAAATACCGGTGACCAGTACCAATCCATGATCCCTCCCGCTGTGTGGATGAAGAGAGCGAGTGTTATCATGAATTTTATGCCAAACGGGAATGAGATCTTTGCCAGCCTCTCAACAGCATAGGGAATCAGCGGAATGAAAAAGGATCCTATCGCTATTTTCATCCGGGGGATATCATTGGTATTCCTCGCATGGATAGCCAGCCCGATAAAACCTATCTCAAAAAGTATGACGAGGATTGTTTCGATGGTACTTGCTTTAATAGAAAATCCCATTCCCTCTTCCTTAGTTCAATGTGCCCTTTCGATAAAAACCCTGCCGAATCAGAACTGACTAAATATAAACCGGTTAGCGGGACACATCCGATTTACATTCGAGAACAATAAAGATACTATAATTAAATCCCGCTGATCTTATGTCTCCTTTTTCATTTCAAGAATGACGAAATAGAAGGGAACAATCAGATAGACCAGCTGACTATAACCAAAGTTGAGTAATGCGAGAATAATTGCGATGGATGACAGTACCGGAAAAATGAGGACTCTGTTCCTGTGCGACGAGATAAACAATGCATCGGACAGTGTTGAACCAAGTATCTGATCATTCGAGGTGTACATCCACATGCCGTACGTGAGAAGACCGATCAGGAGCAGATTCAGTTCAAAAATTACTGCGACATGAGGATAGGTGGGAAAGTTCCCGATTAAATCTGTCGAAAAAGGGAGTAGTGCCACGAATACAAGTGAACTGATAGTCAGCACAATGAGAATCCGGTCCATATATTTTATATGATGGTAGCGTTCATGCTGCGACCACCAGAATATCGCCAGTAATACAAATGAAAGGAAGTAGTGGGTAACTTCGGGTACGATATTGATAAGCATCACATCCAGAGACGCAGGTGTAATTCCTGCGGCAGACTTTGGTACGGCGATTGTCGTTACTAAAATCGTCATGGCGAACGCAAAGATGCCATCAGCCAGGGTTAATACTCTTGATTTTGTGAAAATTTTATGAGTTTGTAGTAAATCCTCGTGCTCCATGAAAATTTCCCTTTACAACAAATTCACGGGAAAATTATTAAACGCTGTGACCAAATTGTTTTTCTAGTCACCATACTCAGTGATTCTACTGCAAGCTGAAATGGTAGTCTCACTATGGTTCTGCGGCACATGATAATTCTTTCACTTGTATTCATCCTGCTTATCCTTTCAGCTGGCTGCATTGATACCTCCTCAGAAAGCCCGCCCGTACCGATGAGTACTCTTCGGGTACCTGGTGTTCTCCCGAATGATACGCCACTCCTCCAGATTTTCGGGGACGTGACCGGTAAGGGTATACCGGGAGGTACCATAGACAATATCACGTTCACCGTTGGGCTTACTGATGTCCATAAATCTGTCGATATGGAACGTCTCGCTATTGTTTATGCTGATGCGATCCGGACAGAAACACTCCGTCCGGTCGATGGCTTTCATGGAGATCCCCCCAAAGGCTACTGGGGTATTGTACGGGTGGAAAACGAAACAGGGAACCCGAACAACCGGCTCGATTTTGAAGAGCGGTTTACCATCACGATAAACCCCAAAGCTCCTCTGGTTCCCGGACAGTTTATCACCATAGACATAAAACCGCCGAATGGCCGTTCTCTCACTATCAGACAGGTTGCCCCACCAACTATCCAGGCTGATAATATCCTTTTACCCTTGTAATCTGCACAGTCCAAAAGACCTTCCCGGTTTGTTCATTTCATACTTCTGTCCAAAGCATCCTGGCGAAATCCTAAACTTACCTGAGTCGTTTATTCAATTCAGTCCCAATGCAGCAGGGTTTTATTGAAAATATATGTTGTTTTTGCCTACCTTGCATAATGCGCACAAACCCGACCGTTGATCCTTTTCGTTTTACAAAAAAATGTAACGTAAAAATACGTAGAACTCCTAGAACGCTCGCCATCGGTAATACCGCCCGGTGTTAAGATGATGTTGCCGGACTAACCACCGGTATGCATCCCTGCACCCGACATTAAACAAATCAGAAAAAGAGGTTACCTTTTTATCGGTTAACGCAGAGGCGATCAATGACGAGTCCGTGTTTTATAAATACATCACACCCCAGACAATAGCAATTTGTTGTTTTTACTTTTGAGGGAATCTTTGATTTTCCCCGTGCGCAGAAAAGTGCATCCGGAGGATAGTCTGCAAGCTTGTTTTCCCTGAATGTCGGACACATCTTACAAATGCACTTCTCCAGGTTTTCTTCCGTATCATCTACCCGGTGAGTATCATCCATTGGTGTTTTCATGATAATTTTCCCCACACAGGAATATCACAAGAATATGTTAATATCCTTCCTCGCCATCATCCCCCGCATGCATGTGGTGCTCAAAACGGTCATAAAGCCAGGAAACGCTGACATATCAGGCAGACAAAAGACAAAGTGCAATCATGGCATGCAATCCCGTGGCAATTCTGCCCGGTTTGTACAATACTATTCCACGGTTAATCGCAATTGTCGGATTTGACTGCAGTAAACGGGATAAAAAAATATCCTTATTCCCGCATCCTATAAAGGGGAAACAAGACTGTTATCAAGCTCGTGCGCTTTTGCATACGCAGCTTTTGCTTCATCTATCCGCCCGAGGTTTTTGAGAGCGTTCCCTTTGTTGAAATAGGCAATTGAAAAGACCGTTGTCAGGTTATCTTTGGATGATAGCGCAATGTCAGCTGCAGTAATCGCTTCACTGTTTCTCCCGAGCATGACAAGAATTCCTGCACGGTTCGACTGGATTACCGGCACAAGCTGGGGCACCTGAAGGGCAAGTGCATCGTCAGCAGTTTTCAGGGCTTTTTCATAGTTTCCTCCATTTGCCAGGTCCACGCTTTGGGAGTAGAGGGTATGGGCTTCGGTAAAATTGTCAATACCCGCTGAAGTTGTAGGGGTGGGGGTTACAAGTACGGTAGTATACACAATCTGCGGGGTTGGAGTGGATGTAACAACGGTCTCTTTATTTCCACCGACACATCCGGCAGTTATCACCACTGCAACCAGTACAACGATGAAAAGAAGATATTTCATACCCGTCCATGTTATTTTTGAGTGATGATATGTTTTCTTATTTTGAATCACACAATAACAAATACCTAAAACCAGCGTCGATACATGCGATTTAAAAAGATGCGATTCCCTCATGCCTGCATGCATGCAAAATGCTGATGAGAACGCGAATATGAACACCAATAAGGAAAATGGAAAACCCGGTGCATAAGACGAGAGAATGTTAAAGGTGATCCCGGGTTTTCCTGATTTGGTTATTTTTAATTGCAAGATAATAAATATTTGGAAAAAATTTATAGATATACATCGGAATATTCCGAGTACCGTTTTTTTCAGGCATTCCAGCGGTAATGCTTTGTAGACAGGCTTCATAGATCATAGGGACGGTGAGAAATAGCATGGTAAAAAAATCCAAACCATCAGCAAAAGCAGAATCTAAGCCATCAGTTAAAGCAGAATCCAAAGTATCAGTAAAAGAAGAGACTATCGCACCAGTGAAACAAGAAGGTACAGAATTAAATGAAGAGACTATAGGATCGGCTAAAGGCGGGATAATTGATTTTTACTTATTTTTTACCGGGTTAGGAGTACTGATAGGGATCGTTTTTATCATTGTTGGCATTCTCCGCTACGGGTTGCATATACTATAAATTCCACGGTTTTCTATTGCATATAACAGCCATGTGAAGGAATAATCGACGACCATTGCCATCCGGACAACATACATGGCAATAACAGAGATGGTGAGCACCAGGAAAACTGTCTAAAGAATATTAAATGAAAGTTTTTTAATATTCGATATGCTGAAAAAAGAGTATGGACAGGAAGAATATGAAACCGTGTCCTCGTTGCCTTATCGCTCACCATGAAACCGGGGGGCAAACCAAGATCCGGTATATCCCGGAGTTTATGGAATTGTGCCGGGACTGTTGCGATCCGGGAGAAGTTGAACTGAGAGAGAAAGAGAAAGAGCAGTTCAATATGTTTGTCCGGAACGAAAGGGATGAATTGAAGAGGAGAAGAAGTTCCTGCGAAAAAATAATTTCGGTAAAATAGCTTTTTTCATCATGATATGAGTCGGATAAAAACATACCATCACCCCTGCCTATATGTCAAAAGAACGATGACATGAATCTGAAGAAATGCGGAAGACCCGATAAAAGATGTGAGGGGTGATGATTGTCCGGATCTTCCTCACTCTTTACCTGATCTGACAGAAATAATAAATTATTTGCAAGACATCGATGCAATTCATAAACCTGATGTTTATATTGGAAGATTTATCAAATCCGATTCAATTAAGAGATATTTCAACCCTGCTCTACTCGTAACTTCTTAACAAGAGCAAACCGGTTGTCTGCTTCATGCTTCCTCTCGTTCATGATTAAATCGACAATTTCATTGATAGTTTTCACCAGATCGTACATTTTTAATGGACGACCTTGTTTTTCTTACCTGAACTATCACGACTTATAATCCATCCCTGTTTTAGTCATATACCGTATTGCCAAGCTTATATCCGGCTGGTGCAAACCTGTACCGCGTTCAATTGTCCTGGATGTTGCTTCGGAAATTTTTTTAAGGAACACTAATACTTTTGCACTATTTTTCTTGATTCCAATCTCGAAGAGGAGATTTGTGAACTCTTCTTCCTTTTCGGTAAAATAAATGATATTTCCCTGTCTTACCGATAACACCAAATTTCTATCAGAAGAGATTTGATACTACCCTTTCCATAACCCGCTGACTTTTCATTCCAGTTGCGCCCGTGCTGAATACAGGGCGAGCCGTGCTGCACTGTAATCATCACACTTCAGGCGCCATTGTTCCGGGGGCGGATCATCGTTTGCCAGGTCATCAGTACCACTTGGTCTACCACCTGATTTATTTGTCATTGTCCGCTACTATCTTTTCAGGTAACTTATATTTTGCTAAATGGTTCTCACGGTTACCTGAGGATGAGATCTGCCAGCTACTGCGAGAACACGGGTTTCCTGCTTCATGGACAGGGTCGGATACATCTCCGATACTGATACTATGGTTGAAAATAACAAATCATGACGGGAAAACAGCACAAAAAAAGTTCTATTAAGTCTTCGCAAGGACTTCACGATTTTTAATGGTCTCCTTAGCCCCTTTACGGTCGGTGATATCCCTGATCGATTCAATAGCACCAACGATATTTCCCTGGTCATCATAGAGCGGTGAGGCCTTTGCCCACAGGACGGATCTTTTCCCTTTCAGCCGCGGTGAAGTTGTTTCTGCAATAAGGACATTCCCTTTCTTCCGAATAATTCCGGAGTAGTTTTTAGCAATCTCTTCATTCGATTTGAAAATCAGGTCAACCAGGATCTGCCTTCTGTCGCCGTAAAACGGTAGAGCATACTCAAAATCATCTTTTCCCACCATGTCATCGGCTTTTACTCCGGTCATTTCTTCGATTGCCTTATTCCACGCTACGACTTTACCGTTTGGATCAATGACCAGGGTTGCATCCGGCAGGTTGTTGATGATATCGGAAAACCGGTGTTCTGATTGTTTCAGAGATTCTTCCATTTTCTTGCGGTCGGTAATGTCAGTAACCTGTATCACAAATTCGATCACTGCTCCCCGGCTGTCCCTGACCGGTTCCCATGATTGCGACCCATACCATATTTCACCGTCCTTTTTAATTCCCTTAAACTCGACGTTATGTCCGCTGGTCTGGTTTTCCAGGGTGTTTTTCAACAGAACCTTCATTCTCTGTCTATCGTCCTCATGCACCCACCAGACGAATTTGCCGATAAGCTCTTCCGGGGTATATCCGGTGATATTCCTGCAATTTGAGCTGAGGTAGAGATTTTTTCCCTGAGAGTCACAGATTACCAGCATTCCGGGTGCGGTCTCAACGATTGTGCGGTACAGCTGTTCGCTTTCCCGGAGTACTTCTTCGGCATTCTTCCGCTCAGAAATATCCGTTATCATGGCAAATGACCCTGCAAACTCTCCGCGATTGAAGATAGGTGTTGCCGAGACAAGTGACCAGAGCCATGTCCCGTCCTTCCGGAGATAGCGCCGCTCGTACCGGTCTTTTACCCCATCGCGGCGGACTATCGCATGGGATTCATGATCCAAAAGGTCGTGAGGGTGAATAAAATCGGTAACAAGGTGCCCCTGCATGTCATGAACCTGATAACCAAGCATCTCCGCCATCCGGCTGTTTACCTGTACTATCCGAAACTGACGGTCGAGGACCCAGATACCTTCATACGAAGTTTCCACGATGCGGCGATAATTTTCCTCACTTTCACGCAGTTTCTGCTCCTTTTTGTCCAGCTCATTGTAATTATGCCGCAGTTCCTCTTCAGTTGCGGCAATCTGTTCGTAGGCAGCAAGAAGTTCATCATTTTTTGCGTGAAGTTTCTCTTCAGAACGTTTCATTTCGGTAATATCGCGACCTACTGACTGGTATTCAGTAAGCGTACCGCTATCATCAAAAATCGCCCTGTCGCTCCATTGCTGCCAGCGGATCTCGCCATCCGGCATAATGATGCGGTGATCGATAACATCAACCGGGTGTTCTTTTGTCAGTGTTAGAAAATATTTGCTGACAAGTATCTGATCCTCACCCGGGATCTCCGGCCTGAACGTTTTCCCAAGAATATCTTCCCTCTTCTTTTTGAAATACCGGCAGTAGGCTTCGTTCACAAACACGTGGGTACAATCGGGAAGGAACCGCGAAATAAATTCAGTCTGATCCTCGACCACGTTGCGGTAGCGTGTTTCACTTTCCTGAAATGCTTTTTCCGCTTGCCTGCGCCGCACAGCAGCGATAATCTTGTGTCCGAGTTCTAAAAATTGCGGTGTCGGTGTTCCGCCTTTCTGAAGGTAAAAATCAGCTCCGTTATCAAATGCTTCAATAACCACATCTTCCCTGCCCTTCCCGGTGAATATGATAAAAGGGAGATCAGGAAATTCACCACGGATCGTTTTTAAGAAGGCAATGCCATCCATGCCAGGCATCTGGTAATCTGAGACAATCGCTTCGTAGGATCCTGATTTTAATCTCTGAAGTGCTTCCTTGGCCGATTCCACCGTGTCAACGGTAAACTGACCTGATCTCTCTAAAAAAAGTTTGCCGATTTCCAGCAGTGCTGGTTCGTCATCTACGTACATTACTGAAATCATGGGAAAATTTCCTTTGGTTTCGTTAATGGATTGTGGCAATTATATGGAAAGATTAATATTCATTCGAATCTTTTCTTCTTCAACGGATTTGGCTCAATCATCCTTTTATGAGCTGCATTTCCGGAATGAAAATTGTATAGCGCTTCATTTATTTATCACGGATAGTAAGATTAATCGCTGCGATTAACATTCGCCGGCACAATGAATGTTTCTTTTGTCCCTGAATGATTTCTCATGACATCTTTTCGTTATCATGAGCAATCCGGCATGAAGAATTTTGTATCACAGTTCAAGAATCCCTTCTTTTCGAAAATTCGTGAGTATGGAGAATTCCTGCTGTACAGTTCACTGTTTCTTGGTGCGGCTGCAGTCGGCATGGCATATGCATCCTGCTTCATTCAGGGTATTTCCTGGACAAGCCATATTGCTATAGTCATGTTCCTGATCGTATTCTCTGTGTATAACTTCAATCGAAAAACGGATGAAGCAGAAGACGCGCTCAACCATGAACGTCGTTTCCGGATAACGAAGAAGTTTGAACACCACTTTTTTATTGCTGCAGCTGGCGCATATCTCACAGCACTCATCATTGCTGCATCTCATGGTGTGACTGCATTTTTGGTGGTGATGATACCGCTCATAAGTGGAATATTCTACAGCGTTCCTCTATTCCCGAAGGGGTGCAGATACCGACGCCTAAAAGAGATCCCGGTGATGAAAAACCTCGTCGTCTCTACCGCATGGGCACTCGCGTTTTCCCTTGTGCCGGTATACCTGCATGCGTCAATGCCGGGAGCGGGATCATTCATTGTCTTCCTGTTCATATTCTGCTGGACGTTTGTTGCATCTGTACTTCCCGACATCAGGGACAGAAGCGGAGATTCTGCAACGGGAGTTGCAACCATTCCGGTTCTGGTGGGTGTTAAACGAAGCCGAAGTATCCTGACAATAATAAACATTTCAGCCGGAATCATAATTCTCGTTCTGGGAAGTGATGTCCTTCCCCTGCTGGCTGTTGGCATAATCATTGCTTCCGTTTCGTATTCACAGGCTTGCATCCTGTCGATAGATCGAACATCAAAAAATGATCTTCTTTGTGACATCATTTCTGACGGGCAGTTCCTGACCATTGGAGGATTATGTCTGTTGATCTCATCGGTGCATTACCTGTGGTTCTGAAATTGCGAGGTTTATATTTTTACTAGTATATCACGAGGGCGGAGGAAAATAATAATGAAGACCTATCTCCATCTGAGTACCAGGAAATGATGGCATGGATTCCATAAAAATTTATGAAAAACACCAGAAACATATCCATTCTATTTATAATTCACGACTTAAGATTCAGACA
>Ga0326726_10004347_pt1 | contig 12927 bp, 14 predicted proteins | sample MHFenrmetagenome_2_FD_207603 | JGI IMG/M metagenome (GOLD analysis project Ga0326726, IMG submission 207603) | Lab enriched peat soil microbial communities from Michigan Hollow, Ithaca, NY, United States - MHF15MN | ecosystem: Environmental > Terrestrial > Soil > Wetlands > Peat | place: USA...
GGTCGAGACCAACCGGCGGGTCTCACCCAATACCTTCAGCTTCGATGTCCCGAACGGCGTTCGTATCGTAGACCAATAAGACAACAGCACGCCTCACCGCAGAGAGCAAAGACGCGGAAGGCCGCAGAGCGACTTAGTCACCTCTGCGGCCCTTTGCGCCTCCGCGACTCGGCGGTGAGGCTGTCTAGCGGTGGTTGGCAGCGGCGATTGCGCTCCGCAGCACCTGTCCAACCTCCTCCGCCCGCGCCGGATCCAGGCCCGCCTCCCTCGCCAGCCTGAGTGCCTCGAGCCCCAGCGCCGCGTACAGCACCCGATCGTCCGGGCCCAGGGCCGCGAGGTGTGCCCGGATGGTGCCGAGATCACCCCGTCGCACCGGTCCAGTCAGCGCCGCCGCCGGCGTCTGGCGGTCCAGGTTCTCCAGGGCCCCGACCATGAGCGGCAGATACAGCCTCGACGCGAGCTCGGCCGGGACTCCGGCGGATGCCGCAAGCCGCGCCGCCGCCCCCGCCAGCGCGACCACGTAGTTCCCGATCATCACCGCGCCGGCGTGGTAGGCCGGTTTCTGCCCTGCCTCCAGCCTGAACGGATGGAGTCCGAGGCAGCGCGCCAGTCGCTCCGCTTCCGTCACCGCCCGGTCGTCCCCCTCCACGGCCGCATAGGCGCCGCGCCAGCGCTCGGCCGCGGTGCCCGGGTCGGAGACGGTCTGGAGGGGATGCAGCGACCCAAGTGCCGCCCCGGTCGGTGTGAGCGGCGACAGCGCCTCCCGGCCGTGCAGCCCCGACAGATGCAACACCACCTGCTCCGCCCGCACCACCCCCGCCCTGGCCAGCTCGCCTGAGAGGGTGGGGATCACGTCATCGGGCACCGCGAGAATGACACTCCCCGCACCACTCACCGCCTCATCCACCCCGCCGGCAGCCTCCCGCCGGGACCACAGCACCACCTGCTCCCCCGCCTCGGCCAATGCCCCTGCGAGGCCTCGTCCCATGCGCCCGCCGCCGACGATTGCGATCATGTCGCGCTCCGCACCCATGCGAGGATCAGCGACAGGCCGATGACAGCGAAGACAGCGGAGAACAGCCAGTAGAGGGTCGGCCCGCTGGAACGGCGCTGCACCCGCACGCCGAGCGGGACAGTCACCAGCGCCCCCAGGGAGAGCGGTAGCGCCATCCTGAGATCCACGAACCCCGCCATCAGGTCCGAGACCTGGGGGCCAGGCCCGGCCGTGAGGTAACCCAGGCCGCCAGCCAGGGTGGTGAGACACACCCCCGCGAGCGCGGTCGGCGCCACCGCCTTGACCGGCAGGCGCCCGACATACAGCAGCACCGGCACTGCGATGAGTCCGCCCCCAATGCCGAGCAGCGCCGACAGGCCACCTCCCACAAACCCCACCAGCACCAGCCAGATCCAGGAACGCTCCGCTCGCTGGGCCTGGTCTGCAGAGTCTGCGGCCCGCCCGGCACGCCGGGCCATGTCGAGTGCCGTAACGAGCAGGAACGCACCGAACACGGCACGGATCCAGTGAGCCTGGCTCACCCTCGTCAGGAGCCGGGCCGTAAGGAAGGCGGACGCGATGCCGGGAATCGAGTAGGTGGCGGCGGGGCCCCAGTGGATCGCCCGGGCGCGGGCGTAACGCCAGGTGCCGATGGTGGAGGCAACAAACGCGACGCCCAGACTGGTGGCGTGGGACACCACGGTCTGGGCGGAGAGCGAAACGCCCGTCTGGGCGTACACCAGGTAGAGAAACGGGACCATGAGGACCCCGCCACCGATCCCCGCCAGAGCGGAGAGAACGCCGACCAGGAGTCCGGTGGCGAAGGCGGCGGGGACCTCCAGCGCCGGCGCGATCGGTTAGTTCCTGCGGGCCGGCGCTTCCGTTCCCTGGGCCGTCGCGATGGTCAGCAAGTCCTTCGGCGTCTGAGCCCGGTGCAGCAGGTCCAGCGCCAGCTGCATCTGCTTATCGTCCTTGCTGCGCCGCCGGAACTCGGCGGGGCGGCCGAACACGTACCGCGCGATCTCATAGCCGAGTTGCTCGTCCACCAGCGGCTGGGCCTTGCCGAACACGTCATCGGCGAGCTGGACGCCCTTGGCCCGCATCCGCCGCAGTACCTCGGCACGCATCGCCGCGGTGACCCCGAACTCCTCCGACGTCACCGACTTGTCGTTCTTGATCTGCAGCGCGGTCGCGGTGAGGGCGTCGCGATACTCCGCGAACTTTGCCGCGAGGGCCGTAGCGAAGGCCCGCTCCGAATCGGTCAGGCTGTCCTGTCGGACCACCAGGTCCGGGACGATCCCGCCCCCGCCCCGCACGATCCTCCCGCTGTCGGTCCGGTAGGCCGGGCGCGCGGCAGTGTCGGCGGCCAGCGTGTCGTGGACCTGGCCCGCCTCGACGGCAGCGATTCTGGCCTGGTCGTCCTCGCTCCGGGCCTTGCGCTGGATAGTCCGCCCGCTCGGGGTATACCACCGGCCGGTGGTCAGCTTGAGCGCGGTGTTGTCCGAGAAGGGAAACAGGGTCTGCACCAGTCCCTTGCCAAACGTGGGCACGCCCACCACGACCGCCCGGTCATGATCCTGCAGCGCGCCGGAGATGATCTCGGCCGCGCTGGCCGTCCCCTCGTTGACCAGGACCACGATCGGCAGGCTGGGCCACTCCTGGGTCGCCTGGTCCACGAAGGTTTTAGTCGCGCCCCGGGCGCGGCCGCGGGTGGCAACGATCTCCTTGTCCTTGTCCAGGAACAGGTCAGCCACCTTCACGCCCTGGTCCAGCAGCCCCCCAGGATTGCCCCGAAGGTCCAGCACCAGGCTCTTCATTCCCTTGCTGAGCAGGCCGGTGATCTCGCGCCGGAGCTCCTGGGTGGAGCTTTCCGCCACTGGGTTCAGCGAGATGTAACCCACCCCTCCCGGAAACATGTTCCCCGGAGGAACCGAACGCACGTGAATGGTGGCGCGGGTCAGGTTGTACGCGACGGGTGTGCCCATTCCGGCCCGGCGAATGCGCAGCTGCACGTCGCTTCCCGGCGTGCCCCGGAGCGCCTTCACTGCCTGATCGTTGTTCCAGCCCTCGGTGGACTTGCCATCCACCGAGATGATCTGGTCGCCTGTCTCGACCCCGGCCCGCTCGGCCGGGGTGTCCGGCAACGGCGCCACGACCGTGATCCAACCGTCGCGCACGTCGATCTGGATCCCCAGGCCACCGTAGTTGCCGGTGGTGGTCTCGGTCAGGGCTTTGTAATCGTCATCCACCAGCAGGACCGAATACGGATCCTTGAGCTGCTCAAGAAGGCCCGTCGTAGCCTTCTGATACAGATCGGTCTGCGGAATGGAATCCACGTAATAGGCGCTGATATGCGAGAGCACATCGTCGAACAGTCGTGCCTGCTGATAAACGTTGCCGTCGCTGGACGTCCCGCGCTGGAGCAGCCACCCGCCCGTGAAGAACGAGATGACCGCCACCAGGGCAACCAATCCCCACCGCTGTCGCATGCAATCCTCCAGTGACGTGCGCCGGGACCGTGCGGGGGCCCCGGCGCGCCTGCTATCAAGCTAATGTCCCCCCGCCCCGGGCGCTCCGGGATGGCGGGAGGTGACTTCTCCCCAAGCAGTCAGCAAGACCTGTTCCGAGGGGAGCGCGGCATCCAGGTGGATGATGCCGGGGCCGGACGCCCGGCGAAAGACCTCCGCCACGCGGGCGTGGAACGCCGGTCCGGCCTGTTCGATCCGGTCGAGGCCCTGGCCCGCGGCTCGGATCCGTTCAAAGCCGACTTCAACGGGCAGATCCAGGACCAGAGTAAGGTCCGGCTCTAGACCGTCGGTCGCCGCCCGGTTGGCCTGCCTGAAAAGGGACGGCTCGACTCCCCGGCCGCCGCACTGGTAGGCCTCGGTCGACAGCTGGAACCGATCCGCCAGCACCGTGCGCCCGGCCGCCAGCGCCGGGCGGATCACCCGGGCCGCCAGGTCCGCCCGGGCCGCCAGGAAGAGGAACAGCTCGCTCACCGGCTCGATCTGGTGCTCCGGATCGAGCAGCACCGTGCGGATCCGTTCGGCCACCGGGGTGCCGCCGGGCTCACGCACCAGCACTGGCTCGATGCCAGCCGTGCGGAATTTCGCGGCGAGCCCCTTGGCCAGGGTAGTCTTCCCCGCCCCCTCGGGTCCTTCCACCACCAGGAAGAACCCGCGGTTCATCCCAGCGTGATGATGTTGCTCGTCGCGCCCTTCTCCATCCCCTGCGCGATCAGCTGGTTGACCTTGATCATGACCTTCTCGAAGTTGGCCCGGGCCACGGCGTAGGCCTGGCCGGACGGGCTGACCTCCAGATCACGGACCGCCTGCTCGTAGGTCTCCGCCGCGGCCTGGTCGGGCATCTGCCCCTGGGCCACCTGCTCGTCCATCTGCCGCGCGAGTCCCTGGATCAGCTCGACCTTGGACTGTGCATCCTGATCGTCCCGCAGCGCGGTCTCCGAGCGCCGAAGGGCCTTGTACTCCGGCGTCTGGCCGATGAGCCGTCCCAGTTCCTCTGCCTTGTCCCAGATCACTCCGCCTCGCTCCTCCGCGCGAGCACGTACCGCGCGCGGTCGAAAAGGTCCATGTGTACCGTCGTGTCGATCCAGCCCGACCCACCGGCAATCCGTGCCACGTCAGACGCCCGGCTCGCATCCACCTCCAGCCCCAGCCACCCTCCGGGCCGGGTCGCCCGGCCGGCATCTTCGATCAGCCGCCGGGTCGCTGCCAAGCCGTCGGCACCGCTCGCGAGCGCATCGCGCGGCTCCCAATCCCGAACCGAACTGTCCAGAGCCGCGTACTCTGCCTCGGTAAGATAGGGAGGGTTGGAGATCACCGCGTCCAGACTGCGGTCCCCGAAAGCCTGCAGCAGGTCCCCCAGTACCAGCGAGATCAGCAACCCGGTCCGGATGCGGTTCTCCCGGGCCAGGCCGAGCGCCTCGCGCGAATGATCCGCCGCAACGACCAGATCGTACTGGCCCTCGTCCGCCAGCGCGAGCGCGATGCAGCCACTGCCGGTCCCCACGTCGGCAATCCGGCCAGCCGGCGCGCGCGCAAGCATCAGTTCGACCAAGCCTTCCGTCTCCGGCCTCGGGATCAGCGCCCGCCGGTCCGAACGGAGGGTCAGGCAGCGAAAGCCGGCGAGCCCGGTGACGTAGGCCAGGGGCTCGCCGGCCGCGCGCCGGACCACGGCGCGCTCATACTGCTCCCGCGATTCCGGAAGAGCGATCCGCTCGCGATCCACCGGATTGGTGTGCCGGCCAGCCTGCTCCTCGAGATCGGCCCATATGCGCCACGCCTCGCGGCGCGGTTCTGCCACCCCGGCCTGCTGGAGCCGGGTCGCGGCTGCCTCGAGCAGCGCGGCGACCGAGGCTCCGGACTCAGGCACCCAGCTGCTCTTGCCGGCTTGCCATTCTGAGCGCGTCGACGAACTCCTCGAGCCGGCCGTCGAGCACCTCCGCCAGATTGTGCACCGACAGGTTGATCCGGTGGTCGGTCACCCGGCTCTGCGGGTAGTTGTAGGTGCGGATCTTGGCGGAGCGGTCGCCGGTGCCCACCATCGCCCGCCGATCGCGGGAGCGGGCCGCCTCCTGCTCGGCGATCATCCGGTCAAGCAGCCGGGCCCGCAGCACTTCCATCGCCTTGAGCTTGTTCTGCAGCTGCGACTTCTGGTCCTGCTGGGAGACCACCAATCCGGTCGGCAGGTGGGTGATGCGCACCGCGCTGTCGGTGGTATTGACGCTCTGGCCTCCCGGCCCGGAGGAGCGGAAGACGTCGATCTTGAGATCGTTCGGGTGAATCACCACGTCCACCTCCTCCGCCTCCGGCAACACCGCGACGGTGGCGGCGGAAGTGTGAATCCGCCCCTGTGATTCCGTGGCCGGTACCCGCTGCACCCGATGCACCCCGGCCTCGCGGCGCAGTAGACCGAACGCCTCCGGACCCCGCACCGCGAATATCGCCTCCTTGAGGCCACCGCTGGTGCCATCGCTCAGCGAGATCGGTTCGATCGTGAGATTCCTGCGCTGCACGAAACGCTGGTACATCCGCAGCAGGTCGGCCGCGAACAGCGCGGCTTCGTCCCCGCCGGTACCGGCGCGGATTTCGACGATGGCGTCGCGGTCGTCCAGTGGATCGCGGGGGAGAAGGAGATCGTGAAGCTCGGCTTCGAGCGGCTCGATCTCGGGAGGGAGCCGGGCCAGATCGGCCCGGGCCAGCGCAGCCAGCTCCGGATCGGGCTCCTCCGCCAGCTCCCGGGCCTGGGAGAGCTCATCCTGCAGCTTCTGCAGCCGCTCCGCAATCCGCACCACCGGCGCGAGCTGCGTGTGTTCCCGACCGAGGGCCCGGAGCTTGGCGGGATCGGCAGCGGTCGAGGGGTCGGCCAGTGCCTTGGCGACCTCCTCCGCCCGGGCGAGCGCCTGGCGGAGTCGGGCCTCCACGATCTAGCCCTGGGTGGAGCCGGCGGGCGCCTTCTCGGCCTGGTACTTCTTGCGGAAGCGATCCACCCGGCCCTGGGTATCGATGAGCCGCTGCTTCCCGGTGAAGTACGGGTGGCACTTGGCGCAGATTTCGACGTGCACGCTGGGGCTGGTCGAGCGGGTCTCGAACTGATTCCCGCACGCGCACTGGACCATGACCTTGTGGTACACGGGATGGAGGTTGGCCTTCATATCATTCTCCTTCTACCCCCGCCCCGAAAGGCGAGGCAATTGATAACGGTGTGCAGATAGCCTGCAAATATAGCGCACACACAGGGTTGGGATCAACTCCGGGGGCCGCGCCATCGGTGGACCTCGCCGGCTTGCACTCCCGGAGTCTGCCCGAGGGGGTGGCCGAGAGGCGGACACATGGGCCGGCAACATCGAGAGGCCGCCGCCCGGGGGCCTCTTCCGGCACCCCGCGAGGCAGTTTGACAGGCGGAAGCGACCTAACTATCGTAACTACCGTCACTTCCACCATGTCGAGGGCCCGTGTCGCTCACCCCGCTTGAGGTCCTGAAGAAGGTGCCGCTCTTCGCCACCATGCGGGAAGGAGACATTACCGCCTTCGCCGAGCTGGTCCGGGAGCGAAGTTATCCCAAAGGGAGTGTGATCGTCTTTGAGGACGACCCGGGTGACGCCCTGTACCTCGTCGCCGCAGGACAGGTCAAGGTCGTTCTCATCGGGGAGGACGGCCGGGAGGTCATCCTCTCGGTGCTCGCGGAGGGGAGTTTCTTCGGCGAGATGAGCCTGATCGACGATCAGCCGCGCTCCGCGACGGTTATCGCTATGACCGACGCCGCGGTGCTGGTCCTCCGCCGGGAGGATTTCCAGGCCCGGCTCCGCAGCTCTCCCGAGGTGGCCATCGCGCTCCTTCGGGAGCTGTCCCGCCGACTGCGCCGGGCTGACGAGAAAATCGGCAGCCTGGTCCTCCTCGACGTAAACGGCCGCGTGGCCGATCTGCTGCTTCGTCTCGCCGAAGAAGAAGGCGGCGAGGAGATCACCAAGAAAATCACCCACCACGTGATCGCCCAGATGATCGGCTCCAGCCGGGAAACGGTTTCGCGCACCATGCGCGACTTCGTCGAGCGGGGTCTGATCAAGGTCACACGGCGGGAAATCGCCATCGCCAACCGCCCCCTCCTGGAGCGCGCCGCCGGTCGTTCGTGATGCCGCCCACACCCTGGCCGTGACGCGCGCCCGCGTCCCGCTGGCAGGGTCCTTGCACAGTGATAGACTCAGTTACTAAGGGGAGCCGTGGGTTACACGGTCACGTTCTGGGGAACACGGGGTTCGATTCCGACGCCAGGGGCCCACACCGCGAGGTATGGCGGCAACACCTCCTGCGTCGCCGTCTCCGGCCTGACGGAGCAGCTGGTCATCCTGGACGCCGGCAGTGGAATTCGGCCTCTGGGCCGGGAGCTGTCGCGGCTGGCCAGCGGACCGATGAACCTCGACATCCTCCTGTCGCACACGCACTGGGACCACATCCAGGGGCTGCCATTCTTCCAGCCGCTGAACACCCGTGGTAACTCGGTGCGGATCTACGGCGCCCCACAGGCGGGCGTGCCGCTGGAAGAGATCCTGGACCGGCAGATGGACCCGGTGGTGTTCCCCGTCCCGCTCAAGGCGCTGGCGGCGGATCTCAAGATCACCGAGGTCGTGTCGGGGTCGTTCGAGATCGACGGATTCCTGGTGGAGGCCTTCCGGCTCCGCCATCCGGGCAACACGCTCGGGTACAAGCTGGTCCCCGTGGCGGGCGGGCGCACGATCGCCTACCTGACCGACAACGAGCTGGGATCCGGGGGCAGTTATGACGTGCCTCCGGACTGGCGGAACCAGCTGGTGAGATTCCTCGGGGGGGTGGACACGTTGATACATGACGGGATGTACTCCGAGGCGATGATCGAATCCCGGGCCGGCTGGGGGCACTCGACTCCCGAGCAGGCAATCGGTCTGGCGCGGGATGCCGGATGCCGACGGCTGGTGCTGTTTCATCACGAGCCGGAACACGACGACGCGGCGATCGACGCCCTGCTGGTGGGCGCCCGGAGCAATGCCGCCCTGCACGCGCCAGGGCTCGCGGTGGATGCTGCCATGGAAGGCATGGCGCTGACTCTCTGACAAGGTGGACCCTATGCGACGCCGTACCCTGTTGTTCGCCCTGACTCTGGCCGCGCTGGCCACCCTGCCCCCCGCTCTGCGGGCGCAGGATTCCCGGCCGGGCATCGCCGTCATGCCGTTCACCAACGGGGGTTCCTACGGCCAGGACAAGCAGGACTTCCAGGCGCTTGAGAAGGGCCTGGCCGGCATGCTCATCAGCGAGCTGAGCCAGAATCCCGCCGCCCGCCTGGTGGACCGAGAAGGGGTCCAGCGGATCATCGAGGAGCAGAACCTCGCCAAGGACGGGCGGGTGGACGCCGCGACCGCGGCCAAGATCGGAAAGCTGGTCGGTGCGCGGTACATGGTCATGGGCACCTTCACCGACTTCTACGGCAAGTTCCGGGTGGACGCCCGGCTGGTGGACGTGGAGACCAGCGAGATCCTCAAGGTGGTCCGGGGCGACCCGAAGCTCGAGAAGCGGGAAGAGGTCTTCAAGCTGCTCCAGTCGGTGGCCGAGAAGCTGATGGCTGAAACCAAGCTGCCCCCGCTGACCCAGGAGCAGGCCAGGGCGGTCAAGGCCCGCAACGTTCCGACCGAGGCGCTGTCCTACTACAGCCGGGCCCTGCTGTACCAGGACCAGGGCGACAAGAGCAAGGCGGCCGACTACTTCAAGAAGGCGCTCGCCGTCTTCCCCGAATACTCCGAGGCCGCGGAAGGATTGAAGAAGATCAACCCTGCCTGAGCAGTGCTCGGGCTGCTGGTCGCCGTCGGACGCGGCACAGCGCGCTGGCTCGCCCGGGTGGGCGCGCTGGCGCGCTTCGCCTTTGGGGCCCTGGCGTCGATGCCCACTCTGCCGGGCGCTGGCCGCCGGGTCGCCGCCCGGGTGCTGCTCAACCAGCTCCGCTTCACCGCCCTCCAGGCGGTGGGGCTCATTGTGCTCCTGTCAGGGGTACTCAGCTACCTCACCATCTCCGCCACAATCACCCAGCTTTCCCGAGTAGGCGCCTCCGAGCTCATCGGCGAGCTGATGGTGGTGGCGATCGTCCGCGAGCTTGGCCCGCTGTTGACCGCGCTCGCGGTGGTGAGCCGGAGCGGCACCGCCATCACGGCCGAATTGGCCACCAACACCGTGCTGGGCGAGGTCCGGGCCCTGGAGGGGATGGGGATCGATCCCTACCACTACCTGGTGCTTCCCCGGCTGTTCGGTTGCGTGGTCTCGGTCTGCACCCTGATCGTGCTGTTTGATGTGATCGCGGTGTTTGGTGGCTACCTCGCCGCCGTGGCCTTCGGTGGAATGAGCGGGGCGCGCTACCTCGGTATCGTGCTGTCGAACCTCACCACCCAGGACGTGGTGCTGACGGTGGTGAAGGGTCTCATCTTCGGGACGGTCATCGGGGTGATCCCGAGCTACGAGGGGCTGTCTGTGCGCCAAGGGCCGACCGAGATCCCCCAGGCGGTGATTCGCGGCACGGTCGGATCGATCGTGGTGATCTTCCTGTTCGCCGCCCTCATCGTGGGCGTACTCCAGTGACGCCGCCACTGGTATTCGAACACGTCCCGCTCGGGCGGATTCGCCGGACCACTGTCAGCGGCCCGGCCCAGCTGCCGGTGGACGCCGACGGGCACTTCTCGCTGGAGGTGCAGGCACACCAGACGGTGGTGGTTGTCGGGGACGAGACCAGCGGGGTCAATCTGCTCGGCGGCCTGGTGCTCGCCCTGGACCGGGTGCCCGAGGGGCGGGTCCTGGTGCTGGGGACCGAGGTCGCGGCCCTCGACCGGCTCGCCCAGCTCGCCTTCCGCCGGAAGCTCGGATACCTTCCCGCCGGCGATGGTCTGATGCAGAATCTCTCCCTGCGCGACAACATCCGGCTCCCGCTCAGCTTCGGGAGCGACTTCCGCCCCAAGGACATCGAGGGACGTGTGGACGTGATCGTGGCCCAGTTGCGCCTGACCCGCGTGGCGGACCGCCGTCCGGCCGAGACCAACGCAGAGGACCGCCGGCGCGCCGCGCTGGGCCGGGCCCTGGCCTTCGATCCCGACCTGGTGATCCTCGAGGAGCCGTTCGACGGCCTCACCGAACGGGCCGCCGCCGAGCTGCTGGAGCTGGCCCGCGGGGGTGAGGTCTCCGAGGGAGGCCGGCGCACCGTGTTGATCACCGGGCAGGACCTGCCCGCGCTGCTCCGCCGCCGGGTGGACCGGCAGGTGCGAATTCGGCGGGGACGGATCGAGGTCCCGGCATGAGCCTCCGTCCCCGCACCGCCGACGCGCTGATCGGCGCGCTGGTCCTCGGGTCCATTGTGGTGGTCGCCGCCGCGCTGGTGGTTACCCGGGGCTGGACCGAGCGGCGGATCGTGATGTACATGCTGAGCCCCTCGGTGCAGGACCTGAAGCAGGAAACCCCGGTCCTGCTGCAGGGACTGGTCATCGGCGAGGTGAAGGACATCTCCCCCAAGGCCGATACCGGGGGCCGCATGGGGCCGCCCCAGTTCGTGGTGGCCCTGCGGCTCCGCGAGCGGTACGCCAATGGCGTGCCGATCCGCCTGCCGCTCGGCACCCGGGCGGAGATTGCCTCGACCGGCCTCATCGGCAACGCCTCCATCTCGCTGGTCGTTCCGCTCAACGATATCCGCGCTGCGCTCCAGCCCGGAGACACCATCCGCGGGGAGCTGACCCAGGGCTGGACCGACGTCGTCAAGGAGGTAGCGGACACCCTCAGGACTCAGGTGTCCGGCATCCTCAAGGACACCCGCCGTCTCCTCGCCAGTCTCGAGAAGACTGCTCAATCGGCGGACCAGGAGCTAAATGCCACCGCACCCGAGGTTCGGCACACGCTTGCCAGTGCCCGCGCCGCGCTCGACCGCCTGGAGCCGCTGCTGGCCCAGGCCGGGACCACCCTGACGCACGCCGACAGCGGTCTGGGCCAGATGCAGGATTCGCTGACTCTGCTGCTGGCTGATACCCGGCGCCTGCTGAACCACGCCGATACCCTGACCATGGCCGTCACGGACCTCACCGCCGAGCTCAGCCCCGACGTCCGCCAGACCCTCCGGACAATGCGGGTGGTCAGCGCCAAGCTGGAGTTCTTCATCGACCAGGTGAGCCGCCGGCCGCATCGGCTGCTCACCGGGGTGCGGCAGATCTCCCGCGACTCTGTCCTGGAGCAGCCGGTCCCGTGAAGTACCTGCTGTACCACCCGCCGACCTGGTCGTTCAGCGCGGTCGAGGCCGCGCTTGCGGCGGAGCAGGTAGAGCGGCGGCCGGTGGACTCTCCCTCGGAAATCCTGGTCGACGACCGACCGGCGGCGTACCTGCTCGACGGACCCGCGCGACGTCGGGTGACGCCAGAGGGGCTTACCGCCCTCCGCAACGCGGGTGTGGCGATCCTGGCCCTGGGCGAGCCCGGAGAGAGCGATGTGCCGGCGGAGCTGCCCGCCGAGCTGTTGAGCGGATTCCTCCCGGCGTCGGCGGGACCCCGCCAGCTCCTGGTGGCCCTCCGGGCCGCATTCCGGGTTTCCGCCGCTCAGCGCGAGCATTTCCGCACCCGGGCCGAGAGCGCGGCCCGGCTCAGCGAGCTGACCGAACTGGCCGAAATCGGCGTGCAGCTCACGACGGAGAAGAACCTCGAGACCCTGCTCGACCTGATCCTGACCCAGGCGCGGCGGGTGACGCAGTCGGACGCGGGGAGCCTCTACATCGTCGAGACCGATCCCGACGGCAGCCGCCGGCTGTGCTTCAAGCTGAGCCAGAATCACAGCCGCCCCGACATCCCTTTCGTCGAGTTCACCATCCCGATCGACCATGCCTCCCTGGCCGGCTACGCCGCGACCGAGGGGGAGCCGCTGGTCATCGAGGATGTGTACATGCTTCCGCCGGACGTTGAGTACTCGTTCAACCGCTCGTTCGACGAACGCTATGGGTACCGGACCAAGAGCGTGCTGGTCATCCCGATGCAGAACCATCAGGGCGAAGTCATCGGCGTGCTTCAGCTCATCAACCGGAAGCGGGATGTGACGGCCCGGCTGCTCCAACCGGAGGATGCCCAACGCGAAATCATCGCGTACAGCCCCCACACGGTGAAGATCGTGAGCGCACTGGCCTCACAGGCAGCGGTGTCGATCGAGAACAGCCAACTGTACGAGGCAATCGAGCGGCTGTTCGATGGCTTCGTGAAGGCGGCCGTGCACGCCATCGAGCAGCGTGACCCCACCACCTCGGGTCACTCGGAGCGAGTCGCGGTGCAGACGGTGGCCTTGGCGGAGGCGGTGGACCGGGTGCAGGACGGCCCCTTCCGGCTCATCAACTTCTCGCGGGAGCAGGTGCGGGAGCTGCGCTATGCCGGGCTACTGCAC
>Ga0326726_10004348_pt1 | contig 12926 bp, 9 predicted proteins | sample MHFenrmetagenome_2_FD_207603 | JGI IMG/M metagenome (GOLD analysis project Ga0326726, IMG submission 207603) | Lab enriched peat soil microbial communities from Michigan Hollow, Ithaca, NY, United States - MHF15MN | ecosystem: Environmental > Terrestrial > Soil > Wetlands > Peat | place: USA...
TTGTTGTAACCTTGGAAACTAAATGGAGTGATTTGGGAACGTTCAAAGCCCTCTACGATGCAGAACAGCATGACAGTGAGGGCAATCTTGGCAAGGCGGAGTACTTTTCGGCGGAGAATAATTTTGTGCATGCACCGGGTAAACACGTCGGGCTGATAGGAGTCCATGATCTTATTGTCGTCGATACATCTGACGCACTACTTGTCTGCGACAAAAGGTACTCGGAGCAGGTAAAACAGCTCGTCACCCGGTATAACGAACGTAATGATCCGGTTACGAAATTCCACCGGCAGGTGCACCGTCCGTGGGGATCGTATACAATCCTTGAAGGAACAGGGATCTACAAAATTAAACGGGTCAGCGTCAAACCCGGCCAAAAACTCTCTCTCCAGCTGCATCACCACAGAAGCGAGCATTGGGTGGTAGTACGAGGGACTGCAGAGGTCGAACTCAACGGAGAGATCAAGCTGCTCAGGCAAGGCGAAAGTACATTTGTCCGAAGTGGAATGAGGCACCGGTTGAAAAATCCAGGCATCATCCCGCTTGAAGTTATAGAGGTCCAGCTTGGGGAGTACCTTGAAGAGGATGACATTATAAGGTTCGATGATGATTATGGAAGGAAATGATTTTTTTAATCCATACCTCTTTTTCTGACGGAAATACCAGACTTTTTGAGGACTTCGTGTCCTTTTTAGATATCATTTCACGCCATTCCGTCCGCCCTCCAGATTGGTGATGCAAAAAAATCCCCTAACCCCCGAACTTTGTATATAAACCATATACCGCTGTACGTTAAGGTGGATTTTTTGCAGCCAGAAAAAGTGGATAAACTTCCTTATTTTTTTGTTGTGGTGTATTTTTTCGCGTATCGCACAACCCTTTTACTACTGGATTGAACCAGGCACTGCCTCCCGGTGCCGATGAGATCGGTTCTTCCGGCGGCATTGAGTCCTTCGATAACCAGGTCCCGGTTCCGTGAATCACGATACTGCATCAGTGCGCGCTGAATTTTCTTTTCATGACCCTTTGGAACGTGGATCGGCTCAAGAGTGAAAGGGTTGAAGCCGGTATAATACATACAAGTCGAAACACTCATTGGCGTTGGTGTGAAGTCCTGGACCTGCTCTGTGTAGAGATGGTGGTCGTGGATATAGACCGCCAGATCGATCATATCATTGATGGAACAGCCCGGATGTCCCGACATAAAGTATGGCAGGAGGTATTGTCGTTTCGTTTTACCGGTCTGTAATGTTTCAAAACATTCGCGGAATTGATTAAAAACCTTACATTCGGGTTTGTTCATTGCGTCGGTAACTTTTTTTACCAAGTGCTCCGGTGCGACCTTGAGATGCCCGGAAACGTGATGATCACATAGTTTTTCAAGATAATCGGAATCATCTTCGAGAGCAAGATCATAGCGGATGCCGGAACTGATAAAAACGTTTTTAACACCCGGTATTTCACGAAGTTTTTCGAGGAGTGCTACCTGATGCTGATGGCTCGTTTTTAAGGTTTTACATGAAGGGCTGCAGCGTTTGTCCTTACACGCTCCGAATTTTTCCCAGAGATCACACGAAAGGTAGTACATGTTCGCTGTTGGACCACCAATATCCTGAACGATACCCTTGAATTCGGTCATCTTCGTCATTGTTATTACTTCACTGCTGATCGATGCACTACTCCGGCTCTGGATGATCCTGCCCTGGTGATGGGTGAGGGCACAGAATGAGCAACTTCCAAAACATCCCCTGTGGCTTGTAATAGAGAACCGAACCGGTTCAAGAGCAGGAATGCCGTGTGTATACAAAGGGTGTGCCCGCCGGGAAAACGGCAAATCATAAATATGGTCGAGTTCCCGGGTTGACAGTGGCAAAGCCGGCGGATTCTGGATGACGATAGTCTTGGGATGGGGTTGTGCTATTGCCCTGCCCCGGACAGGATCCTGTTCATTATAATGCATTACAAACGCACGGGCGTATGCGATTTTGTCCCGGGCAACCTCAGCGAAACCGGGAAGTTCGATGAATCCTTCCGGCTCCTGACTGCGCCACAGTGCAAGGTCCAAGGTAAATGCAGTTCCCCTGATATCCCGTAATGATGCAATGTGCTCACCTGATGCGAGTCTCCTTGCAATCTCCGATACCTGGCGTTCTCCCATACCGAACACAAGAAGATCTGCCGGAGCATCTGCTAGGATTGATTGGCGGACACGATCCTGCCAGTAATCATAATGGGCAAACCTTCGCAGGCTCGCCTCAATACCCCCGATGATAATCGGTGTGCCTGGGAAAAGTTCGTGCACTTTATTGGTGTAAACTATAGTTGCCCGATCTGGTCGTCTGGGGATTCCTGCCGGAGAATAGACATCATCACTCCGTCGCTTGAGATTGGGTGTGAAGTTGTTCACCATGGAGTCGACATTTCCTGAGGAGATGCCGAAGAACAGCCTCGGTTTTCCGAGCATGGTGAAATCAATTGCAGAAGCCCAGTTTGGCTGGCCTATGATACCGACGGTGAAACCTGCGTCCCACAGGACTCTCCCGATCAGAGCGGTCCCAAATGAAGGATGATCCACATAGGCATCCCCCGTTACAAGAATGACATCAAATTGTTTGATGCCGAGTTTGTCCTTTTCTTTGGCGGACAGGGGAAGAAATCCGGGTTGATCTAACATAGGGCACAAAAAAGAATCAGGTTATGGAACGATTTAAGCATCTTCATGAAGGCGGGTTGCGGGTCAGGTCGCGGATGATTTCAGCGAGTCCTCCCGGCAGATCATCCATCTCATCAGTACTCTCGATACCGGATGGTTCCTCCTCGTTCTTATCTTCATCCGCACTTTCGGATTTGTCAGCGAGGGTGTCCTCCTCTTTTCCCAAAACCGGGAGATGAACCTGGGTCTCCTTGTCGAACTCCCGGCGTGCAGAAAGACCGATAAATTCTATAACAACCGCCTCGACAATGAGATAGGTAACTGCTTTTTCTCTGAGACAGCCAGTCAGGGCATGACCGGAACGGCCCACTGATGCATGATAATGAACATGCGGACCGCCTTCGCCCGGATAGATTGTCCCTATACCAAAAACTTCCCAGCCCCCTTCAAACATAACAAAATGGGGAACCGGCGGGATTACTGGCTCCTCCGGTCCTGTAACCATCCTCCCGTTCATAAGGGCACCAAGGAAGAGAATTGAACCAGCATAGACAGATTTGTCGTTGATGAACTGGCGCAACGTGATCAACATATCCTCGCCATTATCAATCCGCACGACAAAGACCCTGCCAATCTGGCCTTCCGTATATTGCATAGATCAATTTCCCTTTTTGGTATTCATAAGGTTTATTCGGATTTATACCTTCTATGGCTCCAGATAACGATGTGGATTACAGCTACAGGACTGGAAAAAAATGCTGGTTCATAGCAGAACCCAGGAGGAGAGGGAAGATTTTAACCTTATCTCCCCCCGGCACCTCCCCCCCCGAATCCACCTCCGCCTCCAAAGCCGCCACCCCCGAATCCACCTCCACCTGCGCTTCCATGGCTTGGAGGTGTGAAATGGAGAAGCGGGATAAACGCGTAACTCATTCCCATGACTCCTATCGGTACCCCGGTTTCCGCTACACGGATGTTGAGTGCTTTCATCGCCTTCTCCACTTTATCACCAACGCCAAGTGCCGTGCCATATACGAGCCATTCGCCCCACATTGACAGGTCTTCCGGTGCATATTTCTGCATCATTGCCATATCTGATAGGAAACGGGTAAATGCATCCCATTCAAGTTTTTCTTTAAACCGATCATCTTTCCAGTGCCCAAAAAGCGTGGACGGCGCAGAAACGGCAATCAAAGCCTGTACGACAACTATTGCCCAGAGCACAACTGCCGGACCAAGAATATATAATTGCGCCGATGCGACAAAGGCAAGAATCAGAGTAACCGCAAACATTGCAATGCCCGTTAGCAAGAGCGGCAGCAGGTGATCCCTCCCATCGACCATATATTGTATGCCAAGCGTTTTGTCCACCCGCCCGGTTACGTCAGTGAGCATCCGCTGATACTTCAGTGCTTTTTCCTCATCGCTGCTGTTTGTCCGTGCACTCCGGGCGAGCGCTTCTATTCGTTCAGTATCAAAAACGCCGTTTTCGGACACAAGTCCAATAAATCCGAGTACGCGCTGTTCATAGGGATCTGTTGTAACACCGGAAAGTAACCGGATTTCAATTCCCTTTCTTTCACCTTTATCTGTGATCGAGATTATCTTTTTCCGATGGAGATCGAGCAGTGTTCCATAATAGCCATCCTCATCGAAATCGAGCGCATCACCCTTGAAAAGCAGGTTAACCAGCCATGGTTTGAGTGCGGGGTTTGGAATCGTACTCAGGTATTCAGGAACGGTATATGCCCTCTCCCTGCCATACCAGTAATACAGAATTGTAAAAAAAACCGGAACGAGGATTACGGCAATCTTGGCAAGAATGTTCAGCAGATTTGCAACAAAATACGGCAGATTATACCAGAAACTCCCCGATGATGTTTTTCCTTGTATACCGGCTACTTCAGTCCGGAATCCTGGAACCTGAAGGAGTCCGTCTGCAGAGGTCAGAAGTTCAACAGCCAGATTTTCATTGGCTTCAATACTTCCGGTGATAACGTAAGCATCACCCATCTTAGCTGTGTTCATCATCGGGGGATATACAAAAACCTCCTCGACTTTATCAGCTGGCAGGGTAATTCTGACGTTCCGGTAGGGAACGTGACCAGATCCTGCGAATTTCAGGTTCAGATGAGAGGCAGTAGTATCGTATTCAATGGGGGGATGTAGTATGTATGTGTAAGCAGCGGAATATTTTCCCTGGTTAAAATAATCAGGTTTGAATATTCCGACTTCATTGATTTCTGCAAGATTTCCAACGGTCACCTTTACAGGGCTATCTCCCGGGACCCCGATGACATTTACATTCCCATTTTCATCCTTAGCGTAACCTAAAGTTCCCGAAGGTGGATCTGCTGATATGAATTGCACAGACGGGCCGGATCCAGTACTAAAGGTTAGAGAGGACTCCCATGAGCGAAAAAGCATGCGGTACTGACCCGATACTCCGACATCATAGGTGTATCTTTCAGTAAGAGTCCCGTTTTCATACAGGACTGCATCGTACGAGTCTATCACGAGGTTGCCCTCAAGAGAAGGTGGAACTATAATAACAAGGACAAGTCCTATTATGCCAATGATCAGACTCGCGATAACGATTATCGCCAGCTGTTTTATTTCACCCACGCTAATTACCTATCAGAACTCAATTTTCGGGGGCGTTTTAATCGCTTCTTCAAATTGCAGGTACTCGAGCTTGATCAGCCCGACGAGTCGACCGATAAATTTTGAGGGAATAGTATCCATCATCGTATTGAACTCCTGCGATATATTGTTGTAAGTATAACGTTGCCGGGCGATCTCTTCTTCAATTCCTTTCACAGAATCCATGAGACTTGTTACGGTCGTATTAGTCTTCAGATCAGGATAGTTCTCTGCCACAGCTAATAAACGCCCGAAGATTGAACGGGACTCTGCTTCCACCTTATTCAGATCGCCAGGTCCGGCAGTTGCAACACTTGCTCGCATTGCGGTAACGCGTTCGAAGGTTTCTTTCTCGAATTTCGCATAACTCTTGACAGCACCAAGAAGCTGTTCAATCATGTCCAGCCGTTTTTTCATGGCGACTCGAATCTGTCCGAGAGTGGCTTCAGAGGAATTTTTCAGGCTAAAGAAACGGTTGTAGATGCCTATAGCCCAGATTATCAGTCCAACAATTACAAGGGCTATAACACCCAATATAATCCAGCTAATGATGTCTCCCAGCATTTTTTCTCAGAGTAGTGATGATCGTTCACAAAGATAAGGTGATTGGGAAGAAGGCGAAGGCTGGCCGGAAAATCAATAAAAACGAGGCAGGAATCAGGTGAGAGCGAGCGATCCTACTACCCGGAGTTTACCTCCTTCGAGATAATGGAGCACGACACGAGCTCCTGGAGGATATATGAGCGCTTTTTCGAGGGAAAGGGTAATTTCCGGCATCCTCCAGTCATTCTCAAAAGATACTTTTTCTAAGCGGGCTGGCAGAAACTGCATCCAGTGACCGGCATAAATTACCATTCCTTCTTTTAAGGGAGATTGCCAGAATTTCACAAGTTGCGCTTTACCTGAAATTGTTGTTGAAAATTTTATAGTGGGGTCATTGGTCAGAACATACCCACGATCCAGTTCCTCCAGATCAAGGTTTTTCAGGGCAAGGCCCACCCGGTCTCCCGTTTCTGCATAATCCGCATCATCATCATGTTTCTGGATAGAACGGATCTGCGCGGTTTTTTCGGTGGGAAGGACTTTCAGCGTATCGTGTTTTTTAATGACTCCCTGAGCCACACACCCAAGAACGACGACACCAACACCTTTTACGTTGAAATGGTGATCTATGGGTACCGCACCATTGCCTCCAGTAGCCTTAGCTTTATGATGAGCAGTGATCTGGACTGCGATATTAAGGATTTTTTCCCGCAGGCCCACCATATCCTCATCCATCACCTCATAATGTTCAAGAATAGTTCCTTTAATCAGGGGGGCGATCTGGTCGAGGGAAATATAATTCTTGAGTACAAGATATCCCGTTGATTTTCCGGCACACTGGAGCATAAGAACAGATTCTCCGAATGCGGCATTGATCTCGTCCACGACAAGAACTATGCGGTCTGCAAGGGATATTGCATAAAAAAGCGAGGATAATTTTTCCGGATACCTCGACGGCTCAATGAGGGTGACCGTTGCATCACCTTTTTTCATATTATAAAATGTGATATCGCTTACGGTACCCTTCTTCCCCAAATCTTTGGCGTAGTCAGGGGGGGCAAGGATGGCGACGGTGAGATTGGACATAATACATATCTGTTTGGTTGTGAGAGATTATGAGGATTATTTAACCAGCAAACAGGAAAAGTACAATTTCTGGCGAAGATCCCCGTAAGGGCATTAAAGGAAAAATTGATGGAACTAACCGTACAACTACCGCTTTTTCTTTTTACTGAACTTATCCTGGACATGGTTTTTACCGGTTTCAACAAGGTATTTTTCAATAGCCCGACGTTTGATGATTGCTATACTTAAGATAATAATCCCGATTCCGCTTAGTAGCGCTGCAATCTTTACATCTATTGGATCAAATCTGAATGTAACAGAGGTAGTATCAGAAGGGATTTGGGCACCGATCATATTTCCGGTACTTGAGGTTTCCTGACCATTCAGTTTCCATCCCGGGTAAAACGATTCTTTCAGTATTGCTACATCACCCGCTAAGAACTGCCCTGAAATAGACACTTCATCAGGAGAGAATTTATCAATTTTGGATGGAATCAACTGATTATTTCGTACAATAAATGCATTGGGGAGAACGTTATCCGGCTTATAAACAGATATATTGTTGACCTTGAAAGTGGCATTAGGGAGGTTCTGGTTTCCATTTTCGAGATATGCAGTGTCAACAAGGTAATCCGATGTATAGTAGGTCACGTTTCCGATGGTATATGCAGGATTAATCATCGTATTGAGGAAATAGGGGTAATATGCACGTATTGGATGAATTCCGTTTTTAATGAACCAATAGGTGAAATCCAGGTGTTTGATCGGCCAACCGTTTTCAAGTACCCATATCTGATGCCCGTCAGTATCCGCTGGAGTGATATTTTCAATAATGGCAATTGCCGGGCTCTCATCAAGCATTGGATCAGAAATCTTCAGGTAACTGGCATTCCCTAGAAGCGCGACACCGAGCCCTACAATTAAAAAAATGCAGGTATAATTGGTTTTCCTGGAGGGTATATGTAATCGCCCCCTGTTGAAAAATACAATCACAGCAATGACCAGTGCAAGAATAACGAGTACTTTAATTCCCGTTTCCTGCGACAGTCCCGAGGCACTCCGGATAATGATATATGCATCGATAAGACATGATGCAGTTAAAAACACGAGAAGATTTCTCATTGTCGCTCGGTTAAAGTACAACAGACAAACAAATAGAGCGATGAACACAACTGATAGTCCGGCTTCAAGTGAAATGTTTGACTGGAAGGGCAGTTCGAGAATCTTGACCACAATGAGTATCCCCGTTCCAAAGGCAATGTTCCGCTTCTGACGGGGGTCTGGAATCAGCGGTTCCCCGCTTTTCATCCGTGTATTCAGTAAATCAAACCCATATATTGCGAGAAGAAGGAGTAAGGGCAACAATGCTCCCAGAACCCGCCCGGCAACCCTGAAGTTTGTCAGGCCTGGTAGCAGATGGAGAAAGGACAGGAGTGTATTCCCTCCATCTGCCCATATGAACGCAACGATGATTGCAAAAAATGCAGGGACCATACGATCTTCCCTGCCGAAAATAAGTGCTAGAATTACAAGTAACACTGGGATTATCCCGATAAGCACAATCGATTCGTAAAATCCAAACACCTGATCTATAGGAGTTCCAAAAATGATTGATGCAAGGTTATTCTCTAATGAGCCACCATCTCCTAGAGGGTTGATGACGTCGATCCGTCCCAGAGCATTCGACACAATAAGAACAGGGATACTTTTAACGGAGAGTATCAGAGAGCCAATTGTGAAAGCGCTGAAAACTGCAATTAACGCGCCTTTGCTGATCTTCCTTTTTAGGATATAATATGCAAAGAATACTCCAAGAATCAGACAGCTGTAAAACAGATAATACAAGGCACCGGTAAAGAATATCAATGCAACGGATACTGCAATGATACCGATATTTTTTACAGTAAGCTCTTCATCCCAGACGATTTTGAAAAACGCATAATACAGCAGGGGTATCCACGCGAGGGCAAATACAAGAAGCACATGTCCTGCAAAGACCCTGGATAATAATACTCCGGAAAAGACATAGAATAAAGCGGATATCATACGAAGTTCAGAATTTCTCGTCATTAAGCCTGATAATTTGAAAAAGAACAGGTAAGCGATATACAAGTGAATGAGAACGACAAGATTGATAATAAAAATATCCTGCGTCAGAATAAATACTGGGTAATACAGCGGGTAATATCGATCAGAAAGAGGATCAGCGTACTCTGGTAACCCGGTTATCCATTGATTATTCCATAGGGAAAAAGGGTTGTTTATTACCGAGAGCTCCGAATTAAGAAGAAGCAGGGTATCTGAATAGTTGGTGATGAAACTGTGCTCTGACTGAATCACAGTCGGGAATAAAATTACTATAAGTAAGAGAGGCAAAATAAGATAAACAATGCTTTTTTTTGAAATATTGCAATTTTTTATCCATACAGACACCATTAAATATCCCTCGTATCAGATTACGTTTTCAGTTGAAGATATTTAATGTTCTGAATAATGGCTCTGGAGAATTCCTCAACAAAGATTAGACTTCAAAACCAATCAGATGATTTTTAAGATTTTGTGCAGGAATTTTGATTTCAGAACTACTTAGTTGTATTTTTTTCAATTTACGGCATTTCAAGTTATTAATTTTTCATCTTATTTAAATATCAAAAATTTAAACTTACATATGGAATTTCTCATGAACGAAGTATTGTTAGCCGGGGGCACAAGAGAGCAGTTGCTGAGAATTGACCGAAAATCGGCCCAAACCCTTGGTTCAGATCGGAATAAGATCAATTTTTTTGCATGCAATGAAGGTCAATAATCAAAATAGGTTTTATGACTCTGGATCTGTCTTTGATAGCGGGTACCTGAAAGGGTGGCAGGAGCTGGACTTCTCAATGTTTCATGGAATACGCATCAACCTTCGGCGAAAAATGTGGTAACGATACTGTGATTTCTATCAAGGCTTTAAAAGACTGTGAAGCCATTCACAAAAGGATATATTTATTTATTGATTTCTTTTTCAGGGATCCCAAAAGTCGAAAGCAGATAGTTCAATTTTTGGGAGTTGGGATTCTTAACACGATTGTTGGATATGGGATGTTTTTTCTTCTGGTGAATTATTTGTACTATCTGCTAGCCTTATTATTCGCTCATATTACAGGAGTTATACATAGTTTTCTCTGGAACAAATACTGGGTCTTTAAATTAAAAAAATTTCAATTATTTGAGTTTGTAAAATTTAATCTGATTTATGCAGTGGTTTTCATTGTAAATGCGATTGCACTTTTCGTGAGTGTGGATATTATTCATATGAATCCCAAGCTCGCACAATTAGTATTATTGCCGGTGATAACTCTGATAAGTTTTTTTGGTCAGAAATTATGGACATTCGGAGATAAAATTGATAATTCAGATAATCAAATATGAAATAGGTTTTGTTTACTGTGCCAAACGATTCTTTACGGAACGTTCTTATTACCAATTCTACCGGATTTCCGAAATCAGGGTTAACCGATTTGTATGTAGTGCAAAACACATTTGTCACTGGCTTTACGGTTCATCTGATGAGGAGAGAGAGTTATATTCATTTTTTTGAACTTCATCTACATCCGGTGAGAGTATGAAAAAACTGATCAGCATTGTTATCCCTGCTTATAATGAAGAAGCTGTGATTGAAGAATTGAAAAACCGTTTGCAAGATATAATGAATACTTGTTCCAATTATGATTTTGAGATAATTATTATTGAAAATGGATCAGTTGATACTACTTTCGAGAAACTCGTCTCTATTCATCACCATGATCCGCGTTTCAAAATTGTTCAGCTATCCCGAAATTTTGGATGCGACGGGGGTATTACTGCAGGCCTTGAATATGCCAAGGGCGATGCTGCTGTCATTATGAATGCGGACCTACAGGATCCACCTGAATTAATTTCCCAATTTATTCAGAAATGGGAATCCGGATATGAAATTGTGTATGGGGTAATCCAAAAGCGGGAAGGCGTTAATATAATCCGCCGAGTATTATCAAGGGTCGCGTACATGATTATTTTCAGATTAAGTAATAATATGATTCCTGAAAATGCAAGTGATTTCCGGTTAATTGATCGAAAAGTCTATACAATAATCAACTCTCTGAAAGAAAAGAATAAGTTCCTACGAGGTCTTGTTGTCTGGACCGGTTTTAGACAGATAGGTATTCCTTTCGAACGACAGCCCCGTTTTGCCGGAAAATCAAAGGCAGATTTCAGGACCGTGTGGCATGTTGCTATGAATGGGATATTCTCATTTTCCTACTTCCCGTTAAAAATTGCGACATTTTTGGGATTTCTTTTATCAACCCTTACTTTCATCATGGCTTTAATTGAAATATATCTTTATTTTATATTCGGGCGGGAAGTTCCGGGTTTCACTACGATTATTTTGGTGATTCTGTTCTGTTTTGGAATGATATTTTTGATCTTTGGAATCATGGGAACCTATATTGAGCGGATCTATGATGAGGTAAAACAGCGACCAAATTTCATCGTGAAAGAAACAATTGGATTTAAATAAAAGCTGATATTGTGTCGTAAAATCTAAAAATCTGAAAATTTTGCTGCACAATTAGTATATAAAAATCCAATTAGTTTACTAGAAAAAACGCGATGGATAGGATAATTTTCATAATTCCTCCTGTTAATGAGGAGGGAATGTTCATCTTATTTATACAAATCACGACAAATCTCTGATTAAGAATACGATGCTAAATGCAGCTGACCTGTTGGAATCCCTTTGATAATCATTTTAACGATAGGTAATTCGAATGCACATTGATCTGACCGTGATAATTCCTACATTCAATGAGGAAGAGAATATTGAAAGAATGATTGTTACGGTTGATACCATCTGCAAAGCTCACAAAATCACAGAAGAAATCCTTGTCGTTGATGATAGATCTGTTGATGGAACGATAGCTTTGGTCAGGAGTTTACAATCCACTATGAATAACCTGAGTCTGATTATTAGAATGGAAAATCCGGGTCTTTCGCAATCCCTTTATGATGGCATGCTTCACGCACAGGCTCAATTAATTCAATGCATAGACTGTGATTTTTCACATCCCCCCGAAAAAATCCCCGCATTTTACCAGTACCTGACTGCTGAAGGATTTGACATGGTCATTGGGAGTCGTTACGTAAAAGGAGGTGAGGTGATTCACTGGCCAGTTATAAGGCAAGTGCTCTCTTTTGGTGCTGCACTGCTTGGCCGACTCCTGATTCCCCATGTAAAAGATTCGGGAAGCGGTTTTTTTGCTTTGAATAAAAATATTCTCGCCGGAACGAGGTTGACTCCCCGGGGGTTCCGGATGGGTTTTGAAATTTTAGGTAAAGGAAAATGGACCAGAGTTAAAGAAATCCCCATTTCCTTTGTAGATCGGGAAAGAGGTGCAAGTAAGATGAAGTTGAGCATTATAACAGATTACCTTAAACAATGGTTTCATGTCTTGTACTTCAACCTAATTGGAAGGAAAAGTGATAATATTGTAAGAGCATGGAGAATTTATTTATGTTCGAAATTTAATTTTTTGGAATAAATCCCTGATTTTGAATGTACTTATTGTTCAATCCGGTTTTTGAAAAGTATCTGGAGGTTGTATTTTCCATGTTGTCATTCTGTTCACTAAAAAATTCCAGGAAAATGCAACAAAAATTCCCAATAAATTTGAAATCAGATAATAAATCCCCAATACCTCTGTTAGAGAGACAAGGACACCCATATTTATTAACATCCCCCCAATCGACACAATATGATACGAGAGGAAACGATTTGTTACCATTGAAATTTTCTGGTCTTTTTCATGTCCAAATGTCCATACGTCGTTCCAAATAAAATTATTGATTATCGATACTTCAATTGCTATAAAACTTGAAATTAAATAAAAAATACCGAAAACTTCGCTTAAAATATATAAAATACTCGTATTGACTATAATTCCCGATATTCCAACGATTCCAAATTTTATAATATTTCTGATTTCTTTCCACCCTTCCC
>Ga0326726_10004349_pt1 | contig 12925 bp, 10 predicted proteins | sample MHFenrmetagenome_2_FD_207603 | JGI IMG/M metagenome (GOLD analysis project Ga0326726, IMG submission 207603) | Lab enriched peat soil microbial communities from Michigan Hollow, Ithaca, NY, United States - MHF15MN | ecosystem: Environmental > Terrestrial > Soil > Wetlands > Peat | place: USA...
TTTCCGCTGGTCGATGAGGAGCGCGGCCTGGTGCTCGCGGCGGTATTCATCGATCACAGCGGGCGGCTCGGCACTTACCAGCTGACCGACGGCACCGTGGTCGAGTCGCCCTGGCGGCGACCGCATTCGCTTTGCATGATGGAGCTATTCAAGATCGTGGACGGCAAAATCCGGCAGATTGAGGCGGTGCTCTTTTCCGTGCCCTACAACATGCCCTCACCGTGGGAACATTGAGTAGCTGAACCCGCAATGTGTCGCCGAATGATTTAAAAAAATTCGCGTCGAACTCCGAACCAAGTGGAGACGCAGCATGGACCGATACACGGGCGGTTGCCTTTGCGGCAAAGTCAGAATTGTGGCGTCGGGACTCCCCTACCGGGTCGGCCTTTGTCACTGTCTCGACTGCCGCAAGCATCACGGAGCTGTCTTTCAAGCGTTCGCCGTGTTCCCTCAGGATGCGGTGACGATCGATGGCGACACACGCGACTACGCCGGGCGGTTTTTCTGTCCCCGCTGCGGCTCGTCCGTTTTCGCACGCACCGCAGACGAAATCGAAGTGAACCTGGGATCCCTGGATGCCCCTGACCAGCTGATGCCAACCTACGAACTCTGGACCATCCGTCGCGAGTCCTGGTTGCCGCCGTTTCCGCTCACGAGACGATACGAGCGCGATCGTGACGCCACGGGTCGCTTTGAGGAGTAGGTCGCAGTCCGTCGGGCGAGTCGCGCGATCAAGCGGGAACGTACGTCAACCTGATCACGTCCTCGTCAATGAGATCGCTGCTCAAAAGGCGGAGCGGCGGCCGGGGGCCGGCGAAGAATGGCTTGCCGCGACCCAGTACGATGGGGTGGAGGTAAAGTCGATACTCATCAATAAGACCAAGTTTGCTTAGGCTTCCTGCCAAGTCTGGTCCGGCAACGTCAATCTCCCCAACGAGCTGAGCCTTCAGCCCACGTACCACCGCCTCGAGGTCATCCTCGACAAGTGTGGCGTTGGGTCCGACCGACTTCAACGAGCGCGACACGATCCACTTCGGTTGGCGCCGCCACGCCGACGCGAAGTCGTGCTCCTCCGCGCCCCACTCCGGGCGGTCTTCGTCCCAATAACGCATGACCTCGTAAATGCGCCGACCGTACACACTGCCCGTCAGGTCGCGCACTTGCTCGATGAAGTGACGAAAGAGCGCCGGGCTTGGCCTGAATTCCAGATGGTCGACGTAGCCATCCAAGGACTGGTTCATTCCATAGACGAGCTTTGCCATGCGACAAGATCTCCACCCCGGGTTCTTCAAAATGGCTTAAGCCGACGTTCCGCAGAAACGTGTCGCGAAATCTATAAACTCCCGCAACCACATGGCTGAAGGCCTTGTGATCGAATGCCGCGCTGGCCGCGCCTTAGAGGACTTCTAGTGCTACTTTAGTCCACGTTTAGACGGACCTGAAACTCGGAAGTGAGGTAACAGGGACAAGACACCCAAAGCTGACGTGACCACACTTGATGAGGTTGACTCAGAGCTATGAATCAGAGTCCAGGCGGCATGCCCGACAATGCCAGTGAGTTGTTTATCGCCGGCGATCTGCACGTCGATGTCGGACAGCAGCGCGTCACGCGAGCGGGCATCAAAATCGCCCTGCCCGATCTATCGTTTCAGCTGCTCCTGGCACTGATTCGCGTCGCGCCCAACGTCCTCAGCAACGATTTGCTCATGGCACGCGTCTGGCCCGGCCTGATCGTAAGCCCGGAGACCGTGGCCAAGCGGGTCAACTTGTTGCGCGAGGCGCTGGGAGATGACGCGAAAGATCCGCGCTACATCGCCGGAGTGCGAAATCGCGGTTACCGGCTGGTCGCGGCCGTGTCGCCTGCCCGCCATCCGGCGCCGCCGGTCGAGGATCCGGTGTCCGCGCGGGCGGTGGTCACGCAACCTGATGAGTTGTCGACAGGGGATACGCTGCCAGTCGAACCGCGGGCCGTCACTACTAAGACGAGCCGGGTGTGGTGGATTGTGTTACCCGTTCTATTGGCCGTCATTGTCGCGATCGCTATTGGCATTCGTGCGGCGAACAAGTCTCGCGTCGTGGCCGCTCAACCGATTACCGAAAATCCGCTACGCGAAACTGCGGCAACCCCAGCGCGCGCCCGCACAGTGGCTGTCTTGCCGTTCGACAATATAAGCGCAGATGCCGCTGATGCGTATCTGGCACAGGGATTGCCGGAAATGATTCTCAACCGCCTGTCGCGAATTGAGGGCCTGTCGGTCATCGCGCGCAATTCCTCGTTCGTGCTTGACACCAAGAGCATCGATTCAGCCGAAATCGGCCGGCGTCTCAATTCCGGATATCTGATCGGTGGCAGCGTGCAACGCGATACGGATCGGTTGCGGGTGGCGGTGCACCTCGTGGATACGGCCGGAGGTACGCTGGTTTGGTCCGCCCATTTTGATCGCGGTTTGCACGACATCTTCAGTATCGAGGATGAGATTGCCGACCAAATCGCCGGTGCGCTCGCGGTGCGCCTTGGGGAGCTTGAGCCCAAACCCCCGGCCGGTACCCGCACTGCGAATGTGGAGGCTTATCTCGCCTTCTTGCGCGGTCGTACGTTGCTGGGACGCTTCACCGTCGCCGAGTCGGAAGCCGCGGCGCCGTATTTTGAGAAAGCGATTGCGTTGGATCCCACTTTCGCGCCCGCCTACGCTTCATTGTACGAGGCGAAGATGCAGGCGGCCGATCAACGCCGCGAGGATTTGAGGCCGCTCAGGCAGCGCTACCGTCCTTTGATCGATCGGGCCCTTGAGTTGGATCCCAAGCTGGGTGCCGCGTACTTTGCCCGTGCCATGTGGGGAGATTACCCACATGATGCGAGCGCGACACCGGACAACCCGTTGATCGTTGCGCGCGAGCGCGACTTTCGCCAGGGCGCCGCACTGGATCCGAGCAACGGGCGCGGACTCGAGGCGTACGCCGAGTTTCTCCATGACGAACTGCAACGGCCCGAGGAAGGCAGGAGCGTTCTAAAGCGCGCCCTGTGGGTCGATCCGATGTCGCCCAGTGCGCATTACGCAGATGCGGGGTTCAGTCTCGGCGATGGCGGCGCCAAGACGTGGGAGCAAAAGACGCTGCAGGTGCTGGAACTCGATCCGAACTTCGTTCCGGCGCTGCTGTGGTATGGATGGATCCGTTGGCAGATCGAGGGAAAGCTGGCCGAAGCCATCCAGATCATTGAGCATGCCATCGCGCTCGATCCGGAAAATTCAGTGTTGCGTCACCTCGCCATGTCGGTGTATCTCGATCTGGGCGATGCGAAGGCGGCGCGCGCGGTAGTCGCCGGAATGCCGCAAAGCGCGCGCGCTGTGGGACTGCTCTCGATGCACGACGGTGATTGGCGGCGTGCGGGACTCTCGGCATACGATGAGGAGGGCTGGACGCGCGACGACGACGAGTGCGAATTATGGCAGGGCGAAGCGCTGCGCGACTATGCGTTGAAGACGGGAGAACTGGAGCGGGCGATTGCGTTTATCAAATCGAAGTACTATTTCGGCGATGATCCGGCGGCGCACTTGGAAGTATGCAATGTCCGAGCCGCCGTCTATCTCTCGCAGCTCCTGGCCGCGGCCGGCCAAACCGATCAGGCGCTCGCATTGCGGCGTGCCGCGTCATCGTGGAACGATGCCAACGAGGCCAAGTATCTGGGCGATTCACACCGCGTGCGCGCCGGGGTTCTTCTGCTTGACCGCAAGCAGGACGCGGCGCTCGCCGAGCTGGCAGAGTCTTTCCATTTAGGATACTACGCGCATTGGTGGTACACGATTGATTACGATCCCTTGTGGTTGCCGTTGCACGGCGACGCGCGATTCCAGGCCATCGCCGCCGACGTGCGCCGCTATGTCGACGCGCAGCGCAGTCAGCTCGAAGCACTGCGCCGGCAGGGGGCTGTACCGAGGCGCGGAGACCCGGCCGCGGCGCATTGATCCGAAGCAGCCGTGTCAGTGAGCGATATCACACTTGGTCTTCGCTCCGCAGGATTCGGACTGATGTTGAGCCTGGCCACCGTGACTATGGTCAACGCAGCCGCAGACGACCTTGAAGAAATCGTTGTGACCGGAAGTCACATCCGCGGCGTGGAAGCCGCGGGATCGAAACTGATCGTCATCGGCCGCGATCAGATCGACGGCAGTGGCTACGGCCGAGTTGAGGACGTGTTGGCGACCGTGACGCAGAACTTCAATCGGGCGAATGCAGCGGTTATCGATTCACCCGATTCAGGGTTCTTCAACCTCAATCACGGCGCCGAGGTGCGATCGCGGGGCCTGGGTGTCGGTACGACGCTGACGCGCGTGAATGGCCAGCGTCAGGGAGCGAGTGGCTAGCAGGGGTCCTTCATAGGCCACTCAACTGGGGAGCAACACCGATGTCAGTACGCGTCCGCACTATAAGAGGCACGATTCACCAGCGGACGGCGTCGATATTAGGGGGGGCGTCAATAGCCCTTTTGCTCTTTTGCATGTTGGGAGGCAACAACCCCGCCGCTGCCCAGATCGCGGATAAGCCAGTGCAAATCAGCCTTCCCGCTGGTGATCTAGCCGATGCGCTGGACAAGCTGGGCGACCAATCCGGCGTACAGACCATGTATGAGCCGGCTTTAGCCAAGGGTATCAAGGTTTCAGCCGTCAGTGGGACGTTGACTGTTGGCGCAGCCCTTCAGCAGTTGCTAGTGCGGACTAGGTTGAAGGCGGATCGCGTGAATGAGAAAACCGTGGTGCTCAGGCGCGCGGAAGCGAATAAGGGACCCGTCAAGAAGGAGCTGGACAAGTCGACCCTGGACCGGACGCCTCAGGAATCTACGCGCGGGCTCGAGGAAATCGTGGTTAGCGCCCAGAAGAAGGAAGAGCGTCTTCAGGACGTGCCTTTGGCGGTGACCGCCATCGATGCCCAGACCCTCGTCGACACCCACCAACTGAGTATTCAGGACTACTACACGAGTGTGCCGGGCTTGAATCTCACGACCACCGGGAACGGCGACGCAAAGATCTCGATTCGCGGCATGATGACCTCCAGTGGCGTCAGTAACCCGGCTGTGGGTGTCGTGGTCGACGATGCCCCATACGGCTCCAGCACGGCTAACGGCGCATACCTTATCGGGGCACCGGATATCGATCCGAGTGATCTTGCCCGCATCGAGGTCCTGAGGGGTCCTCAGGGCACCCTCTACGGCGCAAGCAGCATCGGCGGCCTGATCAAGTTCGTGACCGTCGACCCTTCCACGGCCGGCTTCAGCGGCCGGATCGAGGCCGACGGCAGCGGAACCCAAAACGGCGATGGGCTCGGCGGTGCGATTCGCGGCGAGGTCAATATTCCGGTCACCGATTCGCTGGCCATCCGCGCAAGCGCCTTTGCCCGGCAGGATCCCGGTTACCTCGACCTGCCGCTCTACAACCTGCAGGGCGTTAACAAGGTGGATGCCTACGGCGGCCGATTCGCCGCGCTTTTGGAAGTCGGCGACAGCTGGAGTGTGAAGTTCAGCGGTCTGTTTCAGACCATCCGCTCGAGCGGATCTGAGGACGGGACGCTCGAGCCGGGCATCAACCCGCTGGACCAGCTGTTGACCGTTCGGGGCGCCGGTGCCTACACCAATCGCAATCAGTCCTATGTCGGCACCGTAACCGGATTCATGGGGCCGGTAACTCTGACCTCGATCACGAGTTACAACATAGCCCAATCCCATTCTAGCTTCGATACGACGAACGCCTTTGGCACGCTTCCCGATACGCTCTATGGGGTGCATGGGTCGGCGCAAAATGATTTCGATGAGACGGACAAGTTCACCCAGGAGGTGCGTTTGTCGGGCTCGTTTCTGGAGCACTTTGACTGGCTGGCCGGCCTCTACTACAGCCATGAGGATGACAGTAAGAACGGGTCCCTCAATTACGCAGAAAACCCGCCGACCGGAGCGGTGGCGGGGTTTCTTCTGAGCGACGCATTTCCCACCATCTTCGCCGAGCGCGCCGCTTACGCCGATCTGACCGTGTACTTCACCCCTCAGTTCGATGTTCAACTGGGCGGGCGCAAAAGTGAGAACCAGCAGAGCTACGAAGAGATTTTCACCGGGCCGGCGTTCTCTGCGACGCAGCCCGTCGTACACACGTCTGACAACTCTTTTACCTACCTTGTTACGCCGCGTTATCGCTGGTCGGACGATCTGATGGCCTATGCCCGGGTCGCCTCGGGCTATCGACCCGGCGGCCCGAATTATACCTGCACGCTCTTTCCCACCCCTTGTGCCTACAAGGCTGATACCTCGGTCAATTACGAGCTCGGGCTTAAGGTCAGCTCGCCGGATCGTCGGGTGTTTCTTGATGCGTCGGTCTACTACATCAACTGGAACGACATACAGATCTCGGTGACCAACCCAATCAGCGCCTACTTTGCGAACGCAGGGAAGGCTAAGAGTCAGGGCGTGGAGCTCTCAGGCCAATGGCGAGCGGCGGAGGGTCTGACGCTTGCCGCCTGGGTCAGCTGGAACGATGCGGTCCTGAAGGAGGGCTTCCCGGCCAACAGCGGTGCGGTCGGCGTGTCGGGCGACAGACTGCCGTACGCCGCCCGCTTCTCCGCGAATATCTCGATCGAAGAGAGCATGACCGTGGGGCAGGGGCTGACGGCGACCTTCGGGGCCGTGGGCAGTTACATCGGGTCGCGCGCGACCGACTTCGCCTCAACCGGAGGAGCCCCGCGCGAGCCAGACCTGCCGGGCTATACCAAGCTTGATCTGCATGCGGATTTGCGCTGGGGGCTTTGGACCGCAGGCCTGTTTGCAAACAACCTCACCGATCAGCGCGGTGTGCTCTATGTATACAATCGTCGCTATACGACGCCCAACACCGAGGGCGCAACCTTCATCAGACCCCGTACATTGGGGCTGTCCCTCACGAGGAAGCTTTGACGCGTGGCCACTGCAGAGGCGAAGGCGACGAGGTGGCAACCGCAGGCGTCGGAGCGACTTCGACGCAGAAGCCACCATGGGTGCTATTCAGCCCCGCGAGGCGGGGGATTCTGCTTTGTCTTCTCTTTCTGGTCGCGACATCGAACGAATTCGACAACCACGTTCTCTCGATCGTCCTTGAGCCTATCAAGCAGGAGTTTCATGTCTCGGACACGATGCTCGGGCTTCTCACCGGGTTTTGCTTTGCGTTTTTCTACATCATCGCAGCATTGCCGGTTGCACATTGGGCCGATCACGGAAACGGGGCACCGTCATCACTATCGCGCTCGCCAGTTAGAGCATGTTAACGGTTGCTTGCGGGTTCAAACTGTTCTAGTCACAGCACGGGGCAAGGTGAGCGCCAGCCTAAACGGCACCTATACGACTGACCAAAGGCAGCAGATCACCCCTACCGCGCCGGTCTTTGACCTCGTGGACACCGTCGGCAACCCACCGAGCTTGCGGTTGGTCGGGAACCTGTCATGGTCGCTCCGAGGTTGGACCGTCCAGGGCACCGTGAACTACACCGGCGCCTACCGGGATCCAGGCTCAGTCCCGGTGCGAAAAGTCGATTCATGGACGACGGTCGATCTCAATATCGGTTACCGGGTCGACGGCGGCTCGGGCTGGCTCGCCAATACACAATCCAATCTCGGGATAAACAACGCTCTGGATCGACGCCCGCCCTTCGTCAACCAGTTTGACCTAATTTCGGGCACCCTGGGGTACGACCCGGCCAATGCCAATGTGCTTGGCAGACAAGTCAGCCTGCAGTTTGTGAAGCGTTGGGGGCAGTGAGTTCGCTTCGAGTCAGTGCGACGGTGGTTCGCGGCGCCCTGGGCCGTGATGACCGGCGTCCTTCCTGAATCTTCACGAAACAGGAACCCACCTTCTCGCAGGGTTCATGCACGCCCACACGCTTTGAGCGACAACGGATCCCATCGGCAGACCATCACGAGGGGATCATCATGTTGCGCTTACTCGGATCATTGACGTTCCTGGCTCTGTTCTTGGTCGGCTGCGGGGGCGGGGGCAGTGACTCAAGTTCACCGCCGCCGCCGCCACCACCACCGCCGCCTCCAGCCATTTACACGGTCGGCGGCACGGTCACCGGACTGACTGGCTCCGGCCTGGTATTGAATAGCGATTTTGGCGGTGATCTGGCGGTCAGCGCTTCCGGCTCATTCACGTTCGGCACACCACTCCCGGATGGCGGCGCATACAACGTCGGGGTAAAGAATCAACCCACTTCATCGCCTGCTCAGAATTGCCAGGTCGCAAACGCCACAGGAACAATCGCAGCAGCGAATGTGACGAATGTGCACGTAACTTGCGAACGCGGCTATACGGTCGGAGGCACGGTATCTGGGTTGGTGGGCTCCGGTTTGACACTGGCCATTTGCATACCACCAATGCACCCGGGTGGTTCTCCATGCCACCATCTGAAGCAGATCGGTGCCAACGGCGCGTTCACCCTGGACGCTGTTTATCCCGCGAATTCCTCGGGCTTGTACGTCGTCATTACCCAGCAGCCTTCTTCACCTGCGCAGAACTGCCTGATCAGTAACGCGGCGGTCAACATTCAAAACGCCAATGACACCGGTGTCACGGTGTCCTGTGCGGCGTATTCCTACGTCACCAATGCCGCGGACGATACGCTCTCGGCCTATCGCATCGACGCGACCACCGGAGCGCTGCAGACTGTCGGCACTCCGACTGCCACGGGCACATCCCCTTACTCAACTGTCGGTGTCGAAACAGGTTTTGCTACCGGTGTCAGTTCCTTTATTTACCCCAAGCAATACGTCGTCTTCGTCTCCAACGAGGGCGGCAATGACGTGTCCGCCTTTGCGGTTAACAACACTACTGGCGCACTGACCGCCGTTCCCGGCTCCCCCTTTGCCGCCGGTACCGACCCCAAGGCCATGGCGCTTTTTGGTTCGAGTGCCCTCTACGTTGCGAATGCAGGCTCTGACGACGTATCTGCCTACTCCATCGATGAGGGCACCGGAGCACTGGCGCCCCTGTCACCCGCCACAATTGCCACGGGCAAGAGCCCGACGTCGGTTGTTGTTGTCCCCGGCGCCTCAGTCGTCTATGTGGCGAATCACGGCGGCTCGAACGACATCTCGGCATTTTCTATCGACCTGACCCCAGTGCCCGGATCGCCGTTTCCCGCTGGCGGCAATCCGCTTGGCCTGGCTGTCGGCGGCGGGGGCAAGTTTCTCTACACGGCAAATCCTGACGCCACAAACCCAAGCATATCGGGCTTCAATATCGACCCGACCAGCGGGGCATTGTCGCCGCTCAACGGCTCGCCATTTCCGCTGCCGGTGAGTAATTACATGGCCACCGATCAGACGGGCGCCTACCTGTATGTCACATCGGGCGCAAACATCATCGGCTATGCCATCGATGCCTTCACCGGCGCGCTGACTGCGCTGCCGCGCTTCCCGGTCGCCGCCGGCGCGAACGCCTATTCAGTGAGCGTCGATCCGACCAACCAGTTCCTCTATGTCACCAACGACGGCGCCGCAAATATTGCCGGCTTCAGATTGGACGCTTCGACCGGCGCACTGACCCCTATGCCCGACTCACCCTTTCCCGCCGGGCACCACCCGGAATTCCTCGCGACGTTTTGAGAGCGTGGAAAGGCTCAAGCAGAAATGGGATGGGCGAATTCCACTTGATTGCGCCGTCGGCGTACTCGTCGGTCTGTCCTGGCTAGCTGGCTGTGGCGGCGGCGGTGGCGATTCAACTACTCCGTCGCCGCCGGCATTGTCGTACAACGGGTCACAGCCCTTTCCCGCAGTCGTCGGCGAGGCCATCGCGTTGACGCCTAGCGTGTCTGGGCCGATCGAGCGATACGCGGTCAGTCCCGGATTGCCGCCCGGCTTTTCACTCGATGGCTCGACCGGCGTCATTTCCGGCACAGCGACGAGGGCCAGCGCGGCCGCGACCTTCGCCATTACGGCTACCTATCGAGGTGGTCACAGCACCTATCCTTTGGTGCTGAGCGTGACTGAGCCGCCCAGTCATCTGTCGTACCCGAGCCCGGCGACAGGGACCGTGGGAGCGGCCCTCATACCGTTGAGCCCAAGCATCACGGGAACTGTCGAGCATTATTCAGTAACGCCGGCCCTGCCGGGGGGCGTGCGGCTCGACAGCGCCAGCGGCGTCATCACCGGTACGCCCAGCGTCGCGGCGACCCTGGCCCCGTATACGATCACGGCGAGCAGTCTGGCCGGTAATACCAGTTTCATTCTTCTGTTGGCGGTAGCTGCGTCGTCGACAGGCAGCACTTTTTGATCGGTCAAGCGCGGCCGCTTCCTCATCAAGCGTTGCGGCCGGGAATGCGCCGGAGGTTCCTTCTTGAATTTTCCGGGAAACAGAAAGCTTCGAACCACGTGGTCGGAGTTCGAAAAATTCGCCGGGAGCAATGTTGAGCAATCAATTCACGCGTTAGCTTGAATCGATCGGCGCCCGGTGGGTCGAGCACACGGATGTGCGTGGATCTCGCGCGCCTGGTCGTGCCCGCCGGCCGCGGGAGGTACATCTCACGCCAATAGAAGAGGTGTGCGATTAGCTATTGACTTTGTGCCATATGTGGACCATAAAGGATCACATATGGCTTCAGAGGCAACCCGTTCCCGCATCCTCGATGCGTTGGGCCACCTCCTGGAACCGGTGGTGCTGGTGCTGTTGAAGTGCGGAGTGACCTGGAGAGAGTTCTCCGATCTCGCCAAGGCGAAATTCGTGCAAGTCGCAACCGAAGAGTTCGGCATTCGCGGGCGTCCCACCAACGCCTCGCGCGTGGCCATTCTTACCGGCATCGATCGACGCGACGTGCGCAAACTCCGACTTGCCATCGCCCATCGGCGTCCGCTGGACCCGGGTTTCATGAGCAAGCCCTCGCAAGTCCTCGATGGGTGGTTTCACGATGGCGAGTTCCTGGCGCCCTCCGGCGGCCCGCGCGATCTCGATCTCGAGGGCGAGCATGGGTCGTTCACCGATCTGGTGCGCCGGTACGCGCCAGGCATTCCGCCCGTGGCGATGTTGAAGCAGCTGAAAGCGGCCGCTGCGATACAAGAGCTGCGCAACGGCAGGCTACGTCCAATCAAACGTGCCTACGTCCCGCGCGCACTGAACGAGAACCACATCCGCCTGTGGGGCAGCGTGCTCAATGACATCGGAACCACGTGGGAGCACAACCTGACGCGCGCGCAGGAACAGCCGTCGTGGTTCGAACGCCGCGCGATCAACCTCAGCGTCGATCGCAAGGACGTCGAAGCATTTCAATCCTTCCTGGAAAAAGAGGGCATGGCGTTCCTCGAGCGCGTTGATGACTGGCTTTCCACTCACGAGTCGAAGAGCGGCGAAGGCACACGACTTGGCGCAGGCCTTTACTGCATCCAGGAGCCGCGCACGCGCCGCGCGCGCCAACGCAGTACGTCATCGTGAATAAAACCAAAGCGAGCACTGCCATGAAATCGCGAATCACACATCAGTTCCTGATCGGATTGTGCGTGTTGTGGCTCGCTGCCTGCGGTAGCGGTGGCACGGATGGCCCGACGCAACAAGTGACCAATGCCGGGCCTTCGACTGGAGCCCCCAGCTGCATCGATCGCACTTCAGCGGTGGGCATCGAAGGGGGCGGCCACAGGCGCATTGCCGGCGTCATCAGCAGCATCGCCACCGACGGTACGCTGCTGATCGGATGCCTGCACATCTCTGCCGGCAGCGCGACAGTCCTGATTGCAGGCCAGCCCGGCACGCTGAGCGATCTGCATGCGGGAGAGGTCGTGGAAGTCGTCGGCGCCATCAATCCCGAAAGTGGCGTCATGGAGGCTGTGAGCGTCTCGACCAGGAACGTCGACGGCGACCTCGTAGATGGCCGCTACATCGGCACGGTGACGATTGGCGGCCAGCAACGGTTCGGTGACGCGATCGTCACCGTGGACGGGGCGGTCCGTCTCTATGTCGGTGGCCTCTACAATCCGGGAGGCGCCCTGCAATTGACGCGATCTGCAGCGGGTTCGGCCCAATTCGTGGGCCACCTCGATACCTCAGGCAACGGTAGCGGATCTGCAAGTGGCCTCGTCATTGGACAGGGATGTACCGACCCGCAGGTCGTCCGTTTCTGCAGTGGAGCTGCGACCGGTGAAATGACATTTACCGTCAACGCCGTCAGCGGCGCGGCTGTCGATGCGAAGCTCAGCGGCGCAGTCCATGTGGCGACGAGCGGAGGGGAGGAAACTTGGCTGCTGGATTTGGGGCGCTGGGGCAACTACTACTTGATGTCCGCGTCGCCGGGAGACATGTCCGGCCAGTATGCGGAGGGACTGGCGGAATTCGCGACGGGAGACGATACGGTCCTCAGCATCTCCGGATCCCAGCTGCAATTTCAAAGCGCGAACTCGGGCTGCACCGGCAACGGCACAATTGCGCCTCATCTGGATGGGGCTGTCTTTGTCTTCGATGTCACCCTCGACATCGGGAATTGCAATGCGACCTACGCTCGTTTCAACGGCACGTTCGAGGGTCTGGCCAGCACCACCGCTGGCAGTGTGTGGGACTACGACACATTCCTCAGGATGTGGCTTTCCAAGCCCGACGGGACAGAGCCGCAGGTGGCATTGACGATGCTGGCAGGCCTGCTGTAGGCGGCGAGGGCTCGCGCAGCCCGTCAAGCAACATCGTTCGTGCCACCGACTCCTCAAAGCGACCCGTGGCGTCGCGATCGCGCTCGTATCGTCTCGTGAGCGGAAACGGCGGCAACCAGGACTCGCGACGGACGATCCAGCTTTCGTAGCTTGGTATCAGTTGGTCAGGGTACCTGATCTCCTTCCATGGCATAGTGAATACAATAAGGATATAGTGTATTCACTATGGATACTGATTCCGCCACCATCCAGGCCCTGCGCAGCGACCTAGCCCTGCAGATCGCCCGAG
>Ga0326726_10004350_pt1 | contig 12925 bp, 9 predicted proteins | sample MHFenrmetagenome_2_FD_207603 | JGI IMG/M metagenome (GOLD analysis project Ga0326726, IMG submission 207603) | Lab enriched peat soil microbial communities from Michigan Hollow, Ithaca, NY, United States - MHF15MN | ecosystem: Environmental > Terrestrial > Soil > Wetlands > Peat | place: USA...
GTCCGTATCGAGCAAAGACATCAACAAGGTAACCTGAAGGAACCACAATCGCGTCAGCCATCTTCATGACTGGAACCGTGGTGCGAGGCCATTTCTGCAAATGATCCTCCGCCTCTCCACTACGATAGTTGAGAATTATTTTCTTCCCATAGAGCTTGCCGATGATGATCGCCGGCGCGACTGAGAGCAGATAGGAATAATACGATGCTGAAAAGATATGGATCAGATCATACCGATGGAGACGCAAGGCCAACATAGTCCAATACAGGAGCGTCGTGATAACCGTACGGATATACTTGATCCGTTGCAGCCACAGAAATGGCCGCGGCAACCTGGGATCATGCGGAATAAAATCCAACCGGAGTGACGCTTCATCTCGAAATGCGGCAAGTAACCGAACCGCCTGACGTGATTGGCCGCCTAAGAATTCCAGCGAAGGAGCCAGAATACAGATCTTGATTCGGTTCTTGCTGGTCAATGACATCTCGCTCTTATCTGGTGACAGATGAGTTCCGCCCATGCAATTCGTCATACAGCTGCTCGACAGCTGCGACCATCTTGCCCATTCCGAACCGCTCACAGATAAATCGGTACCCATTCGTTGCCAAGGCTTCCCTATGGCTGTCATCGCTCAACACTGCGATGAGTTTCTCCGCCAGCTTTTCTGCATCCGCAGGGGGAACCAAATGCCCGGTTATTCCGTCTGCAACTAGTTCAGAAATGCCGCCTACAGCGGTCGCAACCACCGCGACACGAGTCGCCATAGCCTCCATGATCGTATTGGGCATTCCCTCATGAAGGGAAGCCAACACCACAATCTCAAAAGCGGGCATGAGATCAGCTGCATCCGTCCGATGGCCCAGAAGATGGACATTCGAGTCGACTTTCAATGTTCTTGCTTCCTCTTTAATCTCTTCCCGTAGAGGTCCTTCACCAATAAGGAGCAGGTGCACGTTCGGGTACGCTTGTAGAACCTTGACCATAGCCCGCAAAATATACCGATGGCCTTTCACGGGGCGAAGATTGCCGACAGCACTAATAAATCTGGCCTCAGAACCCAGGCCTAGCTCCCGGCATAGGCTCGCATGGAGAACCGCACGTCGTCCGTCATCTGCCGTTTCAATCTTTGCATCAATGCCATTCCTGACAATCACGACTCTATCGGCAACAGCGCTTCCGGAGGCGATCACATGGTCACGTATGGACTCTGCGTTTACCAGGACACGATCGGCGAGCCTGTTCATGACATAGCGTCCCCAATGATGAACCAGACGGTCGGAAAGCTTTAGGTGACGTTGGCATACAATTATTTTAGTTGAAGTGAACCGCGTCGCAAGGACTCCTGTTACTCCTGCATAGAAATCGTGGGCATGAAGAATATCGATGTCCTCATCTATCAAGATGTTCCGCAGCCTGGCGATCTGCCTTCTCGCACCTGATCCGTAGAATGTATGAAATGGAAATTCGAGAATTTCCTGGAATAGACCGCGGATTTCCTTGTAAAACCCTCCTCCGCTGCGCAGAACGGCCAGACGGATGTCAAACCGCGAACGATCTACCCGTTTCAATAGTTCAACAGCCTGGCGCTCGGTTCCCCCTATATCAAAATTATTGATCAAATGAAGTATCCTGGGCCGCACTGCTTCCCTGGCAGCAACAAGCCTCATCGGGGCAGATACACAGTCTAGACGAGCGCTCTTCACGAGATATGCCCCTCTCTTACAATCGAGGTTGAAGAAGACAGGGACGTGAGGCGCACATGCTTGACTCCGGAAAAATGAATAGCTGGCTGACGATCGATGAATGTCCGATACCACAATTCCAGAACAAGCAATTGCCATAGATGGCGAGAGTTGTCCCTTCTCCCCTCTTGATGTTCCCGGAATATTCGCTTCACCGCGCGGTCATCAAAGAGCCCGCGAGAACGGGTTGTGCTATCCATCAATACGTCGCTTACCATGTCCTTCAGTTCATGCTTGAACCATGCGGCTATTGGAACGGAAAATCCGTGCTTTTTACGGTTGATGATCTCTTCGGGAACTAATCCCCTCACGGCTTCCTTCAGAATAAATTTTGTCTGGTGCCCGTTCAGTTTGAACTGAGCAGGTATCGTTTGCACGAATTCGATGAGCAGGTGGTCAAGCAAGGGAGACCGAGTTTCAAGAGAATTAGCCATGCTCATTCTGTCGACCTTTGTGAGAATATCGCCAGGCAAGTACGTCTTGCTGTCCAGATAGAGCAGGGAATCAATCCTCTGACCTGAGTTCGGAATACGCATCATGGCGATCATGTCTCGATAGAGGTCAAACTCTCGAACGCCTGCGGCCACATCCTTCGACAGCACATCGTGCAATCCTTCACTGTTAAACGAGCACATGTCGTCTACATACCGAGCATTCGCATCTAATGAGAGATGGTGAAGATATCTTTTCCCATACGTGCCGACTGGAAGTCGGCGACTTAACGCACCGGCCCCCCTTCGGATGGCAGCTGGCAGGAAGCCATAGACCTGTTTCGAACGATCCCTTAGATACCGTTCGTAGCCCGCAAACACCTCATCGCCGCCATCTCCCGAGAGCGCAACGGTCACATGCTCTCGCGCCATTTTTGACACAAGATAGGTCGGTATACTCGAGACGTCGGCGAACGGTTCGTCATGGTGCCATACGATTTCCTCTGCAATGCGGCAGATGTCCGGTGAAACCACAAATTCATGATGGTCGGTTTCAAATTTTTTCGCGGTAATGCGCGCATACTCCAGCTCGTCGTGACTCCCCTCGGTAAACCCGATCGAAAACGTCTTCACCGGCTGAGTCATATGTCGAGCCATCATCCCTACCACCGTGCTCGAATCGATTCCCCCTGACAGAAACGCTCCGAGGGGAACCTCGCTCATCAACCGTATCCGCACAGCCTCATCGAGTAATTCACGAAGCCGCTCCGTATAGTCCCGTAATGTCATCGATCGCGAGCTCGCGGTAGCCGGTTCATATTGGAAGTCCCAATACTGCTCGACTCGAATGACTCCATTTTGAAACGTGAGTAGATGTCCCGGCGGGAGCTTGGAAATGCCGGCGAAGGCCGTTTCCGGATCCGGCACATATCCATAACCTAGATAGGCCGCAATTGAAGTGACATTCACCTCGCGCTTGACCGCCGGGTGCTGAAGAAGGGACTTTATCTCCGACCCGAATACGAACGCATTCCCCGACATCGTATAGTGAAGCGGCTTTTTCCCAACTCTGTCGCGAGCCAAAATGAGTGTGCCGAACCGGTCATCCCAGATCGCGAACGCGAACATGCCGCGGAAATGCTTCACACACTCTGTTCCAAACTCCTCATAGGCATGGACAATCACTTCCGTATCGGAATGCGATTGGAATCGATGCCCTCTTCTCTCGAGGTCGGCGCGCAGATCTTGAAAGTTGTAGATCTCACCATTGAACACAGCCGTCACAGTTCCGTCTTCGTTGCTGATAGGTTGCCGGCCTCCCGCCACGTCTATGATCGCGAGGCGACGCATCCCAAGAGCCACATTCCGCTTGAGAAAGACCCCCTGGTCGTCAGGGCCGCGGTACGTGATGGCACGGCACATGCGATCCAGTACGTCTGAATTTTCGTAACTATTCGACAGTCTGTCGCCTATAAAACCGGCTATTCCACACATTGGAATGTCCCTCTATCGCCTTATACGCTTGCAAGAACTAGCAGGATGCTGAAAAAGCCCGCCAGCATCGTTCTCGCTTCGCTCAGAGACTCAACGTACCGAAGCGTACGCCTTCGCCTCTTCGCTCGCTGCGGCCTTGCTGGACGGCCTTTTTGAGCATCCTGCGCGGTGTTTTCCCGCAGACTCCTAAATGATCTTTCACCGAATTCCCCTTCAAAACGTCATTGCAGCACAACTAACGCGAATTCAGGTAGGGCGGTATGACGTAATCTCTATACGCATGAGGATTTCCGGTTTTTTCATCCTCAGCAGCCTTAATGATGTTGTACATCTCGCGCGCTGTTACATAATGCAGGCGATGGTTCGGACTGTCTTGTATTTCTGCAGCCAGAGAATCGTGCATCTTGTGAGCCGGCCCTTCAAGAAAACCATCGAGGTCTCGACGAACAGCTCCATGGCAGTGGACCTTAATGAAGATCCAATTCGGCCGTCCTTTGACATGAACAGCCGTCTTGAGCCAGAGGCGGACCCGATGGGGAGTGACAGGATGGTTCGGATGAATCTCGGCATTTTCTATAGCAGGGAAAATGCCGAACTTTCGTTTCTTCCAATTCAAACACAGCGGTCCCTGGATGATCATCAACGTGCCTGCTTCTTTGCCTCCAACAGTGACATCGACACCAGTGTCGTGCGATTTCGGCTTGAGTGGGTCATCTTGAGCATAGTAGATCGAGTTAATCTTCCGCGTTTGGGTTCGGCTGGGCGCTGATGGGAGGGTAAAGTCTGCAAAGCACCCTGATTTTCTGAGAATATCAAGCTCGTTGTTTACACCACAGCACCAATCACCACTCGAGTTGTCCAACGCCCAATTTCCATGGACAAATGCGAATCGTCGTTCGCTCGCCCCTTGAGCAGATACTGTCGCCCCATGGACAGAAAGCTCATGCTTTCCGGATTCCAGGGTTTGCTCCAAATGTTCAGCGGTATCCTGGAAATGGTGAAGATGAATTTCAATTTCCCCATATCCTCGCCTACACAATCCCGCAAGTTTCCCCACATGGTCATGATCGAAATTTTCGATTGGGTAACACCATGTATGACGGGGCGGAAGCCCGTCAGAATCTTTGTGCGCTCCTGCCATTCTCGGATACTTTTCTATCCAGGTATCGACAATTTCAATTTCTTCGTCTCGTGTCGTAAGTGTCGTGAGCTGCGGCGCATCAGCTTGTGTATAGTCGTGTTTGACATACTTCGGCTCAAAGTGATCCACGACACAAAACATCACATCCACCTGCTGGCCAGGCACGACGGAAGGACGCGGCTTGATCGCCCCCAGAATATAGGGAAGCAGCCAAATATCGAACGCTTTGCTCCTCGCAATTCGCAGAGCCGCGAATCCGCATAATAGAGTTACGGCTGCGACAATAAACACGATCATGATGGCCTCATGACAAGCGCTGCCCACCGAGTCAGAATCTCTCTGTCCGCGTCTGAGACCCTTTTGAGATAAAACGCACAGAGCAGATAGAGGAGACCAAAGGCCCCTCCCCCGAGAAGTAAGATTGTCCAATTGGGGACCGCCAGCCAAGTAATCGGAAGAATCACTACCGCGACACATGCGCTGAGGGAAAGCGTTTTCCCCAGATCACTCCATGGAACAAGTTTTAGCCATGGCTCACTCAATTCCCGGCCCGCGAGAACACAGGAAAGAACGGTGGTGATCGCCTGGGTTATCACAATCGCGAGCGCTGCCCCGATAGCTCCGTACATGTTAAGGAGCCCGACCGTTAACACCAGGCCGACAATGATCCTCAGCAAAATGACATACAGATACCGCGAGTTGCTGCCCGTCGCCCTAAATATGATTTGGAAATTCGCCACTTGAAACACCATGGCGAGGAGAAATACCCTAAAAATAGGCGCACTGGCGGCATAGGCATCCGTAAACAGAAACGTGATGAACGTATCGGCTAACACAACGCTGAGCAGACAGACTGGATAGAAAACGAGAGCAGTCCTTCGGATGGATTCTCTCATCAGCCTCAAGACCTCTCGCGTCTGTCCCTTATGAAGATATTCTGAAAACTTCGGCAACAGCAGGTCGAACAACATGCCGGGGAGAATGCCTATGAGGGGCAACTCGAATGCGCCTCTCGCATAAACTGCATACTGCGCGGGTGTGAACGATGACGACACCACGTACTTATCAACATTTGATCCCATGATGATCAAAAGCATGGTCAGGCCGAGGGGCAGTGCATAACGAAGCTGCTCGGGCATTGAAACAATTACAGCGTCAGACACCGAGCCGGCTTCGCGCAATTTCAAAAGATGGTACCCGTACAGCAACACGGACTCGACCAATCCAACGGCGATAATCCCCTCGAATATTCCGACAAGACCCCACCCTAACAGCACCGGCAGAACCACGCCTAGCAACCTGGTAATCGCCTTAAGCGGAAGAACAACTCCGACAACGATCGCTCGATTGTATGCGTAAAATATCGTTTCGGTTGTGTCTGACAATATTGTGACAACGATCAACCCACCGATGTAAGGAGCAAGCGTAACCAGTTGGGGGTTACTCATCCACCGTCCGAGCAAATCCCGTCCTAGCCACACCATCACCCCACCGAAACAGCCGAGAACAAACAAGGTAGTCAAGGTTCTGACAACAAAACTGAAACGTTTAGCCGTTCCGATTCGAGGGACAAAGAAAGAGATGGCCTGTGGAATGCCCCATGGGATCATCGCCACCAAAAACGATGTAATAAGGTTGATTTGTAGAAATGTCCCGTACTCATCCAGGTCCATATACCGGGTCAATATCGGCCCCACAGCAAAGAGAAGCGCTGACGATATCGCCTTGCTGATAAAGAGAAGACCCGCTTGATCAGAAATTTTCACTTCTGGTTTTCCTGTCGTTGTCCGCAGTATTTGAACAGACTAGCTCGAATTATTCCTGAACCCCGTCTCGAGGCGTTCGAACCTGAAGCCCGCTTGGGCTTCTCGCAAGTAAGGCCGAAGCGGGCGACCGCTCAGCCCGCCGGGAAGGCCGAATGGGAAAGGCCCCACCGGACGGGAACATCAGACGACGGAGACGGGCTGGCGATACGTTCAGCCCGACCGTGGCTGCTTCCACACCATTAGGAGTCGCCAGAAGCTTGAGAGCCGCCCCTGAAAGTCCGAGCAGTATGTAGAAAAACCAGTTATACGCGACAGGCGAAAAATTGGCGCAAATGATAAACGTCAGAATAGACGCTCGTATGCACCGGGGCCATTTCACCATCTCCGCATCCGGTCCTAGCATTAAAGCCAGTTCAGCGCGTTTCAGTCTTAATATTTCTGAAATCATCATTGTGATGAACAGGCCGAGAGCAATGATTCCTCCTTCGGCCGCGACTTGAAGATACACATTGTGAATTTGTTCCCAATGAGGCCCGATACTTCCATGCTGCGCATATACCGCTCCAGGCGACTGTCCCATGCCGACGCCTAAAATGGGATTTTCAGCCATGATCACGAGACCATCCCACATGTGTTCAAGCCGGGCAGCCCGACTTCCCAGATCATTCTTGTCCTCATCAAATATCGAGCCGAATCGATCGGCCAGGGCGGGAATCATGGCTACGGAGGCGGCGACAAGGGCAATCATCACCACCATGCCGATGATAGCCTTCATGGGTGATTTTCTGGCTATGGCCAGCAGCCACGCTGTTCCAAGAAACGCAAGCCCCACCATGCCCGTCCGCGACATAGAAACCAGGATCGCCAGACTCATAAGCGCTATCGCTCCCGAATATGCGTAACGCAAGAAGATAGCTTTCGCTTCAAGGAACAGAAGATATGTCAAAGGAATAATCGTCAACAGGCCCAGGGCCAGGTCGTTCGGATTGGCATATTCCTTCTCGCCATAGCCGACCAATCGCCCCCATTGATCAAACATGCCGGTAAAATAGTGACTGAGCGCAACGAGCGCAATGATTGTGGCGCAGATCACAATCACACGAACAAGCGTCCTCAATTGGCTGCGAGATGCGATGACGTTGGTCATCAGCAGAACAAACAACAGGGTCTTCATCACACTCTCGGTAAAGACCCCCCAGCTCCCGCCGGGCCATGAGGAAAACGGGATTCCCACGACCAATACTGCGACGAACAGCAGCAAGAGATTGGCTTCTATTCTAAACTCCATCCACGGCCTGCCCTGACTGAGGTTGCTCCAGATAACCGACACCAATGCTAACCCGGCAACAATTTTATTCAGACCTGCTCCTTCAAGGATTGGGAAATAATCCCCCGGGCTCAGGTAGTAGAACGCGATGAAAAGGACGAGGGCTATAAAGGGAATGGACCACAGCCTGTCGGTGCTATTCTCGTGCTGCACAGACTTGGAATTGGATGCGGCTTTAGTTGCGGCCATCATATTTTCCGTAGGTTAGAACAATGTCTCGAGCGCTCGCTGCAAACCCGCGATCTGAAACATTGACTCTGGGGAGCAGAAGCTGATCCGCTGTCCCGCCGATGAATCCACTCTGGCTCGTGCACGCGTATATATGACCCGCTTCCCTTACGATGTTCCTGGCAGTGGCGCTGAAGGCTCCGCTCGGGTACACAAAGCCCGCAGGAGCAGTCCCAAGCACCTCGGATAGACGAGCGCGCGATTCACGAAGCTCCGTCCTCATTACCGGCTCAGAAACCTGCGTGAGCATAGGATGGGTCATGGTGTGAGAGCCTATCTCCATTCCGTCATGATGCATTTCTCTGATTTCATCCCAGTTCATAAGAGTTTGGTTTCGCATGTTGGAATCACCGGGGACACCTAACGCCTCGTTGAGCCGTTCAAGAAAGATCGTGAGCATTTGCGGTGACATCTGCTTGCCTTGGGCTACAAGACTTGCTCCCGCTGAAATCTTTTGTTGCCCCGTTAAAAGAGACAGGGCTCCATCTTGGCGATAAGACGGCATTCCCGAAGCCTGCAGGATTTTCTCGATGTTTAGTTCCGTAGCCGTAGACTTTTCGACGAGCGCGTAAATTTCATCCCACCAAAACCCCTGATGGCTATCGATGAGTCCGGGGCACACAAAAAACGAGGCCGGCACCCCATAGCGCTTAAGCAATGGGTAGGCGACTTCGTAATTGTCTCGATATCCATCGTCGAAGGTGAGGGCAACTGCCCTATCGGGCAACGCTTTTTTCCCCGCAATTGCCCAGCCCATCTCAGCCATGGGAATCGGCTTAAACCAGCGAGTAATGAGACGCAGGTGCGCCTCAAACTGTCGTGCTCCTATTCCAGCAGAGAATTCACCCCCGACCTGATTTGACAAAACCTCTCGCCCTGCCGGCCGCATCCGGTGATACTTGAGAACAAACGGATGGCGGATCCCCCGTATTGCATGGCGATAGTATCCCAAGAGCCACAGCGTCTGAGCTATTACGCTCCTGGAGTAACGTCTTATCGTCTTATCCATTCCATTACTCATGAAGAAATTTCGATCCCTCAGCTTGTTCTCGACCATACGATCGGACGAGAACTGAAAAATTTAAATGCCCCTACAAGAGCTGCATAGTTAAGCAGGCAGAATGTGAATGCCGGAGATGTCCACGACTCCCTGACTCCGAACATTCTTAATCCCCATCCGGCCCCTGCCACCGAATAACTCACAAGTTGAAGCATCAGCAACATCTCCAGCCAGCCGTGGTTAACCAATAGGTTCGCAAAAAACAACAACACGAGACAGAATGGCGCCATCAATCGAGTCACTTTATGAGACCAGAACTGGAAGAACAGCCTATTCCTCCAAGGAAGCAGCAGCCCGGGGCAGAGACTCATGGCCTGATAGTTTCCCGCAAGAGTCCGCACCTTTCTCGCGAACTCGACGCGGTAGTCTCCTACAACTGAATCGAAGGCAAGGGCGCTGGGCTCAAACACGACGCGATAGCCATTCATTGCAATCCGCATGGGGACAAGAAGGTCGTCCAACACGGTATTGGGGGGAAGAATGGGATATAGGCGTCTCCGGATTGCATACACAGCGCCGGTTACTCCGGCGACAGAATCGATCGCCCCTTCGTTTCGCCTAATCCATTTCTCAATCTTCCAGTACATCCCGACCGCGTGTGACCGCCCTGCATGTTGACCAATGTCTTCCAGGATCAATTCACCGGTCACCGCCCCGACACAGGGATCAGCAAAGTTCTTTACCAGCTCACGCACGGTCGTAGAAGAGAATCGCTGTCGTGCATCTGCAAAAACAATAATCTCCCCACGCGCAGCAGCCACGCCGTGATTGATCGCAACGGCCTTCCCCTTCCTTTCATCGAGTGAGAGGACGGTGACTCGATCCGAACCCATTGAGCGTACTCCGGAGGCGGTACCATCGGTTGACCCGTCCGATACAACGAGCACATCGAGATTCGATTGAGGATAGTCCTGGTCGAGCAAATTCCTGACGCGGGCTTGGATACGGGCTTCTTCGTTCCACGCTGCGATGACGACCGTCACGGACGGAACAGTCTCCTTCGTACTCTTGAGAACGGTCTTCCCCTTTAAGCATGCCCAGAGGGACAATAGCAGCGGGTAACCTAGGTATGCGTACACGACAACTGCGAGGGAACTGTAAATAATGATGAGCAACAGGGATTCAAAGGTGTGAACCATTGACACACTCTAACGCCCTCTTGACCTCTCTCCTCGCGCACTATACGCAGCTCGGAGAGGATCAGTGAAACAGGTTTGAATCAAGACACCCGATCTACTACTTTAATGAGCCCCCTTGCCAAACATGACGACGCGAATAGTCTCCAGCAGAATTTGAACATCCAACGCTAGAGAAAACCGCTTCACATAAAACAGGTCGTATTGAAGCTTAGTGTGTGCGTCCTCTACGGAGGCCCCGTAGCGAAACCTGACTTGGGCCCACCCGGTTATTCCGGGCCGCACCGTGTGCCTGATATCGTAATAGGGAATAGTCGACCGCAAATCCCGCACAAATTCCGGCCGTTCCGGACGCGGCCCAACAAGACTCATCTCCCCTCGAAGCACATTCACTAACTGCGGGAGCTCATCGAGGCGAGTCTTTCGCAACCACCATCCGACGCGAGAAATGCGCGGGTCGTTGACTTGAGCCCATCGAGGCCCGAACTTCTCGGCATCCTGCTTCATCGAGCGAAACTTCCATATCAAGAAGGGGTGACCGCGTAACCCGACACGGAGCTGGCGGAACAATATCGGGCCCGGTGAATCCACTCGTATGAGTGCTGCAATGAGGAGAAAGAGAGGGGTCAACGCCACCAATCCCAGGACAGACACCACCACATCAAGGACTCTCTTGCACACCAGCGATATCAGTCCGCGGCGAAACCCCGTTGAAAAAATGAGTGTGCTCGGACGAAGCGTATCGATCAAGAGACGCCCCGATGCCGTTTCGAACAGATGATGGCCGTCAAGAATGTTCACTCCCATCGTCTTAAAGTCCAGAAGCGCCTGAACCGGCAGAAACATACGATGTTCCGCCAGACACACGACAATGGTATCCACGTGATGCTGCTGGACCACCTGGTCCAATTCGTCATACGTCCCGATAATGAATGGCTTGACAAGCGGTTCCCCTACTCGCTCATTCACCTCGTCCAGAAACCCGACGATTTCCAACATCAACCAGGGTTTCGACCGGATGACCTCACTCAAGTCAACGGCCAACTGTCCTGTCCCAAGAATGAGGAGCCGCTTCCTGAAACCTGGCGCGCGCCATGACGCACGCGCGCGATCATGGAAAAAGCTGTACAGAAGCGAGGGCTCTTCCTGAATTCTCTTATGCGTGACTTCGGATATCTTCATTTGTGTAAGCAGCTGTGTATGAGAGATACGGCGCATACTCCATTTCCACCTGCGTCAAGACAATGCCCGCAGCATCAGTAAGCTCGCCAAGCGTGCCCATCGCCTTTTTCACGATGTCCTGACTTGTCCTACCCGCACGAACGACGAAGACAGTCATGTCGGCCAAGCCGCTGAGCGCATTCACGTCGGCCAACGGAAGAACCGGAGGCGCATCCAAAATCACATGGTCGTACCGTGACCTAAGCGTCGGCAAGATATTCTTTACATACTGAATGCCCGAGAGGCCTGACGGACGAACCGCAGAAGATCCGGTGGGCAAAATCCATAGCGGCACACCGTCGCACTGATGGATACAGTTTTCAAGGATCGCACCTCCGTGCAGCACATCCCCTATCCCAGGCCCTGAGGGAACTCCCATATAGTCGTGCACCATTGGGCGTTTAAAATCGCAATCGATCAGCAAGGTAGACTTATTCAGATCATGGGCGAGAACGTACGCGAGATTCACCGCCGTTGTTGTTTTCCCCTCGCCCATCACACTGCTGGTCACCAGCGTGACCACATGTCTTTTCTCTGATGTCATGATGACCAGACGTGTCGACCCAACACGATATTGTTCAGCCATCAGCGAAGCCGGCACCCACTTGGCGATCAAGTGGAATTTTGCGGGAAAATTCTGTGCGGAGCCAACGTATCTTTTGTCACCGAATGTCCCGCCGACGCCCTTCTTTTGATCGCCACGATATGAGGGCGCGCCCCCGAGAAATTTCGCCGGCACGTTTGGACCTGTCAGTGCGGTAAGTGACTGCCCTATGGCGATCCCGCTTGTCACACTTGCAAATGAGGGAATCGACGCGATGACCGGCAAACCGAGATACTTTTCGACATCTTCCGGCCTCCGGAACCCGGATTTCATGAACTCAGCCCCAATGGCTGATCCAAATCCAACGAGACAACCGACCAAAAGACCGCCAAGCAGGAAATGGATTTGGTTAGGAGGCTCCGGCCAAACGGGAAAATTGGCCGCCTCGATAATTCGATATTGCTCGCCGAATTGTTGGTTCTCGTAATTCGCCAACATTTTGGCATTCGTCCGTTTATCAAGAAGGGATTGATAGGCCTTCTGCATGTTCTCATGGTCTCTGAGCAACACCGCCAATCGCTGCTCCCTCCCGGGCATACGCTCGACTCGACCCTCTATTTCCTGGATCTGCCGAATATCATTGGATTGCCTTTCCTTGAGAGCGGCGATCTCCCTCTTCGTGTCGCTGCGCTCGAGCATCAACTCGCGCAAGTATGGATCGGTCTGCTTGCGGACGACTCCACCATTGTCATCGGCCTTCCCTGCTGCCGGCTCATTCACACCGAGCTGATTTCCATCAAGCTGCAGCAAAAGCTCCATCTGACGGATCTCCTGT
>Ga0326726_10004351_pt1 | contig 12924 bp, 10 predicted proteins | sample MHFenrmetagenome_2_FD_207603 | JGI IMG/M metagenome (GOLD analysis project Ga0326726, IMG submission 207603) | Lab enriched peat soil microbial communities from Michigan Hollow, Ithaca, NY, United States - MHF15MN | ecosystem: Environmental > Terrestrial > Soil > Wetlands > Peat | place: USA...
ACGACCTTCAGAGGCGGTCCATAGCCCGCGCCGAATCCGCCGTTCTGCGCGAAGGACAGCGACGGCGCGGCCAGCACGAGCGCGGCCGCGACGAATCGCCAAGAAAGGGTGGTTGTTGTCATGGCTCCCCCGAGCGCTTTACAGAACGCGTTCGACGCGTTTTCGCTCGCAGAATACTATGAGTCGGCGCGCGGATGGGTCAACGGCGGGCGCGTCGCAAGTCCTTGAGAATTATGGGGAGAACTGGGTACCGCGAGTACCCGTCGTCGGCGGGAGCGGAGAGCTCGATGCATGCACGGCGGCCGTGTTCTGCTCCGTCTGAGTGGCCAGGTACCTGGTTTGCGCCGACAACTAGAGCAACGTTACGACGACCGCCGCAGCGCCAAGTCGCCATCAGGTCGATGAGGGAGCGATTGCGAGCGAATGACGTTGGGAATGTCGTACGTCGCGATATCAAGAGGGGTAAACATAACTCCCGCGGAAAATACTCTTCACCGGCGCGCGATGACGTCTCCGGTGTGCGGGTCGTCAACGCACCATGAGACTCGCGTTGCTTCAGCGAACGAAGCGGTCGATCCAGGGCTTAAGCTCTTTGGCCAAGACCTCGAATGCGGGTGGCTGAATGCCGGCACCCGCTGGTCCGTTCCAATAGTGTTGGTTGTAGGAACCGTCTGGAAGGAAGAAGCGCTCGCCGAGATCGTCGTAGAAAACGGTCTTGCCATCGGTGAGATGTGCAATGACAGCGGCGTTCGCGTCCGCCACTTGTCGCCACGACTCCCGACTGGAATCGCTAGGCGTGAGACCACGTGGAATCGGTGTCGTCAGTAGGATTTTCGCCTCCGGCTGGCGAGCACGAATCTCCGCGATGATCGGGGCATAAAGCTCGATGAATTCACCGCCGCCTCTGCGCGTATAGTCCAAGACTAAGTCGTGCCAAGGGAGTTGGAGCACCACGAGCTTGGCCTCGTAGCCGTCGAGCTCGCCGTTTCGCATTCCCCATAGGAGGCCTTTGGGACTCTTGCCCTGCGAGCCGAAGTCGGCGGCCTTGCGCCACGCGAACTCCCGATCCCACACGGCGCGGCCGCGGTCCGGCCACAGCCACATCTCCGTTTCCGTGGTTCCGAAAAAGACGAAATCGATATCTCCCTTCTGCGCACGGGCGATGAATACGTCATGTCGCTTTCCCCCGAGAGCGGTCAAGAGGCCCTCGGGGGCTTCCGCGGCCGGCGTCCAGACCGGTTCAGGCCGCTGCGTCACCAGCCGCTCGGGTTGCTGCGCCCATGCCGCGTAGCCGGTAGCGAGACCGACGACCGCGAGAGCGGCTACGCCGGCGATCGTTCGGCACCGGCTAGGCGGACGTCGACCGAGCATCGTGATGCGGTCAGCTAGACGCTTGCCGGACGGACTCGTCCAAGTGCAGCCGAGGGGCATGAACGCGGTCCTGACCTGTGCTTTAAGAAGGGCTTCCGCATAGGTGCGTCGAGCCGCGGGACGTGTGGCGAGGACCGCCGCGTCGCACGCAAGCTCCTGATCCTCCTTAGTGCGGGCAGCAGCAAGATGGGCGAGCGGATTGAACCAGCATGCGCAGCGCGCAACTTCAATCAGAGCGTTTACGAGGGTGTGCGCCGAAACGCGGTGCATCTCTTCGTGCGCGAGGATAAGCGTGCGTTCCTCAGCGTCGAAGCGCGTCTCAAAGTCAATTGGCAGCACGAGCCTCGTGCGTAACACGCCGACGAGCGCGGGTCCGACCGACGGATCGGCGGCCAGGCGAAGCATAGACACGATCGAGCGGACGAACAGAGCGCCCGCTACTAGTAACCAAATCGCGACCAGTAGCTCGGCGAGAGCGGAGAAGGAGATCAGCGGCATCACCGCCGCGCCAGCATCAATCTGCTCCGATGCCGCCGCCTGGACCGAGGTTGGGCTGACCGACTCTTCTGCGGAGACGGCAACGTCCGGCACAGGGGCGACTACGACACGCGTCGACGCAGGTAACTGGCCAGCGATGGCGGCAATCGGAACGATAAGCCAGAGCCAGTACGAGACTCGCGCGCCCGCCGCGCGACGCACCCATGGCCGCAGCGCGAGCACAACTAAGATTGCGACGCTCGCCTCGAGATTGACGTGGAACAGCGCCGTGAGAATCGTTTCAGCGGTCATGGTCGAGCCTCTTTATCAGACGTTTGAGCTCCGCGATCTCGTCGCGGCTCAAGTCCTGGCGCTCCGAGAATTGCGTAATGAAGGGCGCAATCCGTCCGCCGAAAAGCCGATCGATCAAGTTCCGGCTTTGCTCGTGCACGTAGTCCTCGCGCCGGATCAGCGGCCGGTAGAGATAGCGGCGACCCTGAGGCGTCGCGGCCAAGGCCTTCTTTTTCAGCAACCGCGTAAGGAAGGTGCGGATCGTGCCCGCCGACCAGTCGCGGTCGTTCTCCATCGCTGCCACAACGTCGTCCGCACTGAGCGGTCCCTCGGCGCCCCAAAACACTTCCATGACCTTGCTTTCGGCTTCGCTGATGTTCATGACCGAATACACGTGTATCTGAGAGCATTAAATACATCTGTAATAGCTAATGTCAAGACGGCGGATCGGGCGCAAACGCGGCCAACTCAGGCAGAGAACGTAGCGCAATGACGTCTCGGTTGGCGCGGCAGCAATATATTTCCGCGGGAGTTGTCTTTGCCCCGTCGCGATATCAAGAAATCTTTCGCTAATAGCCTGAAATTATTGGATTAAACAGGCGTTAGCTGTATACAATAACAGCCTATCAACAACCGAAAACACGGAGGTAGTCCATGACCTCGCCGGAGCCTCTTCGCCGCCCATCCGTCACCACGTCGTCGGACCGATCCATCGACGAGCTCGACGCAGCGATCTGCCGGCTCGCGGCTCGCATCAATGCGCAAAGCTATCGATTCCTGATGCTCGTGCGCGAATTCGACGATCGTTTCGGGTGGTTCAAGTGGAGCTGCAGAAGTTGCGCCGAATGGCTGGCATGGCGCTGCGGACTGTCCGTGTCCGCCGCGCGCGAGCACGTGCGCACGGCACACGCATTGCGCGGGCTTCCTGCGATCTCGGCTGCGTTTGCGGATGGAAAGCTGTCGTACTCCAAAGTGCGCGCGCTCACACGTGCCGCACACCTGCACGACGAGGATCTGCTGCTTGCGTACGCGTTGCAGGCGACCGCGAGCCAAGTCGAGGAGCGTTGCCGGCAGATTCGCAATGTCGCGCCGGAGTCGGCCGACGCCGCGCAGCGGGCCTGGAAGCGCCGCTCGCTCACGATTTGGCGCAATGCGGCGAACGGCACGTTGCGGATCACCGTCGACTTGCCGATCGAGGAGGGCGAGATCGTCGCCCGCGCGGTCGAGCGTGCCGTCGAGGCGGGCGACGTCGCGACGGGACCCGAGCTCGGCGAGCAGAGCTGGTACGCGCAGCAGGCCGATGCGCTCGTTGCCGTCGCGAAGGGTTATCTCGGGGGCTCCTCGTCGGACTCGTCTGCCGCGGCGGATCACACTCAAGTCGTCTTGCATGTCGACGATCGAGCCCTCCGCGGAGGGGCCGGGCGCTCCGACTTGCCGATCGATACGATCAAGCGGCTCACGTGCGACGGCAGCGTGCTAACCATCGTCGAAGACGCCGATGGAACGCCGCTCGACGTCGGCCGCAAGAAGAGAACGGTCTCGACGGCGCTCAAACGCGCACTATGGGCGCGCGACCGAGGCTGCACGTTCCCCGGTTGCGGCAACAAGCGCTTCGTCGATGTGCATCACGTTCGCCACTGGGCCGACGGCGGAGAGACCAGCGCTGACAATCTCACGTTGCTCTGCTCTTATCACCATCGGCTATTGCACGAGGGCGGATTCCGCATTGCGATGGGCGCCGACGGTGGCCGCTGTTTCCAGCGGCCCGACGGTCGCATGATTCCACGTTCCGGTTATCGGTTGGACGACGTGCTCGATGACGGCGTGGATTTCGCGGCTATCAGTGAGGACGAGCACCCCTCCGCGGAGGCGTGGTTAGCTGCAGTCGTGAACGGAGGCAGCGCTTCGGAGCGTGCGCGCGGCGGCGTGTCAACGTAAACGCGTCGTTGGCCAAGACTGTCGTTGCGAGGCCCTCAACGCGCGCGCGCCGGCCGCTTCTCGGCCGCGCTCGGTAGCACCGCGCGCAGGGCCTGGCCGGTGTACGAGCGCGGCTCCGCCGCGATCTCCTCCGGCGTTCCAACCGCGATGATCTCGCCGCCGCCCGCGCCGCCCTCGGGGCCAAGGTCGACGATCCAGTCCGCGGTCTTGATCACGTCGAGATTGTGCTCGATCACGACGATCGTGTTGCCCTGGTCGCGCAACTTGTAGAGCACCTCGAGCAGCTGCGCGATGTCGTGGAAGTGCAGGCCCGTGGTCGGCTCGTCGAGCACGTAGAGCGTCGAGCCGGTCGAGCGCTTCGAGAGCTCTTTCGCGAGCTTCACGCGCTGCGCCTCGCCGCCCGACAGCGTGGTCGCGTTCTGGCCGAGCTCGATGTAGCCCAAGCCCACGGCCATCAGCGTCTCGAGCTTGTGCGCGACCATCGGCACGTTGCGGAACAGCGCGAGCGCGTCCTCGACCGTGAGCTTCAAGACTTCGGAGATGTTCTTGCCCTTGTACCTGACGTCGAGCGTCTCGCGGTTGAAGCGCTTGCCGCCGCAGGTGTCGCACGGCACGTAGACGTCGGGCAGAAAGTGCATCTCGACCTTGATGACGCCGTCGCCCTGGCAGGTCTCGCAGCGGCCGCCCTTCACGTTGAAGCTGAAGCGACCGGGCTCGTAGCCGCGCGAGCGCGCCTCTTGCGTCGCCGCGAAGAGCTCGCGGATCGGCGTCAGCACGCCGCTGTAAGTCGCCGGGTTGCTGCGCGGCGTCCGGCCGATCGGGTCTTGCGAGATGTCGATCACGTAGTCGAAGTGCTGGAGGCCCTTCACGCGGTCGAACGCTGCAGAATTCTCGCCGGTCTTGTTGATGTACTGCGCGGTGAGCCGGTACAGAGTGTCGTTCACGAGCGTGCTCTTGCCGGAGCCCGACACACCCGTCACGCAGGTCAGGAGCCCGACAGGAATCTGGACTGTGAGGTTCTTCAAGTTGTTTCCGCGCGCGCCCTGGATCTCGAGCACGAGTTGCGGATCGAACTCGCGGCGCGAGGAGGGCAGCGGGATCTCGCGCCGGCCCGAGAGGTACTGGCCCGTGAGCGACGCGGCGTTGGCCATGATCTCCGCGGGCGTGCCGCTCGCGACGACTTGGCCGCCGTGCACGCCCGCGCCCGGTCCGAGGTCGACGACGTGGTCCGCCGCGAGGATCGCCTCGCGGTCGTGCTCGACGACGAGCACCGTGTTGCCGAGGTCGCGCAGGTTCAGCAGCGTGTCGAGCAGGCGCTGATTGTCGCGCTGGTGCAGCCCGATCGACGGCTCGTCCAAGATGTACATCACGCCGACGAGGCCCGAGCCGATCTGGCTCGCGAGCCGGATCCGCTGCGCCTCGCCGCCAGACAGCGTGTCGGCGCTGCGATCGAGCGACAGATAGCTCAAGCCCACGTCGGCGAGGAACTTGAGGCGGTTACGGATCTCGTTGACGATCTTCTCGGCGATCTCGCCGCGCCAGCCTTTGAGGCTCAGCGCGCCGAAGAACTCGAGCGCCGCGACGACGCTCAAGCTCGCGATCTCGGGCAGCGCGCGCTCCTGCACGAACACGTTGCGCGCCGCGGCGTTCAAGCGAGCGCCATTGCAGGTCGCACAGGGCTGCGTGCTCTGATACTTGCCGAGCTCCTCGCGCACCATCGCGGAGTCGGACTCCGAGTAACGGCGCTGCATGTTCGGGATGATGCCCTCGAACGAATGCTGCCACGCCCACTTGTTGCCCTTCTTCTTGTTCTCGTAGTTGAACTGGATCTTTTCGCCGTCGTTGCCGTAGAGGACGAGCTTGCGGATTTTCTCGGGCAGCTCGTTCCAGGGCTTCTGCAGGTCGAACTTGTAGTGCTTCGCGAGCCCCTGGATCATCGTGAAGTAGAACGCGTTGTGGTGGTCCCAGCCGCGGATCGCCCCGTCCGCGAGCGAGGCGGCCGGGTTCGTCACGACCCGAGCCGCGTCGAAGAACATCCGCACTCCGAGTCCGTCGCAATCGGGGCACGCGCCCGACGGATTGTTGAAGGAGAAGAGCCGGGGCTCGAGCTCGCTGATGCTGTAGCCGCAGATCGGGCACGCGAACTTGTTCGAGAACGCGAGCGGCGCCTTCTTCGGTTGATCCATGAACGCGACGAGCGCGACGCCGTCGGCGAGCTTCAGCGCCGTCTCGAAGCTCTCGGCGAGCCGCAACTGGATATCCGGTTTCACGGCGAGACGGTCGACGACGACGTCGATGTCGTGCTTCTTGCGTGCGTCGAGCTTCGGCGGGTCGTCGAGCTCGACGACCTCGCCGTCGATTCGCGCGCGCAGGAAGCCCTGGGACTTCAGCTCATCGAGCTTCGCGATGTATTCGCCCTTGCGCCCCTTCACGATCGGCGCGAGCACCATGATCTTCGTGCCGGCGGGGAGCTCGAGCACGCCGTCGACCATCTGCGAGACGTTCTGCGCTTCGAGCGGGATCCCATGGTCCGGGCAGCGCGGGATGCCGGCGCGCGCGTAGAGCAGGCGCAGGTAGTCGTAGATTTCCGTGACCGTGCCGACCGTCGAGCGCGGGTTGTGCGACGTCGACTTCTGCTCGATCGAGATCGCCGGCGAGAGTCCCTCGATGTGGTCGACGTCGGGCTTCTCCATCATCGACAGGAACTGCCGCGCGTATGCCGACAGCGACTCTACGTAGCGGCGCTGGCCCTCGGCGTAGAGCGTGTCGAACGCGAGCGACGACTTGCCCGAGCCCGAGAGACCGGTCAGCACGACGAGCTTGTCGCGCGGCAGGTCGAGGTCGATGCCCCGCAAGTTGTGCGTGCGCGCGCCGCGGATTTGGATCTTGTGCGTCGACATAGAGCTGGCCGGACGTGCAGGCGCGTCGGCGTGACTTCAAGGCCCGTGTTGGATCGTCTAGACGACGAGGACTATACGGCCGCCGCAGACGGCGGCGCAAAGCAGGATTTCGCGGCCCGCTTTGCGGCCGCGACAGAGGGTGTCAGGTATCGCGTGGAGCGCGGCGCCCGCTGCACGTCGCGGCGGGCGCCGCATGAAGTAGCAGGTTAGACGCCGGGCGGAGGACTAGGGGTTGATTCGGGTTCCTTTGACGTTGCCCGACGGGCCGCCGAGGTTCTTGCCGTTGGTGTCGTACTGCGTGATCGTGAAGTGGCCGGTGTAGTTGTTGCCGCGCCGGTCGACCGTCACGGTCTCGCGGATGTTGGCCGGTCCGATGAAGTTCTTGCCGGTCTCGTCCCACGACAACGCGAAATGATTCAGGCTAAACGAGAACGGGCCGGTCTGCTTCCAGGCGCCCATGCAGAAGCTGCTCGTGATCGGCGGCTTGCCCGAGTTCATGAGCTCGGTACCGTCGGCGTGCCAGGTCGCGAAGCCGTCGTCGATGACCGTCCCATCGTCGAGGGTGAACTGGATGTGCCACAGGCCGACGATCAACGGGTCGTCGTAGTGCCAGTCGGAGTCCACGCGCTGGAAGCCCGTTTTTGCGGCAGCTTGGATGAGCTGCGCGCCCTTGTAGCCGTTCACGCCCGGCGCCTCGGGCGCTGGCTTCGTCGACTGTGGGCTTTGTTGCCCCGGCGCGGGCACCGACTCGAACGGCGAGCACCCCGCTTGGGCCGCGGATGTGAAGCAGGCGGCGAGCAGGGCGGCGCCGACCGCGCTCGCGAGTCTTGTCTTGGCGATTCGCATAGAAGGTCCTCCCGAAGGTTTTTGATGTTCGAACGGCCGCATTCTCGCGAGGTGCTTGGCCGAGGCCATGAAATTCCGACGAAGCCGGCCGGTGCGGGAGTGAACGGGCGCGTTTGCGGAGTGAGTATTGGCTGTGCGGGTGCGGCCGTGCGCGGCACGGCGTGTTTCAGTCGCGCGCCGGGCTATGATCGACGCCGGCAGCGGCATCAGCGGTGGGCTTCGCGACCATGAGCGGCGAGACACGATGGCGCATCCAAGACGGCTTCGGTTCGCCTCGCCTGCGCGCGGCGTTCGCGGGGCTTGGGGCAGCGGCCACCCTACTGGCCCTCGTGATCGTGGCGACCGCGCTGAAGTTCACCGTCAACGACTATCCGCTGAACCCCTCGATGACCAATATCGCGTCGTTTGCGCGCGAGGCCGCGACGCTTGCCGTGGCGATCGCGCTGCCATTGCCGCTGCTCGTTGCCGCATCCAATCTCGCGCCCGTGCGCGGATGGCGCCGCTACGCTTGGCTGCTGCTGACTACGGGCGTGTGCGCGCTCGTGCGCGTCGCGTTGCCGGTTTCACCGCTATTCACCGGCGTGGCGATTCCAGCCAATGCGAACCGCCAACTGGCGATCGTGATCGTGCTGCTCGCAATCTTGCTCGAGTTTCGACAACGCGCTCTCGCGACGGCGGGCGCGCTGCTCCGCGTGGAGATCGACGGCATCAATGCCGACGCTCGCTTACGCGATGCGAGCCTGCGCGTGCTCCAGGCGCAGGTCGCGCCGCATTTCCTGTTCAATTCGCTCGCGAACGTGCGCCGGCTCGCGCAGCTCGACCGCAAAGCTGCGGCCGCAATGCTCGGCGATCTCGTCGAGTACTTCTCGGTCACTCTCGCGCGCCGCGACGCTCCTCGCTCCACGCTCGGCGACGAGGTGCGCCTCGTCGACGCGTATCTGCGAATCCACCGCGTCCGCATGGGCAGCCGCCTCGCATACGAGATCGACGTGCCGGAGAGCCTCGCGAGCGTGTCGGTGCCGTCGATGATCCTGCTGACGCTCGTCGAGAACGCGATCAAGCACGGCTTGAATCCGCTCGCTGAGGGCGGCTTCGTGCGCTTGCGCGCCGAGCGCCGGGGTGCCGATCTCTATCTCGAGGTGGCCGACAACGGCCGCGGCCTCGCGACGGTGGAGGGTCATGGCACGGGGCTCGCCAACGTTCGTGCGCGGCTTGCGATCCTGTATGGTGCGCGCGCCGCGCTCGAGACGGGTCCCGGACGGCCGCGCGGCTTCGTCGCAAACGTGTCGCTGCCGCTGCTCGAAGGAACAACGCCGTGATCGACGCGGCCGTCAATTTCACTCGCGACGTTCTGCGCGCGTTCACTTGGCAGAAGCTGTTGCTCGCGCAGCTGCTCGCGGCCGCCCTCGATCTGCAGATCGTCCTTATGCGGGTTGGTAGGGTCGCGCCGCCGCCGACGTTCACGTGGTCTCGTTTCGTGATCGCCGAGACTATGGCGTTCAGCATCCTGCTGGCTGTGCTGATCGCGGAGCAGGCAGTCGCACGCGGGGCGCGTCCGTTCCGTACCTATGCGATCGCGATCCTCACGGCGTCCGTTTTCTCCACCATCGTGCAGTACGAGATCCGTACGGCGCTCGGCTTCGAGACATCCACCGACCGGGCGGGCGTTGCGGCGCAGGTGCGGAAGACGCAAATGATCTACGCGGGCTGCGATACGCTGGTCTATGGCGTGCTCTTCATCGTCGGCTATCTCGACTACCGTCGGCGCGAGCGGCTCCTGCACCGAGTGCGCGCCGCGGAGCTCGAGCGCGCGCGCAGCGAGCAGCACATCGTGCGTTCGCAGCTAGCGGCGCTGCGTACCGACGTCGACGCCGTCGCGCTGCTCGCGACGCTCGAGGGTTTGCAGCACGCGTTCGAGCAAGATCGCGACGACGCTGACGCGCGGCTCGACGGAGTGATCGCAAGCTTGCGCAGCAAGCTCGCGCCCGTCGAGCCCGTTCGAGCGGATCTGTCCGCATGAGCACGACCGCGCTGATTGCGGAGGACGAGCCGCTGCTGCGCGCTGAGCTCCGCGAAGCACTCGCATCGTTGTGGCCCGAGCTCGAGATCTGCGCCGAGACCGGTGACGGTGCCGCGACGCTGCTCGCGCTCGAGCGCCACAAACCGCAGATCCTGTTCCTCGACATCCAGATGCCCGGCCTCACCGGCCTCGATATTGCTGAGCAGACGAACGGCCGCGCGCACGTCGTGTTCGTCACGGCGTTCAACGAGCACGCCACCGCGGCGTTCGAGCAGGGCGCGCTCGATTATGTCGTCAAGCCGTTTTCGGTCGCGCGGCTCGCCAAGACCGTGGCGCGCTTGAAGGAACGGGTGCGGAGCGCGCCGGCCGATCTCGCCGGGCTCACCGAGGCGCTCCGCGCCGCCGCGCCGGCCGAGCCCCGATATGTTCGCTGGCTCGCCGTGCCGCACGGCCGCGAACTGCGCGTCGTCACGACCGACGAGATCTGCTACTTGCGCGCTGCGAATAAGTACACGTCGCTCTTCACGGCGAGCGCCGAATATGTGCTGACGAGCACGTTGAAGGCGATGCGAGAGAAGCTCGACCCACGCTCGTTCTGGCAAATTCATCGCAGCTACGTCGTGAACCTGTCCGCGATCCAGACGATCCACCGGTCCTTCCACGGCTCGTTCGAGGTCCAGCTGAAGCAGCGTCACGAGCTGTTGCCCGTCAGCGAGGCCTACGCTCACCTGTTCCGGCAACTCTGAGCGCTTAGGACACGCGCCTCCTGGCGGAGCTCGTCGGCACCGACGTACGATACGGCACCCGCGACGTTACCGCGTCGCTTCGTTGGCTCACGATCGGGAATGGAGGATCGTGTCGGCGTGAACGCGATCCTGCGGCAGTTCTTTGCGGTGCGCTCGGCCGACCGCGAAGCGGTCCACGGCGGAGGAAAGCTCCATCGCGTGCTCGGACCCGTTGCGCTGATCGCGGTCGGCATCGGCGCGACGATCGGCAGCGGCATCTTCGCGCTCACGGGCACCGTCGCCGCGACGAACACGGGCCCCGCGCTCACGCTGTCGCTTCTTATCGCGGGCGTCGGCTGCGGCCTCGCGGCGCTCTGCTACTGCGAGTTCGCGTCGTTCCTGCCGGTTTCGGGCAGCGCATACAGCTACGCGTACGCGACGCTCGGCGAAGGGATCGCGTGGTTCATCGGCTGGAACCTCATACTCGAGTACGGCCTGTCCGCGTCCGCGGTTGCGGTGAGCTGGTCGGGGTACGTGACGAACTTGCTCGCCGACGCGGGCGTTCACTTGCCCGCCGTCCTTGCCGGCGCGCCGATCGGCAAAGGGCCGGACGGCGGCCTCGTCGCGACGGGCGCGATCGTGAACGTGCCCGCCGTGCTCGTGATCGCCGCGCTGAGCGCGATCTGCTACTCCGGCGTGCGGCTCTCGGCGCACGCGAACAGCGTCATGGTCTATTTGAAGGTCGCGATCATCGTCGTGTTCGTCATCGCCGGAGTGAGATTCATCGACACCGCGCATTGGCATCCGTATATCCCGCCGAACACGGGCGAGTTCGGACACTTCGGTTGGAGCGGCGTGATGCGGGGCGCGGCGATCATCTTCTTCTCGTACATCGGCTTCGACACCGCGTCGACCACGGCGCTCGAGTCGCGCCACCCGCAGCGCGACGTGCCGATCGGCATCCTCGGCGCATTGGTCCTGTCCGGCGTCCTCTACGTCGCGATGGCCGCGGTAATGACCGGCATGGTGCCGTACGCGAAGCTCGACGTGGACCAGCCGGTCGCGGTCGCGATCGACATGCATCCCGAGCTCGGCTGGATCGGCACGCTCGTGAAGGTCGGCGTGATCGCGGGTATGACCTCCGTCGTCTTGATGTCCCTGCTCGGCCAGCCGCGGATCTTGCTCGCGATGGCCGAAGACGGCCTCCTGCCCGGATCGCTCGGTCGTTGTCACGGCCGCTACCGCACTCCGCACGTCGCGACCGTCGTCACCGGTGTATTCGCCGCGGCGTTCGCGGGCCTGTTTCCGCTCGACGTGCTCGGCGAGCTGATCTCGATCGGCATCTTGCTCGCGTTCGCCGTCGTCTCAATCGGCGTGCTCGTGCTGCGGCGCACGCGGCCGGACGTGCACCGGCCGTTCCGGGTGCCGTGGGCGCCGGTCACTTGCGTGTTTGGCGCGCTCGTGTGCCTCGCGATGACGCTCGCACTGCCGGCCGACACGTGGTGGCGGCTGCTCGTTTGGAGCATCGCGGGCTTCTCGATCTACGCGGCCTATGGGTTTAGGCACAGCCGCGTGCGCAGGAACTCGCAACGCGGCTGAGCCGCAGCGTCGACGCTGCCGCAGGGTGGGCCGCCGATCGGCGTGACGCTCACCGTGACCGATGCCGGTGGTGGCAAGTACAAGTCCGTGACCGAGACGTCGGTAGCGGGCCAGGCCTACAAGGTGGAGATCACGTTCGCGATCGACGGCAAGGACTACGCGCCCGTGATCACGCCCGCGCCGCCTGGGGGCATGCCGCCGACGACCGAGTCCTATGAGAAGGTGAGCGCGAAGGCTTACAAGTCGACCACCAAAATGAACGGTCAGGTGGCTGCGACGTCGACGAGCGAGGTCTCCGCGGATGGCAAAGTCATGACGGTCAAGACGACGGCCGCCGGCGGCGCAGGGGACGTGTCGCTCGTGTTCGACAAGAAGTAACCGCTCGCGACCGGTGGCATCGAGCCCGCCGGTGATAACATCCGCTGCGAGCGAACGGAAACCGGGGGGAAGTACGTGAGCATCGGGAGGGCCTCGCGGTTCGCCGCGTGGATTGGCACGTCGATCGTCGCGGCCGGCGCGGCGCACGCACAGCCGCAGCACGCGGGCCAATACGAGCAAGCCGATATCGAGTACGGCGCGCGGCTCTATTTGGGCCGCTGCATCATTTGTCACGGCGAGCGCGGCGACGGGATGCCCGGTGTGAACCTGCGCAGCGGCCGCTTCAAGAACGCCTCGACCGACCGCGAGCTCAGCAACGTGATCCGCGACGGCGTTGCGGGCACCGCGATGGCGCCGAACGCGTACAGCGACTCCGAGC
>Ga0326726_10004352_pt1 | contig 12922 bp, 12 predicted proteins | sample MHFenrmetagenome_2_FD_207603 | JGI IMG/M metagenome (GOLD analysis project Ga0326726, IMG submission 207603) | Lab enriched peat soil microbial communities from Michigan Hollow, Ithaca, NY, United States - MHF15MN | ecosystem: Environmental > Terrestrial > Soil > Wetlands > Peat | place: USA...
CATAGCCGAAGCCACCGAGTCCGATCTCGTGGCACCTGTGAGTGGCAATGCGGATTGCGAGTCAGCGTGCTCCGGGGAGCGAGCCCCCGCCGATCCTCCCCGGTAGAACTAACCCCGCGCGAAAAGGTTAGCGGACGTCACGGAGTAGGATGACCGAAACGGAGGCGCCCACCTCGATGGTGGTGTCGCCGGGCACCACCGCGAGGCCGTCGGCGGCGACCATGGAGCGGAGAATGCCCGAGCTCTGATCGCCCGTAAGCCGGGCTGCATAGCCGCCGGAGCCGTCCGCCGACAGGGTCACGCGGAGATAGCCACGACGCCTGCCGGGATTCGCGATCACCGCTGCCGCGCGCGCCTGCACCACGGGGCGCCCGAGCCGCGAGTGACCGCCGAGGCGCAGCAGCGCAGGCCGAACGAAGAGCTCGAACGTCACCATGGCCGAGACCGGATTACCCGGCAGCGCGAAAACCGGCAAGGCACTCTTGCCCGCCGAGGGAATCGTCGCGAACGCGATGGGCTTGCCGGGACGCATGTTGACGAGCCAGAGATGCTGCTCGGCGCCCAAACGCTCGAGCGCGGCCTTGACGAAGTCGTGCTCGCCCACCGAGACACCGGCGGAGGAGAGCAGGAGGTCGCAGCGCAACCCCCAGCGAAAGCGCGCCTCGATGTCGTCGAGTCGATCGGCGGCAACGCCCAGGCTGACGGGCTCCCCGCCCGCCTCGCTCACCTGCGCCATCAGCGAATACGTGTTGGAGTTCGGGATCTGCCCCGGCCCCAGCCGGCGACCCAGATCGACGATCTCGTCGCCCGTAGAGAGAATGCCGACATGCGGGCGACGGGCCACGCGCACCTGCGAGCGGCCGAGGGCGGCGAGAATGCCGATCTCCGCCGGGCCGAGGAGCCGGCCGGGCCCGAGCACGCTATCTCCCGCCCGCACATCCTCGCCGCGCGGGCGGACGTAGTCGCCGATCTTGACCGGGCGCGGCACGACGAGTGTCGTCCCTTCCGCGCTGACGTCTTCCTGCGGGATGACGCTGTCGGCACCCTCGGGCAATGCTCCGCCGGTGAAGATGCGGAAGGCCTCACCGGCCTGGAGCGATCGCTCTGCGACATGCCCCGCCGCCACTCGTCCCGCGACGAGGAGCCGCGCGGGAGTGGCCGACGACGCGCCCGTGGTGTCGGCGGCCCGGAGGGCATAGCCGTCCATCGAGGAATTCGGCCAGGGCGGCAGGTCCAGGCTCGAGACGGCCGGCTCGGCAAGCACGCGATGGAGCGCGCGCGCGAGCGGCACCTGCTCGTCGCCGAGCACGCCCACTCGGGAAAGGATACGCTCCAGCGCCTCTTCGACGGAGATCACGGCGGTATTGTACCCCGCCCCGCCCGCGACCGGCGCGACCGACGGTCGCTACTTGGGCTGGCGGAGGACCGGCTGGTACTTGGCCAGGAAGCGGCGGCGGCTCAGCAGGAAGAGCGCGAAGAAGCCGGCGGTGATGAAAAGCTCACGGATCCCCAGTGGGAACGGCATGTTCTTGTCGATGGACGGGAAGATGATCAGGATGCGCTCGACGAACATCGCGATCCAGCCCATGAAGAGGATGACCGTGAAGACCTTGTGGCGCGTGGGCGGGCGACCGGTCAGGCGCTTGAGCAGATACGCGAAGGGAATCAGCCAGCCCACGATGAAGATGGCCCAAGCGATCTGGCCCCACGGCGGATTGAAGAAGCGGTTCAGGAAGAAGCGCGTCTCGATCGGCACGTTGCCGTACCAGATCACCAGGTACTGTGAGAAGAAGAAGTACATCCACATGACGCACATGGCGAAGGTCAGCTTGGCCATGTCCTGTATCACGGACGGAGACACCTGGGTCAGGCCGCGGGCATTGGCCCGGATGGTGAGGAAGGTCACCAGCCCAAAGCCCGTGTAGAGCGAGGTGACCACGTAGTAGCCGCCGAGGAGGCCGCTGTACCAGGTGGGGTCGAGAGACATGAGGAGATCGAATCCCCAGAGCGAGAGCACCACGACGTACAGCATCAGGAGCACCGTCGCGAGCCGGTTGCGGCGCGCATGCGCCTCCGGCGTGTCGGCTCCGGGAGCGCTCTCGGCGAACACCGCCTTGGCGAACGTCGTGGCGATCCAGTACAGCGCGAGGCTCCCCACCGCTATCCGGAGCGACATGAACGGCACGTTGAGCCAGGCGACCTTCTTCTCGAGTGGATGGGTCACCCACGGATAGAGCGTGGCCCGCCCGAAGAAGAGAATCACGAATCCGATCAGGGACACCGGCAGGAAGCCCGCCGTGGTGAGGGCCAGGCGCTTGACCGAGGGTGACCACCGCGCCTCCGTCATCTGCATCATGCCGGCCAGCGCCGGGCCGGTGATGGCGAAGCTCGACCAGAAGAGCAGGTTCACGAGGTAGATGCCCCACGTCGCCCGCGGATCGGCGCTCATCGCTCCCCAGATGAACGCGACTGCGCCGGCGGCTGCCAGGCCCCAGAGGAGGCCCGAGCGACCCGCCGCCTCTTCCGAGCCCATCGCCTCCGCGCTCATTTCGCGGCCAGAGTGCGCAGGTAGTTCACGACGTCCCACCGCTCGTCGGCGGACAGCGACTCGCCATACGACGGCATCACGGCCCCGCCCACCGAGAGGTAGCTCTGCCAATAGCCGTCGGTGCGACTCTTCTGGAGGTCCGGGTTCGTGAGGTCGGGCGGCGGCACGAACTTGGCCACCACCGGGCCATTGCCCTTGCCCGAGGGCCCGTGGCACGGCGTGCAGTAGACCACGAAGAGATTGCCGCCCTTCTTGATGGACTCGGCCGTGGGCGGCACCGGGTTCTTGCGCAGCGCCGCGAGCTCGCGCTGCTCCTTCGAGTAGTACAGCTGGCCCCCCGAGCGCGGCAGACTTCCCGGCGCCATGGCGAAGTTCATTTCGCCGGGCTTCACCCCCTGGGTCTCGATCATGTCGTGGGTCCAGCGGTACACGATGGCGACCCCCTGGACCCCGGCTATTCCGCCCACGATGAGCAGGACGAGGACGAAGACGTACTTCATCATCGCCGGACTTCCTCCGCCCCCGCGCCCGTGAGCAGCGCGCGAACCTGGTCGGCCGTCTCGGGCGGACACGCGACGGCTACGCCGAAGCGATCCACCGTGAACCGCGGGTCGTAGGTCGCCGACGGCTTGGTCTTGGGTAGCTTGCCCAGCAGCAGGAGCGCCACCAGTGTCGCTAAGCCGCCGAAGAGGATGGTGAGCTCGAAGGCGATAATCACGAAGGGCGGGAAGGACACGGGAGCCTTGCCGCCGGTGACCAGCTCCCACTTGAGCGAGGACCAGATCGTCAGGAAGAATCCGGTTGCGGTGCCGGTGAGCGCGCCGGCCAGCGTGAAGAGCCGCACATTGCTCAGCGGCCGGACCTTCTCGATCTCTTCTTCGATCTCCTCCACCGGCACGGGGGTGTAGACGGTCAGCTCGGAGAACCCCTTGGCCCTGAGCTTGCGGATCGCGTCCAGGGTCGTGTCCACGTGGGCGAAGACGCCCAGCACGTTGGCGGTGGCCATGCTAGTGGTGGCCTCCGTGAGCGTGCTTGAGCGGGTGGGCCAGTGTCTCTTTGACCTCGACGATGGAGAGCGACGGCATCACCCGGATAAAGCCCAAGAACAGGAGGAAGAACCAGGCGAAGGAGCCCACGATGATGGTCGAATCGGTGATGGTCGGGTAGTACGTGCCCCAGGTGTACGGGTAGAAGTCGAAACCCAAGCCCGGCACGATGATATTGAAGCGCTCCAGCCACATCCCAATGAGCACGAGGATCGAGATGACGTACAGCCACGTCGTATTGGTGCGTGGCCGTTTCCAGAAGAAGACGAGCGGCGAGATGCTGTTGCAGAAGTACATGCCCCAGTACGCCCACGCGTACTGCTTGCTCGCCTTGGCGAAGACGCTCGCCCGCTCGAAGTGGTCGCCGCTGTACCAGGCCGTGAACACTTCGCAAATGTAGAAGTAGGTCAGGACCAGACTGGTCACGAGGATGAGCTTGGCCATGAAGTCGAGGTGCCGATCGGTGATGTACGCATACCAGTTGAAGATGTAGCGCATGGGCAGGATCAGGACCAGCACCATGGCGAAGCCCGAGAAGATCGCTCCGTCGACGAAGAAGGGCGCGAAGAGCGTCGAGTGCCAACCGGGCACGAGGGCCATGGCGAAGTCGAAGGACACCACGCTGTGCACGGAGAGGACCAGCGGCGTGGCCAGGGCGGCGAAGAGGCCGTAGGCGCGGCGGTAGTGTCGCCACTGCGAGTCCGAGCCCTCCCACCCGAGCGCCATGACCGTGTAGATCTTCTTCTTGAAGCCCGTGGCATTGTCCCGGAGGGCGGCGATGTCCGGCACGAGGCCGACGAGGAAGAAAACCACGCTGATGGTCAGGTAGGTCGAGATGGCGAAGACGTCCCACACGAGCGGCGACTTGAAGTTCGGCCAGAGGTACCGCTGGTTCGGATACGGCGTCAGCCAGTACGCGAACCACATGCGGCCCGCGTGGATCAGCGGGAAGAGGCCGGCCGTCATGACCGCGAACACGGTCATGGCCTCGGCGCCACGGTAGATGGAGGTCCGCCACTTGGCGCGGAAGAGGTACAGCACGGCCGAGATGAGGGTGCCCGCGTGCCCGATGCCGATCCAGAACACGAAGGTCGTGATGTACATCGCCCACATCTGCGGCGTGCGCTTGCCGGCCGCGCCCATGCCGGTCCAGATCTGCCACGCCCACGCCGTCACGCCGCAGCCGAGGACGAGGCCGACCAGGCACATCCAGGCGAAGTAGGTGTTGCCGGGCATGCCGACGGTGCGGATGACGTCGCGGTTGACGTCGGACCAGCTCGGCTGCCCAGGCTGGCTCGCCACGCTCATGCCTTGTGCTCCTTCCCTTCCCCGTGCCCCGGCACCGCGCCGCGCACCACCTTGGCGAGATACGTGACGGCCGGTCTCGTGCCCAGCTCGCGCAGCACGTGGTAGCTCCGAGGGCTGGCCGAGAGCTTGGACACCCGCGCGCCGCCGTCCTTCAGGTTGCCGAACGTGATGGCCTGCGTTGGGCACGTCTGCTGGCAGGCCGTCTGGACGTCACCGTCCTTGACCGTCCGTCCCGCATCCCGCGCCTCGTTCTTGCCCTTCTCGATGCGCTGCAGGCACATGGTGCACTTCTCCATGATGCCGAGCTGCCGCACCGTCACGTCGGGGTTCAGCTGGATGTCGAGGGGAGGAGTCCAGCTGTAGTTGAACCAGTTGAAACGGCGCACGTGGTAGGGGCAGTTGTTGCCGCAGTAGCGCGTGCCGACGCAGCGGTTGTAGACCTGCGCGTTGAGACCTTCCTTGGTGTGATACGCGGCGTAGACCGGGCAGACCGGCTCGCACGGCGCGATCTCGCAATGCTGGCAGAACATCGGCTGGAAGACGTTGGTGGTCTTGCCTTTCGGCCCGTGCTCCCATCGCTCGAGGCGTATCCACTGCTGGGCGCGACCATAGGCGACCTGGGCCTTGCCGACCACGGGCACATTGTTCTCGGCCGAGCACGCAACGACACACGCCTGGCAGCCGGTGCACGCGTCGGAGTCCACGGCCATGCCCCAGCGGTACTCGGGATACTTGACCGGCGGATACATGCTCGGGTGGCTCGCGTCCTTCGGCGATTTGCCCCGAAGCTCCATCTCGCGCGCGGCACCCAGGCCGACCACTTCCACGATCTCGCGGTCGTCGTCGTCGAAGGTCGCCTGCGGGATGGCGAGAGGCTGGCGGGCTCCGGTCTTGGCCAGCGACACCTTCACCGCGAGGAACGGCAGCCCGCCGGAGACGGCGTCAGGCGCAGCACCGAGGAGACGAATCGGATTGGCGCCGCCATTGAGCATGACGTCGCCCGAGTGTCCCGTCCTCAGATTGCCGGCCCTCGCATACGCGCCGGGATAGTCATGACCCAGTCCCATCGCAATGGCGACGGCTCCGGGATGCAGCGTCGGAGAGGGCCAGGCGGGCAGCTCGACGCTTCCGTGCGGCGAGGTCAGCTTGACCACGTCACCTCTGCTGAGGTCGAGCTTGGAGGCGGTGTCCGCGGGCACCTCGACCCAGCCACCCCATGCAACCTGCGTCATGGTATCCGGCGCTTCCTGCAGCCACGGCTGGTCGGCGCCCCGACCATCGTAGAAGCGAGCGGAGGGATACACGATGAGCGCATGCGTACCGTCACCCTCGAATTTGACCGCCTCGGCACCCAAGCGGCTCGCGTCGAGCTTCGCCGATCCGCCGCCGGCAGCGGCTGCGGGAGCGCGCCAGGCCCCACCGCGCCTGAGGGACTCCTCCCAGAAGTCGACGAAGGGCTTGCTTTTGTCGTACTCGCGCGCGAGTCCTTGCCACTGCTCTTTGACGTAATCCTGGAAGCTCGCCCACTTGAGCGGGCCCTTGCCTTCCTCGGTGCCGAGCGACCGCCGGCCGACGGAGAGCAAGATGTCTCCCGTGGGCTTGCCCTCGACCGGCTTGCCCTCTATCGCCACGGGTCCCATGGTCGGCTGCATCAGCCCGACGACACCGTCCCGCGCGGCATAGTCGCCCCAGGACTCGAGCGTGTGGAGCGCGGGCAGCACGAGGGCGGCCTTGGCCGACGTCTCCGTCGGACGGGTCGCCAGGCTCACCACGAGAGGCACCTTCGCCAGCGCCTCGGTGAAGCCGGCCTTCGGCGGCATGCCGTAGACGGGATTGGCGTCGGCCACGATCAGGATCTCGATCTCGCCCGCCGCCATCGCCTTCGTCAGCTTCACCATCTCGGCATAGGGGCTCGCCTTGCCGAGGGCGGAGTCGGCCCCAAAGCGCACGGTATTGCCGACGGCGCCCACGGCAATATTGAGGAGGTTCACGGCGATGAGGGCGTCCGTCGCCTGCGGCCCGGTAGCGGCCGCGCCTCCTCCCAGAGCCAGCGCGGCCTTGGCGTGGGCGAAATCGTGGGCGATGCGCTTGATGGCTTCTGCGGGAATGCCGGAGACCTCGGCCGCCTTGCCCAGGTCGACGCTCTTCACCGCCCCGCGGAGCGCCCCGGTATCGGCTCCCTTTGCCTGCAGGCCCTCGTCGAGAATCACCTTGAGCATGGCGAGCGCGACAACCCCTTCGGTCCCCGGGGCATTGCGCAGCCATTCGTCCGCATTGCCCGCCGTCATGGACTGGCGCGGCTCCACGGCCACGAACGTGCCCGCCCGACCGCGACCGAGCGCGTGCATCTTCGTGAAGGCGGAGGTGGTGGAGACGGCGCTGAGCCACGTCTCGAGGAAGTCGGCTCCGAAGGAGAGCAGGTAGTCGGCGTCTTCGATCGCGTAGTGCGGAATGCTGTCGCGGCCGAAGGACGCGCGATTGGCGGCACGGAGGGCCTCGTAGCCCAACGGCTCGTACGCGATGCGGGGGCGCGCGCCGAGCGCCTTCGTCCACTCGTCCATGAGCCTGCCGAGACTGCCCGTCTCGAGGCCGGTGACGAGGGCGATCTTGCTTCCCTGCTTGGCGCTGACCAGTCCCTGGAGCTTGTCGCCGAGCGCTTTCTCCGCCTCCTCCCATGCCACGGGCTTGCCCGCCATGAGCGCCCCGCGGTATCGGTCGGGGTGGTAAAGCCCCTGCAGCGCGGCCTGACCGCGTATGCACAGCGCGCCCGCGTTCACCGGATGATCGGGGTTCCCCTCGAGCTTGACGACGCGCCCATCACGGTTCTTCGCCACGAGGCCGCAGCCGGCCGGGCATTCGCGGCACACCGTCGAGAAGTAGGACGCCACGCCGGGCACGATGCCCTCGGGCGGGATGACGTAGGGGATGAGCTTGGTGGGAATACTCCCGACCAGCTCGTCGACGCCCTTCTCGCAGCCGCTGGCCGCGACGGCGGCGCCGGACGTGGCGACGATCTTGAAGAATGACCGACGATCAATCCCACTCATGCACGTCTCCGTGTGACGCTGATCGTGAGAGGGGATCGACTGTGGCGGGGGGACTGCGGCGTGTGCGTTGGGGCGGCAACAGCGAGCTCACCGACCATCTACGCTCGTGCGCTCCTCGCGCGGCACCGCGCTAGCTAAACGTGCGATCCAGATTGGCCAGCGGAGCGACGCACTTCAGGGCTCGCGGCCTTGTGAACCGTATCACGCGAAAAAACAGAGGTCAATAGAGATGTGGCCCTCCGCGCGACTCAGCGGGCGAGCGCGAAGGCCTTGCGGGCGACGGCGGAGGCCTCGTCGAGGTCGGCGGGGCTATGGGCCAGCGAGACGAAGGCCGCTTCGAACTGCGAGGCCGCGAGGAAGACGCCGCCGTCGAGCATCGCGTGGAAGAAGCGGCCGTAGCGTGCCGTGTCCGACCGCTTGGCCGACGCGTAGTCGGTGACGGGCGAGTCCGTGAAGAACGCCGTCAGCATGGAGCCCACCCGATTGACGGTGAGCGGCACACCCGCCGACTTGGCCCCGCCCGTAAGCCCCAGCTCAAGCGAGGCCCCCGATTCCTCGAGGCGTGAGTACACGCCCGGTTTCTCGAGGGTGCGAAGCGTGGCGATTCCCGCCGCGACGGCGAGCGGGTTCCCCGACAACGTGCCCGCCTGGTAGACGCCGCCGAGCGGCGCCACACGCTCCATGATGGCCCGCGCGCCGCCATAGGCGCCGACCGGCAGGCCGCCGCCGATGATCTTGCCGAGGCAGGTGAGGTCGGGGCGCACGCCATAGAGCGCCTGGGCCCCGCCATAGGCGACGCGGAAGCCCGTGATCACCTCGTCGAAAATCAGCAGCGCACCGTGCGTATCGCATAGCGCGCGCAGCCCTTGGAGAAAGCCTGCGGCCGGAGGCACTACGCCCATGTTCCCGGCGACGGGCTCGACGATGATGGCCGCCACCTCCCGCCCCCGTGCCGCCATCACCGCCTCGACGGCCGCCAGATCATTGAACGGGACCGTGATCGTCAGCTGGGCCAGCGCGGCGGGTACACCGAGGCTGTCCGGCACGCCGAAGGTGGCGCCGCCGGACCCGGCCTTGACGAGGAGGCTGTCGGCGTGGCCGTGATAGCACCCCTCGAACTTGATGATGGCATCGCGCCCGGTGGCGCCTCTCGCCAGCCGGATCGCGCTCATCGCCGCCTCCGTCCCCGAGGAGACGAGGCGCACCATCTCCATGGTCGGCACCGCTCGTGAGATGAGCTCGGCCAGCTCCACTTCGCCCGGGGTCGGAGCGCCGTAGCTCGTGCCACGTCGGAGCGCCTCGCCCACCGCCTCCACGAGCGCCGGCGCCGCATGGCCGAGGATGAGCGGTCCCCAGGACCCGAGAAAGTCGATATACGTCCGGCCGTCCACGTCCGTGATCCGGCATCCCTCGGCTTTGGCGACGAAGAACGGAGTGCCGCCGACCCCGCGGAAGGCGCGCACGGGACTGTTGACGCCCCCGGGGATCACACGCTGGGCCTTGGCGAAGAGGGCATCCGAGTTGGTCGAGGTCATGTCGTCGAATTCATCCTTCCGGCTTCTGCCAGTCAACGGGGAGAAAGTCTCGCTGCGCGGCGTCCCAGCGAAATGCCGTCGCCTCCGCCACGCGTCGCTCCAGCACCGAGAGCACCACATAGGTTGCTTCGGGATAGGCGGGCTCGCCGTTGATCAGGGCATTGTGCTTGTCCGTGTCGGAGAAGTAGGCGCCGGCGTCGATGTGCGAGTGGTAGATCGTCAGGACCCGGAACCCCTGAGCCTCCCGCCGCCCCATGGCGATCAAGTCCTTCGGGTCGATGTAGTAGGCCGTGCGCGCATCACGGGGATGGCGCTGTGGATCTTTGGCGTGGAGCTCGTCCTGGATATTGCGGCACGGCAGGAGCAGCCGCTCCGGCGTCGCTCCCGGCCGCTCCATCACCACGCCGCAGCACTCGCCCGGGTACTCCGCGACCGCCTGGGCCCTGATGCGCGCGTACTCCTCAGGCGTGAGGATCATCGATCGCGAGTCAACCGCCGATGAGCCCAAGCCCGCCTCCCGCGAGGGCCCGCCCGCCCCCCGCGAGGGCAGGCCCGCCCCCCGCGAGGGCAGGAATGATCGAGACCTCGTCCCCGTCCTTTAAAGAGGTCTGGAGACCCTGGAGCGACTCGATCGCCTCGCTGTTCACGTAGAGATTGACGTGGTGGTGGATCTCGCCCGCCTCGTTCCGTACGAGGCCCTTGAGCGCGCTGAAGCGTCCTTCGAGCTCGTCGAGGAGCCCCCGCACGTCGCGCGCTTCCACCGAGACGCGGTCCTTGTTGTTCGTGGCGCGACGAAACGGTGTCGGTATGTAGACGTCGATGCTCATGATCCTTCTCCTTCCCGTTCCTAGAGCGACACGCTCAGATAGCGCTCGCCAGTATCGCACAGCACGGTCACCACGACCTTGTCGCCCGGAAGGGCTTCGGCGACGCGGCAGGCGGCCCAGACATTGGCGCCCGCCGAGATGCCGACCAGCAATCCTTCCTCCCGTGCCAGGCGCCGCGCCGTCGCCGTCGCGTCCTCGTCGCGCACCTGCATCACCTCGTCGAGCACCGCGCGGTTGAGCACGCCCGGCACAAAGGAGGCTCCGATACCTTGAATGCCGTGGGGCCGCGCCCGGCCGCCGGACAGCACCGGGGAGCGCGTGGGCTCGACGCCGATCACGCGCACGCCAGGCACGCGCTCCTTGAGCACCTCGCCTACGCCCGTGACCGTCCCGCCGGTGCCGACGCCGGCCACGAAGACGTGCAGGCGCTCCTCCGTGGCATCCAGGATCTCGAGGGCCGTCGTCCGCCGGTGCGCCTCCGGATTCGCCGGATTCTCGAACTGCTGGGGCATGAAATAGTCAGGGTGCTCCCGCAGGAGCTCCTGCGCCGCGAACACGGCGCCGGTCATCCCCTCCACCGCCGGCGTCAGATGGATCTCGGCGCCGTACCGCGAGAGCAGGCGCTGGCGCTCCACGCTGTAGTCATCCGGCATGGTCAGGATGAGGCGATAGCCGCGAACCGCGCAGACCATGGCAAGCCCGATGCCCGTATTTCCGCTCGTCGGCTCCACCACCGTGGAGCCGGTCTTGAGCACTCCCCGACGCTCGGCGTCTTCGATCATGCCCACCGCTATCCTGTCCTTCACGCTTCCGCCCGGATTGAGTGATTCCATCTTGGCCAGCACGACCGCGCCCCCGGCCTTGGGCAGCCGATTGAGCCGCACGAGTGGAGTGCCGCCGACTGCGTCGAGCACCGACGCGGCTATACGCGGTCGGCTCGGGGCTACGGGCTTTCGCTGAGTCATGGCCACCAATCCTATCGGGAACGCTGGTTCCCGGGTAAAAAAAGGTTCAAATATGATACATGGGCTTGGCCGATGCCCGGCGCTCGGCGGCGTGCCGCTTGAGATCTTCGAGCGTCGTGCCGTCCACCACCGCGTCGACGGCGTCCGACACCGCCCGCCACAAGTAGGTCAGGTCTCCGGCCGCATCGCCGGGAGAGCCGTGGGCCCGCCGCCCCGCGGAGCCGGCTCCGGGGCCACCCTCGACGGCGCGGAGCAGCGCGCCAACCGTGATCTGATCCGTCGCCTTGGCGAGACGGTAACCGCCGGCCGAGCCGCGTCGCGAGTACAGGAAGCCCGCGCGCTTGAGCCCGAGCAGCACCTGCTCGAGGTAACGCTGCGGGATGCCCTGTCTCCGGGCGATGTCCTGGATTGGCTGGAGACTCTCGCCGTCGTCGGTGAGGGCGAGGTCGAGCATCGCCTTGATCGCGTACTCGCCTTTCGCGGAGACCGTCACGCCCGCCCCCGCTCCAGAATCCGCGCCGCCTCCTTGGCGAAGTAGGTGATGACGATGTCGGCGCCCGCGCGCCGGATGCCGGTGAGCGCCTCCAGCATGGCCGCCTCCTCGTCGAGCCAGCCGAGCTGGCCCGCGGCGCGCAGCATCGCGTACTCGCCCGAGACGGAATACGCCGCGACGGGAAGGCCGAACTCGGTCTTGACCCTGGCGATGATGTCGAGATACGGGAGCGCCGGCTTGACCATGACGATGTCGGCGCCCTCGTCCACGTCCAGGGCGACCTCGCGCATCGCCTCGACCGAGTTCGCCGGATCCATCTGATAGGAGCGCCGGTCGCCGAATTGCGGCGTGGAGTCCGCCGCCTCGCGGAAGGGCCCGTAGAAGGCCGAGGCGTACTTGGCCGAGTAGGCCATGATCGGCGTTTCCTGGTTGCCGTTCTCGTCGAGGGCCTCGCGGATGGCCGCGACTCGTCCGTCCATCATGTCCGAGGGAGCGACCATGTCGGCCCCGGCTTCGACGTGGGACACCGCGGTGCGCGCGAGGAGGTCGAGGGTGGGATCGTTCCTGACGCGCCCCTCTTCCACGACACCGCAATGCCCGTGGCTGGTGTATTCGCACAGGCAGACGTCCGTGATCACGAGGAGATCGGGAATGGTCTCCTTGACCGCCCGCACCGCCTGCTGGATGATGCCGTCCTCCGCGTAGGCCTCGCTGCCGCGCGGATCCTTCTCCGCAGGCAGGCCGAAGAGGAGTACCGCCGGGATGCCCATGGAAGCCGCGTCCTTGCATTCCCTCAGCAGCTCGTCCACCGAGAGGCGGAACTGCCCCGGCATGGACGAGATGGGCTCGCGGACCCCGCGGCCGTGGACGGCGAAGAGCGGGTAGACCAGATCGTCTACTCTCAGCTGCGTCTCGCGCACCATCTTGCGGAGGAGGGGCGACTCGCGAAGCCGGCGGGGTCGGTAGAGTGGAAACGGCATGGCTGGGCCTCCATTATCCTCAACATGCCCTTCGGCATGTTGACCGTGGGCCAATCAGGTTAGGTCAGTCCTCAACATGTCTCTCGTGGGCCAATCAGGTTAGGTCAGTCCTCAACATGTCTCTCGTGGGCCAATCAGGTTAGGTCAGTCGTCTTCGACATGTCTCTCGTGGA
>Ga0326726_10004353_pt1 | contig 12922 bp, 10 predicted proteins | sample MHFenrmetagenome_2_FD_207603 | JGI IMG/M metagenome (GOLD analysis project Ga0326726, IMG submission 207603) | Lab enriched peat soil microbial communities from Michigan Hollow, Ithaca, NY, United States - MHF15MN | ecosystem: Environmental > Terrestrial > Soil > Wetlands > Peat | place: USA...
AGTGACCGACATGCAGAAGTAGCCGGCGGCTCAGCACGGATTGAAGACGCTCGGCTGGGCAATGTGACCTCAGGGTTCCATGTAAAATTGAAAGTACGTCATGGAGCCGGCCCCGGTCTTGTCTTTTCTCGACCAACTCAACCCGCAGCAGCGCGCCGCCGTTGAAACCACGGAGGGCCCGGTCCTCATTCTGGCCGGGGCGGGCAGCGGCAAGACTCGGGTCATCACCTTTCGCATCGCCTATCTCATCGAAAATCTGGGCCTGATGCCCGAGGCTATTCTGGCCATGACCTTTACCAACAAGGCGGCCCAGGAGATGGTCGAACGGGTGGACAAGCTGGTTGGCGGCCTCTCCATCGCCAAGCCGACGATTTCAACGTTTCACTCTTTTTGTGTGCGTGTGTTGCGGCGGGATATTGAGCAACTACGCATTCCTTCGAGCGTCCCTGGCCAGCCGCCGATCGGACTGACCAAGAGCTTTGTCATCTACGACGAGTCTGACCAGCAGCAACTGGTGAAGTCGGCAATGCGTCGCCTCGGCATCGATGACAAGCAAACCACGCCGCGCTCCGTGCTCTCCCATATTTCGTGGGCCAAGAACCACATGCTCGATCCGCAGGAGGTCTATCTGCAATCGGGCGATCCCAAGACGGAGCGCGTGGCCCACATCTTCGAGGAATATCGCAAGGAACTACGCAAGGCCAATGCTCTTGATTTCGACGACCTGCTGCTGGAGACCGTGCGCCTGCTGAAAGCGGCCCCGGCGGTTCGGGAATACTACAACCGCCGTTACCAGTACGTGATGATCGACGAATATCAGGACACCAACCGCCCGCAGTACGAACTGATGCGGCTCCTGGCCGGCACCCATCACAACATCTGCGCTGTGGGCGATGAAGATCAGTCTATCTATTCCTGGCGCGGCGCTGACATTCGCAACATTCTGGAGTTTGAGAAGGATTTTCCCGAGGCCAAGATCATTCGCCTGGAGCAGAACTACCGCTCAACGCAGAACATTCTGCAGGCGGCATCGGCGGTGGTCGCGAACAACCTCAAGCGCAAGGGCAAGAATCTGTGGACCTCACGGCAGGGCGGGGCCAAAGTCGGCTACTACGAAGCTCCGGACGGCGAAAACGAATCCCTCTTCGCCGCCGACTACATTTCGAAATATCTGCGCGAGGCCGCCGACCAGGGCGAGAGCGCGCGCGCCGCTGTGCTCTACCGCACTAACTCGCAGTCGCGTCTCTATGAAGAGGCCATGCGCCGCTATGGGCTGAAGTATCACGTGGTCGGAGGCTTCTCGTTTTACGAGCGCGCCGAGATCAAGGACATGATTTCGTACCTCAAAGTCATCCAAAACCCGGACGACTCCATCGCGCTGTTGCGCGTCATCAACACGCCGGTCCGCGGAATCGGCAAGACCAGCATTGAAACCCTGGAACGGGTTGCGCTCGAGACCGGCCTGTCGTTGTGGGGCGCGATCGTGGAAGCGATCAAGCGCCAGCTATTGCCGCAGCGAGCGCTGGCTGCTCTCAAGACATTCGCCAACATCATCGAGGACGGGCGCGCCATCCTTTCTGGCACTCTTGCCGAGCGGCTGGAGGAGACCGCGGCGGCTGAGCCTGTGCCTGGGGACAAAGAGACCGATCTCCCGCCGGACGACGATGACACCGATTTCAGCCCCGACAATTTCTCTTTTAATTTCGGCGGTGATTTGGGATCGGAGGACGAGACCAGCGTGGGTGTGCCGCCGGTGGTAGAGACGGCGAGTGGCTTGCCTGATGATGAGGTGGAGGCGGGACGCCTCCACGACAGCCGGCGGGACGCCGGCGCTGCGAATGCCGGCGCTGCTGATGCACCAGTTGCCGGTACGGCTGAGATCCTGAAATTTCTTATTGATCGCACTGGGTATATCAAGCTGCTCGAAGAAGAGGACACCCCTGAGGCCTATTCCCGAGTGGAGAACCTGCGCGAATTGGTCAACGCCGCCATGGATTCGCGTGACCGCGGGGAAACTCTCGATCAGTTCCTCGACCACGCCGCCCTGGTCAGCGATGCCGATGCCTATGACGAGCGCGCCCAGATCACACTGATGACATTGCATGCCGCCAAAGGCCTGGAGTTTCCGCTGGTCTTCCTAGGGGGTCTGGAAGAAGGGCTGTTCCCGCACTCGCGTACCTTCCTGCAACCCGACGATGTGGAAGAGGAGCGCCGCCTTTGCTACGTCGGCATGACCCGCGCCATGGACACATTGATTCTGACCCGGGCGGTCTATCGCCGCCGCTACGGCACCGATCTGCCCGAAGCCAGCATCCCGTCAAGGTTCGTGGAAGAAATTCCGGTGGAGTTGGTGGAAGACCTGGGAAAGCCAAGAAGAGGCCGGGTGGACGCGGGCGACTCGCCCGCGTATGCCCGAACGCGGGCGAGTCGCTCGCGTCCACACGAACAGGAATCCACCCACTACGCTTATGAGGACGAAGATCAGAGTACTGCCTGGACCAGCCCTCAGAAGCCACGCACGGCGACAGCGTCCTATTCCGGCAAGTCCTACAACTCCATAGAGAACATTGCCGAATTTTTCGCCTCTCGAGGGAAGAAATTCAGCGTGCCCAAGCTGCCAGTCGAGCCGCCTAAGGGCAGGAAGGGCTTCCGCCCGGGACAGAAGGTGCGCCATCCCAAATACGGTGAAGGCACGGTGTACCAGCGTGAAGGAGAAGGTGAAGATGCCAAGATTACGGTACAATTCCCTCGCTTCGGTTTGAAGAAGCTGGTGGAGAAGTATGCGCAGCTGGAGGGAGTCTAGAGGACAGCTTCTAGCTGCTGGCCAGGTCGAGAATTCTGAATCTGTTTGGCTAGAAGCTAGTAGCCGGCAGCTAGCAGTGATTTCTTAAGGAGAAACAAACAGCACTCATGGCGAACACAAGCACACTGAGCAAGGAAGAACGTAAAAAAACCAAGCGCGCATCGCGCAAGAAACGCAAGACAGAAAATCCGCTGAAGCCCCGTGAATACGCTCGTGGTTCGGCCAAGCGCAAAGTCAAGAAGATGGCACGCGGCACCGCGAAGCGTTAAGAGCAGCAGTTGGCATCGGCACTTGGCAATTAGCGGAGGTGAACGCGGAACCGGCGTTCATTGGCTGAATGCCAGGTGCCAATTGCTGGTTGCTGATGCCGGAAGCACAGGAGACCAGAACCTTTGGCACAACCACCAACGGTACGCACGTCTGATAACCAGCTGCTCTGCTGCAAGTCCATCGACAAACTGATCGCGGAAGCCGACGAGCCGGGCCATCGTCTTAAGAAGACGCTTGGTCCGTGGTCGCTCACCGCCCTCGGCATCGGCGCCATTATCGGTTCGGGAATATTTGTGCTCACCGGCACGGCTGCGGCAGGAGAACACTTCGCGGCGCCCTCGATCCTGCATGCGCAAGTGTTGGACCTGATCTCCAACTTCCTGCGCACAGGAGGCACGGCGGGAGCTTTGATGCACGGGCGTCCTGCGGCCGGACCCTCCATCGCTATCTCGTTTCTGCTGGTGGCCGTTGCCTGCAGTTTTGCCGGCCTGTGCTATGCCGAGCTGGCATCGATGATTCCGATCGCAGGCAGCGCCTACACCTATTCCTACGCGACCCTGGGCGAGATTTTCGCCTGGATCATCGGCTGGGATTTGATCCTGGAATATGTGGTGAGCAACGTGGCCGTAGCTGTCGGTTTTAGCGGATATGCCAAAGCGCAGCTGGCGGCATTCGGGATTAACCTGCCGAGCGCATGGGCCAGTCCGGTCTGGGCTTCGGGACATTGGACCGGCGCGTATTTCAATGTGCCCGGCTTCCTGATCGTATTTATTCTGACGCTGCTGCTGGTCCGTGGCGTGAAGGAATCGGCTGGGGCCAACAACATCATGGTGATGATCAAGATCGGCGCGATCCTCACTTTCCTGGTGGTGGGCGGCATGCTGGTGAATAAGGCCAACTGGACGCCGTTCGCTCCCTCGGGGTTCGCCGGAATTGTCACCGGTGGTGCCATCGTGTTCTTCACCTACATCGGCTTCGATTCCGTATCCACTGCAGCCGAGGAGTGCAAGACGCCGCAGCGCGACCTGCCTTTCGGCATCATCGCTTCGCTAATCATCTGCACCATCCTGTACGTTGGGGTCGCGATCGTGCTGCTGGGCATGATGAAATACACGACTTTCGTTTCAGGCGAAGCAGCCGAAGCACCCGTAGCCTACGCCCTGAAATACCTGGGGGCGCACCCGTTCTTCCGCTCCGTGATCGTAGTGGGGGCGCTCACCGGGATGATTTCATCGCTGCTGGTCTTTCAATATGGACAGGCGCGTATCTGGTACGCCATGTCGAGAGACGGCCTGCTGCCCAAGCTCTTTTCCGCTGTACACCCCAGGTTCAAGACTCCCTACTGGTCCACCTGGATTGCGTGCTTCGCGGTAGGGATACCCGCCGGCCTGGTGGACATCGGCGACGCCGCCGACCTCTCCAATATCGGTACGCTGTTTGCCTTCGTACTGGTGTCGCTGGGCGTCATCTTGCTGCGCCGCCGCCAGCCTGATCGTCCCCGCGCCTTCCGCGTTCCTTTTGTTCCCTGGTTTCCGCTGGTCTCGGTGTTGCTGTGTGGTGGACTCATGACCGGACTGACGGTGATCACATGGCTGCGTTTCGTCATCTGGCTTGCGCTTGGTCTGGCCATTTACATCTTCTACAGCCGTCATCACAGCGAGTTCGCCAAAGCCAAGAACTAGCGCGATTGAAGATTGCAGATTGCAGATTTCAGATTTTGAAAGGCGAGAACCCTTCGGGTTGTAATCTTCAGTCTGAAATCTAAAATCTTCAATCTGCACGCTATTCCCCTGCAAATCCGCGCTCTTCAATCTACAATCAGAAGAGTATGGCGTCGCAGCCAAGTTCGTTCATTGTTACCCTGCCCAAGGCCGAGCTGCATCTCCATCTGGAGGGCGCGATAGATCCCGCCACCCTGCTCGAAATGCGCCAGCGCCACGGCAAGAGCAGCAGCCTCGCCGAAGTCGAACAGCTTTACAGCTACCAGGATTTCAACGGCTTCCTGATGGCCTTCAAGGCGGTGACCGAAGACCTGCAGACCGCAGATGACTACGAACTCATTACCTACCGCCTGATGGAAAGGCTCAAAGCGCAAAACGTGCTTCATGCCGAAGTGTACGTATCGGTTGGGGTCAATCTGTGGCGGAAGCAGGACTTCGAACTGATCTTCGAAGGTTTGGATCGAGGCCGCCAAAACGGTGAGCGTGATTTTGGCGTCTCGTTGTTATGGATATTCGATGCAGTGCGCCAGTTCGGCCCGGTTGCCGCCCGCGAAGTCTTCGAAGTCGCGGCGCGCCACCGGGAGCGGAACGTGGTGGCCATCGGCATCGGTGGCGACGAGCAGAAGGGACCGCCGGAGTTATTCCGCGATGCCTACGCCTATGCCGCCGAGAACGGATTGCACCTGACCGCCCACGCTGGTGAAAATGCCGGGCCCGAGTCGGTCTGGGGCGCGCTCAATCTCCGCGCCGAACGCATCGGACATGGACTGACGGCCGCGCAGGACCCGGAACTGGTGGAAGAGCTGTCCACGCGCCAGGTCCCGGTGGAGATTTGCCTCACCAGCAATCTGCGCACCGGCTCTTGTCCATCGCTGAGTGCTCACCCTCTCCGTCAGTACTTTGACCAGGGAATCATGATCACGCTCAACACTGACGATCCCGCCATGTTTCGTACTTCTCTGACTCGGGAATACCATCTGGCCCAGCAGTCTTTCGGATTTACCGAAGAACATCTGCGCGAACTGGCGCGGAACTCCTTCGAAGCCTCTTTCCTTCCCGCAGAGAGGAAGTTGACGTTCCTGAATTTGTTTGACGCAGCGGCCGCCCACACATAGATTTTCCAGATTCGCATTCTTCCGGAGCTCGGGGCATGAGGGCATTTCTGATCGCATGGCTGTTCCTGACTACGCACCTGTGGGCCGGGTCCCAGCCGAAGAGCACGAACGATGTGCTCATTTTCACCAATGTCAATGTTGTGGGCATGCGCGACGGCGAGATCGCTCAGGGTGTAACTGTCGTGATCAAGAAAGGGCGGATCAGCGGCCTGGCCAAGGTGGGCTTTGTCGGCCCGGGCCGAAACGTCCACATCGTCAATGCCAATGGCAAATACTTGATCCCGGGACTGTGGGACATGCATGTGCATAGCGCGATCGTGTCCCCGGCGTGGGACGAGAGGGTGATTTACCCGCTGTACATCGCTAACGGCGTGACCGGGGTGCGGGACATGGGGGGCGACCCGGATGTGCTCGAGGAGCGCCGCAACCGGATCGAGAGCGGAGAACTGCTGGGTCCGCACCTGATGCTGGCCGGCCCGTTTCTGGCGGCTGGAAAGAGCGACCGGCAAACCATCGCCGTGAATACGCCGGAAGATGCTCGGCAGGCGGTGGACGCGGTGAAAAAGCGGAACCTGGATTTCGTCAAGATACTCTCTGTTCCCCGCGAATCATATTTTGCAATTGCCGACGAATCTGCGAAACAGAAAATCCCGTTCGTCGGGCACGTTCCTTATTCTGTGAGCGTACGCGAAGCTGCCACGGCAGGGCAGAAGAGTATCGAGCACCTGACTGGAATCCTGCTCGCCTGCTCCTCTCGGGAAGGCGACCTTCGCGCTCAGGGCCTCGCCGCATTAGCGAAACGCGACTACGCAGCGTATACGAGACTCGGCCCGCAGATCATGGCCACTTATGATCCGGCCAAGGCGGGCGCGTTGTTCCTGCAACTTGCGCAGGGCAACACCTGGCAAGTGCCCACTCTGGTCTGGACCCAGACCAACAGCCGGATGGACGATGCGGACCTGGAATCCGATGCTCGACTAAAGTACGTTCCTGCCTCCGTGCGCGGGCAGTGGAATCCTTCGAAGCTCCGCGAAAAAACTTCGCCGGAAGAGCTGGCGGCTCTGAAGGCCGAAGCTGCCCGCGATGTGGAGTTGGTCAAGACGATGCACAGCGCCGGCGTACAGTTCATGGCCGGCAGCGACGGTCCCGACCCTTACGTGTTTCCTGGATTCAGCTTGCACGACGAGCTGGAATGGCTGGTTAAAAGTGGCTTCACTCCCTTGCAGGCCTTGCAGTCCGCCACCTTTCGCCCGGCGCTGTTCATGTCCAAAATGGACAAATACGGAGTCGTGGAACTGGAGCGCGTGGCCGACCTGGTGCTGCTGGACGCAAACCCTCTCGATGACATCCGCAACACGCGCAAGATTTTTGGCGTTGTCGTCGTCGGCAAGTATTATTCGCGCCCGGATCTGGACATGATTCTGCAGCAGGTCGAGAAGCTGGCCGCCCAGGAATAGGTAAAGCACGGCAGAACCGCTCTCGCGAGGGGCGCACCTTCACAGGCTGCAAAAACCTAAGGCGCCCGGGGTCTCTGGCGACTTAGCGCACGAATCAACCCGTGCCCTTACCATTTTGCCGCGAGTGGTAGTTTATTGAGAGAGATATGCTCACATGACACAGCACATCGGCATAGTCGCCTGCAGCGCGGAAGGAGCCGCACTGTGCTATCGCACTATTGCGCTCGAGGGCACGCATTTGATCGGGATTCACGACCACCCCGAAGTCTCGATGCATACGCACTCCCTGGCTCGGTACATGAGTTGCATCTACGCCGACGACTGGCCCGGCGTCGCCGATCTGATGCTCTCGTCGGCGGACAAGCTAGCCAAGGCTGGGGCCGATTTCCTCATCTGCCCTGACAACACTATCCACCAGGCCTTCGACCTGGTCGAGCACCGCTCCCCGCGCCCCTGGCTGCACATCGCACGGGAGGTCGCGAGCGAAGCCCGCCGAAGCCATTTCAAGCGCATAGGCGTCTTGGGCACGCGCTACCTGATGGAGGGGCCAGTCTATCCCGAGAAGCTGAAAGCAGTTGGCCTCGAACATCGCATCCCGGGACCGCAAGCGCGCGAAAAAATCAACCAGATCATCATGGACGAACTGGTAAACGCCCAGTTCACTCCCCGTTCTCTGGCATATTTTCAGGATGTAATCCGGACCCTGGGCGACCAGGGCTGCGACGCGGTAGTCCTCGGATGCACAGAGATTCCCCTGCTGGTCACACCTGATTCGTCATCGCTGCCAACGTTGGATTCAACCCGCCTGCTGGCCAAAGCAGCGGTTATGAAAGCTGTCGGCAGGGCCTGAGACTTTGTGGGCGCTAGTTTATGGGTCACGGAGAGCACTTTATGCAGCTAAGATTCCGGCGCCTCCCAACCACCTTCGCAGTCTGCCGCCTGGCGCCGGATGCTCCCTTGCCGGCATCAATCGCAACTGTGCCCTTCATTTCAATAACCCGAACCGTCGAAGAGCTGTCCATCGTGTGTCCTGCTAACCAGCTTCCGCAAAACGCAAAATGTGAGTCACCGTGGACTTGTTTCAAACTCGAAGGCCCATTCCCGTTCTCGCTGACCGGAGTCCTGGCTTCTTTTGTCGATCCCCTGGCCCAGAGCGCCATCCCCATTTTTGCCATTTCAACCTTTGATACCGACTACGTATTGGTGAAAGAAGAATCTGCTGCGTCCGCGCTGAAGACGCTACAGGCTGCCGGGCACGAGTTGATTTCCTGACTGGTCTGCGGGGGAGTTCCTGAGTCGTGGGTGGAGATCATAAGGCTGTGAATAAAATCAGTTCGAAGTTTGCAGTTCTCGGTTCTCAGATTCTCCATTCACTCCACGAATACTCCCACACGCTGACCAATCGGTGCACTTCAGGCACCTCTATGCTCTAATAAAGCAGTAGCTATGGCCTCTGCTCGAACCACCGTGCGCCGCCGTCTGAAGGCGTTCCACCGCAACTTGCGGGGAGCGCGCATGATCGCGGGCGCGTTCGCCTCCACGGACCATCCGCTGTTGGCGCATATTATTCCCGTCCGGCGCTGCAATCTGGCTTGCGAGTACTGCAACGAGTATGACGATTTTTCCAAGCCGGTCCCCACCGAGGCCATGTTTCAGCGCGTGGACAAACTCGCCGAACTGGGAACGTCGGTCATCACCATCAGCGGGGGAGAGCCGTTGCTCCATCCCGAGCTGGATGAAATCATCCAGCGCATTCGCAAACGCGGCATGATCGCCGGGTTGATCACCAACGGCTACCTGTTGGTGGCGGAACGCATCGAACGCCTGAACGGCGCCGGTCTGGAATGGCTGCAGATTTCGATCGACAACGTGACCCCAGACGAGGTTTCAAAGAAGAGCCTGAAGGTGCTGGACCGGAAACTGGAGTTGCTGGCTGAATATGCCGACTTCCACGTGAACATCAATTCCGTAGTAGGCGGCGGGGTAAAAAATCCGGAAGACGCACTTACTATCGGCAAGCGTGCTCTGGGTCTGGGCTTCAGCTCCACCGTCGGCATCATTCATGACGGGTCCGGGCAGCTACAGCCGCTGAATGATGAGGAGCGCCGGGTGTATCACGAAATGAAGTCGATGGAGAAGAGCAGCTTCACCCGCATCAACGGCTTCCAGGACAACATTGCGCAAGGCCGTCCCAATCAATGGCGCTGCCGCGCTGGCGCGCGCTATCTCTACATTTGCGAAGACGGCCTGGTGCACTATTGCTCCCAGCAGCGCGGCTATCCCGCCGTTCCTCTGGAGAAGTACACGGTCGATGACATTCGCCGTGAATATCTTTCGGAAAAGACCTGCGCTCCCAATTGCACCGTCTCCTGCGTCCACCAGGTATCGGTATTCGACTCGTGGCGGGCGCCGCAGTTCCCCGCACCGGCCGCGCCCGAGACCAGCGACCTGATCCAGATTGGGTGAAGAGATGCCAACCCTGCCGGGGCAGGTTATAAAGGCACGGCGTGGCGTGTTATGTACTCTTCCATGGAGCGGTCGGGTCCGATGTAGTGAAACGCTTCGGCATACTCGAGGCCGTATTTCTGGCCGGCCGCCCGACCGCTGGTTTCAAGCGCCACTTTCACGAACTCATCAATGGCGGCGTCGCCGGCGCCGGCTAACGCCGGCACTCGCAGTTTCCGCTCAGCGAGGGAAGCGTTCAGGTCCTTAATCATGTGGTTCATCATGGTCCGGCACGTTCTCAGGCAGGCGAGTTTAGTTTCGAAAGTCGGACCAATATCCACTACACGATTCACCAATTGCGGACCTCGGGCAAAATAGAATTTCTCTGATACGCTGTGCGGCTTCAAACCAGCGGCGAAGTGTTCCGGCATGTCCAGGTGCCCACCGGACATCCAGCAGGCCGCTTCCACTGCCTGGGCCGTCACGTAGTGGTCCGGATTCTCCTCGTAGTGTCCCCAGGGATCGTAGCTGAAGATGGTGTCAACCTTCAGCAGGCGAAACAGAAAGATCAGCCGGGCGCGTATCTCCGTGCGAGCCAGGTCGTCCATGCGGTGGTTGCGATAGCCGAGGTCGAATACCTGCTTCAGACCGGATGCCTGGAGAAAGGCCCTGGCGTCGCGCTCGTTGCCCAGGACGGTTTCACCCAGGGTGAGGTCGTAGGAGTCCTTCTCGTCGTTGCTGGTGCGTATGAAATATCCGGTGTAGCCCTCACGCAGGAGTTTGGCCACGGTTCCGGCGGCAAAAAACGGGCCATCATCCAAGTGAGGCGTGATCAGGGCCAGGACCTTGCCGGAGTGCGGTGTCCCGGAAACGGCCCGCTCGATCACGATATCGGCGCCGGACGCAGCCTGGGCCGGCACTTGTGGCACACCAAGCAAACCCGCAGCGAGAGTTCCCTTAAAGAAGTCGCGCCGTTCCACGCAGCCATGCCTCCATTGTCAGCGACGGCCTGGGGAAGTCGTCGTGACCCTAGCGCGACGATCATACGTCCAAGGTGAGCAGGCTGATCTGAGCGATATTGACCGGGATATTGATACACAAGGTTCCAACGCCAACAGTACACAGGCGAGACCAATCGCAGAAGTGCGAGAAATGGGCGCGCTAGCGTTTTCCGGCTCTTGCCGGTCAGCGGCCCGTGGCCCACTTAATATCTTGCTTTGACCGCTCCCAGGCTCTATATAGTATTGCGACTGCGCACCCGCATGGTGCAGGACGAAACCTTGAGCGGCCCGGCCAGCCCTCGATCTGATCGGACAATATGGATAAACGACAGTTCCTGAAAACATCTGGAGTTCTCATCACGGGCAGCGTCCTGTCCCGCTTGATGGCTGGTGAGCAACAAACCGCGGCCCGGACAAGTTGGGCCGGCAACTACCAATACAGCACTGACCGGCTGCTTCAGCCCAAGACCGTCGAGGAAGTTCAAAAGGCGGTGAAGAGCTGTAACAAGCTGAAGGCGCTCGGTGCACGCCATTCGTTTAACGGGATCGCCGATAGCAAGGAAAATCAAATCTCGCTGAAGCTTCTCGACCAGATTGCGTTAGATCCAAAGTCGCGTACCGTCACCGTCGGGGGCGGGGTCACTTATGGTCAACTGGCTCCGTACATTGATGGCCAGGGTCTTGCCGTACACAACCTGGCCTCTTTGCCGCATGTTTCCGTCGCGGGCGCATGCGCCACCGCCACTCACGGCTCAGGCAGCAAGAATGGAAATCTGTCGACGGCTGTCTCGGCGATGGAAATCGTCACGTCTGATGGTGAGGTTGTGACCCTGTCCCGGCAAAAGGATGGTGACCGGTTTCCTGGCGCAGTGGTGGCGCTGGGAGGATTGGGCGTAGTCACCAAGGTCACGCTCGACGTACAGCCAACCTTCCAGGTGAGACAGGCGGTTTACGAGAATCTATCTCTGGCGCAATTGGAAAACCATCTTGATGATATTTTTTCGACCGCTTACAGCGTCAGTCTCTTCACTGACTGGCAAAATCATCGCGCCACCCAGGTTTGGATAAAACGGCGCGTCGAACCCGGAGAATCTTTCGAATTCGCGCCGGAGTTCCATGGGGCCAGGCTGGCAACCAAGAAACTGCACCCACTGGCCGGACATTCCGCAGAAAATTGCACCGAACAAATGGGGATCCCGGGCCCATGGTACGAACGGCTGCCGCATTTCCGCATGAACTTTACGCCTAGCAGTGGGGCGGAGTTGCAAAGCGAGTATTTTGTTCCCCGCAACCGGGGATATGAAGCTATTCTTGCGGTGGAAAAGCTGCGGGACCGCGTCGGCCCTCATCTGTTTATCTCGGAGTTGCGCACTATTGACGCCGACGATCTTTGGATGAGTACCTGCTACCAACGTCCATCCCTGGCGATCCACTTTACGTGGAAGCCGGAATGGCCGGCGGTCAAAGAGTTATTGCCCGTGATCGAAGAACAGCTGGCGCCCTTTGACGCGCGGCCGCACTGGGCCAAGCTCTTCACTATGCCGCCTTCGCGGCTGAAATCGCTCTATGCGAAATTGCCGGACTATCAGGAGCTTCTTAAGCACTACGATCCACGGGGCAAATTCCGCAATGAATTCCTAAACACGAATATCTACCCGAGATAGGGGAAGAGAGGGTGCCCCATTTCTCGCGCTTTTTGCGAGAAGTGGGCCGGCCCAGCATTTCGCGTGAACATCTTCCGGGTCATCGGTCACAGATCAAGTCTGCCTTCGTCGTAGCATTTCCGCCGCCGGGCCCCACTTCTCGCAAAAAGCGCGAGAAATGGGGCACCCGCACTCTCTTTGCTAGTCCCCGTATTGGCGGCTCAAGTACTTGCCCACCTCACCTTGCAGCTGGCCGTAGTCATCGTGGATGGTGGCCCGCAAAGCCGATTCGGTGGAATTCCCTTCAGCCAGTCGTTGCAGAATGCGTTGCAGTTCGCTCACGCCCTGGGTGTCGATGATGAATTGCACCGCGGCGAGGGACTCGTCGTAGGCCAGGATGGCTTCCATGGGCGAGAAGCGCATGAAGCTGCCCTCCAGAGCGTTGAATGGAATTTCCTGTTGCGCCT
>Ga0326726_10004354_pt1 | contig 12918 bp, 9 predicted proteins | sample MHFenrmetagenome_2_FD_207603 | JGI IMG/M metagenome (GOLD analysis project Ga0326726, IMG submission 207603) | Lab enriched peat soil microbial communities from Michigan Hollow, Ithaca, NY, United States - MHF15MN | ecosystem: Environmental > Terrestrial > Soil > Wetlands > Peat | place: USA...
AGTGCGCACGCTGATCAAGTCGGGGGCCGACGTGAACGCGCCCACCGCGGACGGTTCCACCGCGTTGCTCTTCGCGGCATACGACTCAGACGTCGAGATGGTCAAGGCGCTGCTCGCAGCGGGCGCCAACCCGAACCTCGCGAACAACTTCGGCGTCACGCCGCTGCTGCAGTCGAGCCGCTATGGCGACGCGGCGACGATCGAGGCGTTGCTCAAGGGCGGCGCCGATGTCGAGAAGGCGCAACGCGACGGCGAGACACCGCTCATGGCATCGTCGCGGGCCGGCAGCGTCGCGTCAGTCAAGTTGCTCCTTCAGCACGGCGCCGATCCGAACAAGGTCGATTCGCTCGAGGACCAAACGGCGCTCATGTGGGCGACCGCTGAGGGACATCTCGATGTCGTCGACGCGCTGCTCACCGCTGGCGCGAACCCGAACATGAAGGCGCGGCTCTCCGAGCTCACGAAGCGCAGCACGCGCACGGACTTTCCGAGCGGCGGCTTCACGGCCGTAATGTGGGCCGTGCGTAACGGCGACGAGCCCCTCGTCGAGCGGCTCGTCAAAGGCGGCGCGGACCTCAAGCTGACGAACGGCGACGGCGCCACGGCGTCGATGCTCGCGATCGTGAACGATCGCTTCGATCTCGCCGCGAAGCTGCTCGACCTCGGCGCGGATGCCAACGACGGCTCGCTGTACTACGCCGTCGAGATGCACGACGCGACCACCGATTGGCGCGCGAAGGACGGCACGCGTCTGCGTGCGGATCATCCAAATAAACTCACCGCGCTCGACTTGATCAGGGTGCTTCTCGACAAGGGCGCGGATCCGAACAAGCCGTTCAGCGGGCAAATGCATTCCGCATCGATGTGCTGCGACACGAAGGCCAACGCGACGCCCTTCTACCGCGCCGCCGTTGCGGCCGACGTCGAGGGCATGAAGCTCATGATCGCGAAGGGCGCGGACCTCGAGTGGGCGCCGCCGAAAGCCGATAAGGGACCGCGGGACGGGTTCGGGCCGAGCAATGCCGGCAAGACCCCGTTGATGATCGCGATGGACGGCGGCAAGGGCGTCGGGATGGCCGGCGGACCCGGCGATATCCGCGAGGGCGCCGAGGCGCCGTTCCGCGAGAAATCGAATCGTAATCCGCTCGACGCGATGCAGCTGCTGATCGACGCCGGCGCCAAGGTGAATGCAAAGACACCCGAAGGCGACTCGGCTCTGCACATCGCGGCGTTCGCCGGCAAGCTCGACGTCGTGCGCTTGCTCGCGAAGAACGGCGCGGATCTCAGCCTCAAGGACGGCGCGGGCCTCACGGCGCTGCAGGTCGTCGAGAAGCAGCCGCCTCGTCCGCCGCCCCCGAATTCCGGCGCTCTCGCCGGTGAGAAGCAAGGGGCTCAACCCACGGAGGTCGCGTCGGTGCTGCGCGAGCTCATGCACGGCAACGTCCAAGCGAGCGCCGCGGAGGGTCGGTCGCGGTGAGGACTTGGGTCTACGCAGCCGGAGTGGGTGTCGTCGCCGCGGGCGCGGCGGTCTTCTTCGCCACGCATCACGGCAAACCGGAGGCGGCGCTCGGCGAGCAGTGGGGCATGCTCCATCGCTATTGCTCCGACTGCCATAACAACTCGGATCTCACGGCCGACTTGTCGTTCGACGGGCGGGTGCCCGACAACGTGCACGCGGACCCGGCCACCTGGGAGAAGGTGCTGCACAAGCTCCAGATCGGCGCGATGCCGCCGCGCAAGGAGCCGCAGCCCGCGAAGGAAGCTCGCGCGAAGTTCATGGACGCGCTGACGAGAACGCTCGACGCCAACGCCGCGGCGCACCCGTACGCTGGTAGCACGAAGGTGCATCGATTGAATCGCGCGGAGTACGCGAACGCGATCCGTGATCTGCTCGGCGTCGAGGCGGACATCGCAGGTCTCCTGCCGAGCGACGGCGGCGACTTCGGCTTCGACAACATCGCGCAGCTGCTAAACACTTCGCCGCTGCTGCTCGACCGCTATCTGACGGTCGCGCTGCGCGTCGCGGACATGGCCGTGGGCAACGCCGACGCGGTGGTGACGGCGTCGACGTATCGAATCCCGTTCGATGTGACGCAGGACTACCATCTCGACGGCCTGCCGCTCGGCACGCGCGGCGGCACCTTGGTCCACCACAACTTCCCGGCCGACGCCGACTACGTTCTGTCGGCCCGGCTCTTCATCGGCGTCGAGGAAGGCCTCTTCGGAGTCGAGGGACACGACCGGCCGCACGAGTTCCTGGTGCTCGTCGACGGCAAGACGGTTTACTCGAGTGAGATCGGCGGCAAAGAAGAGCACGAGCTCGGCGTCGAGAAAGGCGTGAACCCGATCCGCGACGAAGTCGACGCGAAATTGACCTCGCCGCCGATCCACATCACGGCCGGCCCGCACGAGGTCGCGTTCACTTGGCGCGAGCGAACGCCCGAGGAGCAGAACGCGTGGGAGCCAGCGCTGCGCGCATCTCTCGAGGTCCATAACCCTTCGGGCATGCCGAGGATCGAGACCACGGTCATCGAGGGCCCGTATGACCCCACGGGCATCAGCGACACGCCGACGCGCGAGCGGCTGTTCGTCTGCCGGCCCGCGTCGGCCGCCGAGGAATCGGCGTGCGCCGAGAAAATCGTCTCGACCCTCGAGCACCGCGCGTTCCGGAGGCCGATCACGAGTCAGGACACCGCACCGGCGCTTAAGTTCTACGCCCAGGCGCGCGAGGACGGCGGCGACTTCGACGCGGGTATCCGCGCGGCCGTAGCGCGCACGCTCGTGAGCCCCTGGTTCTTGTTCCGCGTCGAGAGCGACTCGGCGGACGTGCGGGCCGGGTCGAATCACGCGATCAGCGATCTCGAGCTCGCGTCGCGGCTCTCGTTCTTCCTCTGGTCCAGCATTCCAGACGAAGAGCTGCTCGGTCTCGCCGAGCAAGGGCGGCTCAAAGACCCGAGCGTGCTCAAAGCTCAAGTGGATCGACTGTTGTCGGATTCGCGCTCCGACGCGCTCGTCGACAACTTCGTCGGTCAATGGCTGCACCTGCGCAACCTCGAGACCCTCGTACGGCCCGACCTGCTGCTGTTCCCGGACTTCGACGACAACCTGCGGAAGGCGTTCCGGCAAGAGACGGAGCTGCTGTTCGGGAACGTGCTGCGTCAAGACCGTCCCGTCCACGAGCTCTTGACCGCCAACTACACGTTCGTGAACGAGCGGTTGGCTCGTCACTATGGGATCCACAACGTGTACGGCTCGCGTTTCCGACGGGTCGAGCTCACGGACCCGAATCGCTTTGGGCTGTTCGGCCAGGGCAGCATCCTGTCGCTCACGTCGGTGTCGACGCGCACGTCGCCGATCATCCGCGGCAAGTTCATCGTGACCGAGTTCTGGGACAATCCGCCGCCGGCGCCGCCGGCCAACGTGCCGGCCCTGGAGCAGAGTAAGCCGCAAGGCCGGCCGTCGACGGTGCGCGAGCAGCTCGAGCTGCACCGCAGGAACCCGCCGTGCGCGGGCTGCCACAACAACATTGACCCGGTCGGGTTCGCGCTCGAGAACTTCGACGCGGACGGCTCCTGGCGCGACCAGACTCGCGAGGGGCTCAAGATCGACTCGGCCGGCGTCCTGGCGGACGGCACGCCCGTCGACGGGCCCGTCGCGCTCCGTAACGCACTGCTCGCCAATCCCGAGCTGTTTGCGACGACGGTCACGCAAAAGCTACTGATCTACGCGCTCGGCCGCGGGCTCGAGCCCGGCGATATGCCGGTCGTCCGCAACATCGTGAGAAATGCGGCAAAGCACGATTACAGCTTGAAGTCTATCGTTTTGGGTATAGTGGACTGCTATCCGTTCCAGAACCGGCTGAACGGGCCGGGATCCGGGGCGGCTACGGTCGCGCAGGCGAAGGAGTAGGTTGGCATGTTTATCACGAAGAAGCATCTGAACCGACGAACGTTCCTGCGCGGCGCGGGCACCGTGTTGGCCCTGCCGCTGCTGGACGCAATGATCCCCGCAGCGATGGCGCAGACGCGCACCGCCGCCGCGGAGCGCCTGCGCTTCGGAGCGATCTACATGCCGAACGGAATCTATCCGGGCCTCTGGCATCCGGAGAAGGTCGGCAAGAACTTCGAGTTCAACCGCACGATGAAGCCGCTCGAGCCGTGGCGCGAATACTTGACCACGATCAGCCAGCTCAAGGCGCCGGACGGCAACAAGGACATGGGCGGCATCCACATGGGTGCGAGCGCGGCGTTCTTGAACGGCACCGGGCCGCTCGGCAAGAACGGGCAGTTCAACCTCGTCGAGTCGAAGAAGTCGATCGACCAGCATATCGCGGACGCGATCGGCGGCGACACGCCGCTGCGTTCGCTCGAGCTCGGCACCGAGGACATGAGCACGGCGGCCGGAGCCTGCGACGGCTACCCCTGTCTCTTCTTCAACACCGTCGCTTGGTACGACGACCACAGTCCCCTACCCGTCTCCGTGAACCCGCAGGCTACGTTCGAGCGCATGTTCGGCGACCCGGGCACGCCGACGCAGCGCGTCTCGCGGCTCAGGGAGAAGGAGAGCATGCTCGACTCCGTGCTCGAGGAGACGAAGTCGTTGCAAGCCTCGATCGGCGCTCGCGACAACGCGATCCTCGACGAGTACCTCACGAACGTGCGCCGCGTCGAGCAGCAGCTCAAGAAGATGGAGACCCGCTCCAACGCGCTCGCGACGGCCGGGGACGCGCCCGTCGGCACCCCCGAGGACTTCGACGCGCACATGACGATCTCGTACGACCTGCTCCACCTCGCGTTCCAGGGCGACATGACGCGCGTGTTCAGCTTCATGGTCGGCCACGAGGCGACCGGCCGCAGCTACGCGCACGTCGGCGTCAAAGAGCCGCATCACTCGACGTCGCATCACAAGAACACTCCGGAGAGCCTCGAGCAGTACGCGCGGATCGGCGCGTACCACATGGTCAAGCTCGGCGAGTTCCTCACGAAGCTCAAGGCGACGCCGGATGGCGACCACACGCTGCTCGACTCGTCGATGATTTACTTCGGCGCGGGCATGAGCAACGGCTTGCTGCACGACCGGCACAACGTTCCGGCGATCCTCGTCGGCCGCGCGAACGGACGGCTCGAGGGCAACCGGCACATCGCCGTGGAAAAGGACACGCCGACGTCGAACCTGCTGCTCGCGATGGCCGACAAGCTCGGCGCCGAGGTCGACACGATCGGTATCGCGACGGGCCGAATGTCGATCTGATCTCGACGCGTTTACGCTCTAACGCAGGCCGCCGAAAGGCGGCCTGTTTTTTTTGGCCCCTGAACGCCGGCCAGCGCACTCCTCCGAGTCGCGTCGCCCGCAGAGCGTGATGCCGATTACGCTGGGCCATCGTCACCGCTAGCAGAAGCCAGCTCGTCGCGCAATAGCTGCAAACGCGAGTGTCGCGTTGCCCGCATGGGGTCCACCGTGTCTCGCGTAGACACGAGGGGAAAGAAATGGCCATACGTTGGCGACGAGTCGCGAGCCGTTCGATCCCGTTGCTCCTCGGGACCGTGCTCTGCGGCTGCGATGCGCTTGGCGTGCACGACACGCAGAGCCTGCTGCTTCCTAGCTTCCAGCGCTCGGAAGTCTTTGGCTTTGTCGCCGGATTCGGCACGACGTTTGCCGCCGTTCCGGACTTGGTCGCGATGCTGCGCCGCCGTTCGAGCGCGGGCATGAATCCGCGCATGGCGGGAATCATGGGCGCATTTCAGATTCTGTGGGTCTACTACGGGCTGCTGATCCTGTCGCGCCCGGTGATCGCGTGGAACATCGTCGCGGTGCTAATCAACTTCTTGAGCGTCGGCGCGTACTTCTACTTCCGCGGCCGAGAGCACGGCAAAGCAACGGTTTGAGCTGCCCAAGGCAGCATGAGGACGGACATATGACGGCGGAAAGCTCGCGTCTCGAAGAGGCACGCACGGGCAAAGCAGCGTGGAAGAAGTGGGGACCGTATCTCAGCGAACGCCAGTGGGGCACCGTGCGCGAGGACTACAGCGACACCGGCGACGCCTGGAACTACTTCAGCCACGACCAGTCGCGCTCGCGCGCCTACCGTTGGGGCGAGGATGGGCTCGCCGGGATCTCCGACGACAAGCAGCACTTGTGCCTCTCGCTCGCGCTCTGGAACGGCGTCGATCCTATTCTCAAAGAGCGCATGTTCGGGCTCACGAACGCCGAAGGTAACCACGGCGAGGACGTCAAGGAGTATTACTTCTATCTCGATTCCACGCCGACGCATTCGTACATGAAGTACCTGTACAAGTATCCGCAGCGCGCGTACCCGTACGACGAGATCGTGAAAACGAACAAGGCACGCGGGCGCAACGCCATGGAGTACGAGCTGCTCGACACGGGCGTGTTCGCCGACAACCGCTACTTCGACGTGTTCGTCGAATACGCGAAGGCATCGCCCGACGACATTCTCATGTCGATAAACATAGTGAACCGCGGCCCGGAGTCGGCGTCTTTGCACGTGCTCCCGACCGCATGGTTCCGCAACACGTGGTCGTGGCCGGGCGCGGCGGGAGAGCGGCCGTCGCTCCGCCAAGCCGGCGCAGACGCGCGAGGCGGAGTCGTCGTCGCGAGCCACGAGGATCTCGGCGAGGTCTTCATCTACAGCGACGGCGCCGCGCCTTGGTTGTTCACCGAGAACGACACCAACTCCGAGCGTCTGGGCCTCGGCCCGAACTCCTCGGCTTACCTGAAGGACGGCATCAACGAGCACGTCGTCAACGGGCGCGCGGACGCGGTGAACCCGGACAAGCGCGGCACGAAGGCCGCCGTGCACTACACCGTCACGGTCGGCGCCGGGAAGTCGCAGATGCTCCGCCTCCGACTGAGCAACAAGGCGCCGAAGACGGGCGCCGGGGTCCGCAACGCAGGGCCGTTCGCCGATTTCGATTCGCTCCTCGAGCAGCGCCGAATGGAAGCCGACGCGTTCTATGCCGTCGTGATTCCGCCTTCGCTGAGCGCCGATTCGGCGCGGATCATGCGACAGGCCCTCGCCGGCATGCTCTGGTCGAAGCAGTTCTATTTCTACGATCTCGGGACGTGGCTCGTGGAGCGCGGCGCCGTCCCGTTCCGGCGCGGCAGCCATGCGCCGCGCAACGACCATTGGCACCACATGCAAAACGCCGACATCATCTCGATGCCCGACAAATGGGAGTATCCGTGGTACGCGGCGTGGGACCTGGCGTTCCATGTCCTCGCTCTCACTCTCGTCGACGAGGACTTCGGCAAGCAGCAGCTCGACATGATGCTGCAAGGCAATTACCTCCATCCGAGCGGCCAGCTCCCGGCGTACGAATGGAACTTCAGCGACGTGAATCCGCCCGTGCATGCGTGGTCGACGATCTTCACCTACCGGCTCGAAAAGTCTCAGCGCGGCCGCGGCGACGTCGACTGGCTGGAGCGCTCCTTCCACAAGCTGCTGCTGAACTTCACGTGGTGGGTGAATCGCAAGGACCGCAACGGCAGTAACGTTTTCGAGGGCGGGTTCCTGGGGCTCGACAACATCGGCGTCTTCGACCGAAGCTCACCGTTGCCGACGGGCGGCTACCTCGAGCAAGCCGATGGCACTGCGTGGATGGCGCTGTACTGTCAGAACATGCTCGAGATAGCGATCGAGCTCGCGCTGCAAAAGGCGACCTACGTTCCGATGGCTCAGAAGTTCCTCCAGCATTTCCTGTGGATCGCGTCCGCGATGAGCCACGCCGGCGACGACGTCGGAATGTGGGACGAGGAGGACGGGTTCTTCTATGACGTGTTGCGTCTCCCGGACGGCCAATCGAAACGGCTCAAGGTTCGCTCGATGGTCGGGTTGCTGCCGCTCTGCGCCGTGACAGTGTTCGAGGGCGAGCTGGCGCGCAAATACCCCGAGCTTGAAAAGGCGATGCTCGAATCTCTCGCGAGCCGGCGAGAGCTCCTCGGGATCATCCACGACCCGGCGAAGCGAGGGCGCGCGGACCGCCGGCTCCTCGCGGTGCTCGACGAGCGACGCCTGCGACGCGTGCTCGCGAGAATGCTCGACGAGAAAGAGTTCTTGAGCCCGTACGGCATCCGCTCGCTGTCTCGCGTTCACGAGGCGCAACCGTACAAGCTCAGCGTCGGCGCGCAGGTCTACTCCGTGCCCTATCTGCCGGGCGAATCCGACTCCGGCATGTTCGGCGGCAACTCGAACTGGCGCGGGCCGATCTGGATGCCCGTGAACGGCCTCATCATTCGTGCGCTGCTCCAGTACTACGCGTACTACGGCGACGACTTCACGATCGAGTGTCCCACGGGCTCCGGGCACCAGATGACGCTCTACCAAGTCGCGCAGGAGCTCGGGCGGCGTCTAGAGAGCATCTTCGTGCGCAACGAGCGTGGCGAACGGCCCGTCTACGGCGGCACGCGCACGTTCCAAGACGATCCGCACTGGCGCGACCTGATTCTCTTTTTCGAGTACTTCCACGGCGACAACGGCGCAGGGCTCGGTGCGAACCATCAAACCGGCTGGACCGGAATCATCGCGAGAATCCAGCACCTGTTCGCGACGGCGTCGGCCGAGTCGACGCTCGAGGCCGGCAAGCAAGCGTTCGTCAAAAAGCCCGAGCAAGCGCCGCGTCGCTCGAGCGGCGCGGCGAGGAACTGAGCCGGTTGGATCGCAGCAATGCCTATAGCCTGGGAGCCGTTCGGGTCGAGCGCGCGGCGCCAGCGCGCAGATGCGCCGACATCGCGTCGAAGATCACGTCCATTCCGAACGCGAAGATCGCATCGAGGTTGCGAACGCGCAGCTCGGGCACGATCGCCGTGACGAGCGGGAAGCGCTCGGGATCGGAAAAGGTTTCGAGCTTCGCAGGCGTCGCGTCTGGCTGCTGCGCGCGGCTGCCGATCTCGGCGAGGCCCGCGCCGCTCACGTAGCCCGCGAGCAAGCGGAAGAAGCGCGCCGACTCGCGCGCGTCGAAGCCCGCGTCGCGAAAAAGTCCGAGCAGCCGCTCGTAATACTCCAACGCTCGGACCGTGTTGAACCGCCGCGTCGGCAAGAGCAGGAACGCGTGCGGATGGCGAATCGCAAGCGCGCGCGTGGCTTCGAACGTGCGGCGCAAGCGCTCGATCGCCGTGCCCTCGCCCTCCGGCGGCACCTCGAGCTCTTCGAGTAGGAGCTCGAGCACGCCGTCGAGCAGCTCGGCTTTGTTGTGGAAGTGGTGGTAGATCGCCATGCCCTCGACACCGAGCTCGGCGCCGAGGCGGCGCATCGACAACTGCTCGAGACCGTCGGCATCGATGACCCGCAAGGCCTCCGCGGCGATTAGCCTGCGGTCGAGCAGCGGCCGCCCATTTCGCGTGCGCGTTCGCCGCCCGCTCGTCGCCAACCGCCGTCCCTTGGCTTTCTTCGGTAGTTTGCTGGCTGCCATCCCGAGACTTTACAGCGTAAGGGAGCGGGAGTACATTCGCGCTCAGTCGCTACCGTGGCCCTAGAAAAGCGAGGCGCGCCATGACCGCGGAAGACTTCTTCTCCATGCTCATCCCCATCACGTTCCTCGTGTTTCTCACGATCGAGTCCCTGTTCAGAACCGGCCGCCCGTGGCCGAAGATCCGTTGGTGGCGCCTCACGGGCGTCGCCTTTTTCCTCGTGGTCGGGACGATCAATGCGGTGCTGCCATCGCTCGTGCCACCCGACGTCGCGAGCCATCATCTCGTCGACGCGTCGCGCCTCGGGCTAGCGGGCAGCATCGTGCTGGGTTATCTCGTGCTGTCGTTCGCGACCGCAACGATCCATCGCGGCTACCATCGCTACCCGCTGCTCTGGCGCTGCTTCCACCAGCTGCACCACGCGCCGCAGCGCCTCGACACGCCGGGCGCCGTGGTCTTCACGCCGCAAGAGATCGTCGTGAACGTCGTCGTGTCGGTGCTCGTGCTCGTGTTCCTGCTCGGGTTGAGTCCGCTCGCGGCCGCGATCACGGGCTACATCGCGGTGTTCTACAGCTTCTTCCAGCACTTCAACGTGAACACACCGCGCTGGCTCGGTTGGCTGATCCAACGCCCCGAGTCGCATGGCGTGCACCATCGGCGCGGCTTCCACGCGTACAACTACAGTGACTTGCCGATCTGGGACATGCTCTGGGGCACGTTTCGCAATCCCGAGCGCTTCATGGGCGACGTCGGCTTCGAAGAGACGGAGTCGCAGAGCTTCGGCGCGATGCTGCTCGCCAAGGACGTGAACGCTACCACGCTCGGCCCCGGTAGCCGCGGCCGCACGGACCCCGCTACGAATCCCGCGTGAAGCTCGACTCCGACGAAGGCCGTCGCCTCGCGGACTCGATCGAGGCGAGCGCGATGGCCGATATGTACGCCGCCGCGCCGCGCGCGCTCGATTGTCACGTCGAGACGATCGCGGGCGCGACGCTGCTGCTCGCGCCGCGGATTCCCGCGAGCTACTTCAACCGCGTGATCGGCCTCGGCGTGTTCGAGCCCGCGACGGAGGCGGCGCTCGACGCGGTCCATGAGCGCTTCCGCTCCGCGGGCGTTGCGGAATATTGGTTGCACCTAAACCCGGCGGCGAGGCCCGAGCGGCTCGCCGGCTGGCTTTCCGCGCGCGGCCTCGCACCGCCCCCGCGTCGCAGCTGGGCGAAGTTCCTGCGCGCACCGGAGCCTTGGGCGGCGCCGCCATGCGCGCTGTCCGTCCGACCCGCGGAGCCAGACGACGCCGATGCCATCGCGCGAGTGGTCTGCTCCGCGTACGGGACGCCCGCCGCGCTCGCGCCGTGGTTCGCAGCGCACGTCGGGCGTGACGGTTGGCGCTTCGTGGTCGCCGAGTCCGACGGCCAAGTGGCGGCAACCGGCGCTGCGTTCGTCGCCGGTACGGCGGCTTGGCTCGGCGTCGGCGCGACGCTCGCAGAGCACCGAAACCGCGGAGCGCAGAGTGCATTGCTTGCGGCGCGGATCGCGCTGGCGGCCGAAGCGGGCTGCACCGTGCTCGCGACTGAGACGGGCGAGAGCATCGCGGGCGAGGTGAATCCGTCGCTCAACAACATTCGCCGCGCGGGCTTCGTGCAGGTGTGCTCGCGGCTGAACTACGCGGCTACCCTGCGCTGAAGTCGCCGGCGAGTCGGCCTTCGAGCCGACCGGGCGGGCCGCGTTGCCACGCACCGTGGACTGCGAAGAATCGGCGTCAGCGCAGCGGCGCGTGACCGACTCGGTCGGCCGAGAAGCTCCCGATCCAGAACTGGTTGTCGACCGGCAACACCATCGTCGCGTTGCTGAACGCCGGGTTCGCGGGACCTTGCGCGTACAGCGTGTCCTTCATCGTCGCCGGATCGATCGACATCGCGATGAACCCGCGCGGGCACGTCGAGAGCTTCGCGAGATCGTGCTGCGGTCCCGGAGCTCCGCCGCACGCGGGCTCGTCGTTCTTCATTCCGGCGGTGAGCAACTTGCCGTTCGGCCCCATGTGAACGTTGTCCGGCGTGAACGGCAGCGGTTGCGTGGTGCCGAGCTGCATCGTGGGATTCTGGTGCGCGAGCGCGACGATCGTTTGAAAACCGGATGACACGACGAAAAGCGTCTTGCCGTCTCCCGAAACTTCGATGCCGTTGTTGCTCGGCAGCTCGCTGCCGCGAATCAGCTCGAAGTTGTGCTTGCCGGGCGCCCATTCGTAGACGGCCCCGGTCGGCTTGCGTGCAATCGAGTCTGCGAACGTCTTGCCGGGCATCAGCAACACGGTCGCGACGAGACCGCCGTCGGCGAAGGACGCGACGCTGTTCGCGGCCAGCCCTTCGGGCATCGGCACGCACCCCTTCCAGGTGAGCTTAGGCTTAGCACCTGCCGTCTCGACGTCGAACACTTCGATCGACTCTCGTGCACCGTGCGCGACCGCATAGAGCGTCGGGCGTCCGTTGGCGCCAACGCGCAAGTTCAGGCCGTGTGTTTCGAGCTTCGCGGCGTCCGGAGGCGCCAGACACTCGGTGTACAGCGTGTCGTGCTTGGCCGCCGGGCTGTCGAGCGGATAGACCTGCGAATGGGAGCCGTCGCGTGCGTCGATCGCGGTGATCCCGGCGCCCGCCGCCATGCCGCTCGCGAGAATCCACTTCGTGCCCGGCACCGCGACGAGGTCTTCCGGGTTCTTGAGCCCGCAGACGAACTCGAGCCCGCCGCTCGGCTTGCAGCCGTCGTCCGCGGCCCGTGCACCGCCCGCGCAGCCCACGGCAAGCAACAGTAGAACGATTGGCGCTTTCGTCGACACGATGTGGTCCTCCTGATTCAAACCTTGACCTGGCGCGTGTTGCTCCAGATTGCCTGCGCGATCCCGATGACCGCGAGGACGGCCCCGTAGATCGTCCAGTGATAGTCCCCGACCATGAAGCCGACGCGGAACGCGAGGTCGAGCCCCTGCAGCATCCAAACGACGCCCATCGCGACCATCAGCACGCCGAGGAGCGTGCTCACGACTCGCATCACGACGTTGAAAGCGTTGCGCATGTGTACCTCGATGCGGTCGCGACGAGCGCAGAAGGAGCGCGAGCCACGGTGAAAAGAAGTGTACGAGCGCGCCCGGAGCGACACCACCGTGAAGCGCCCGCGGCGCTCGAGCGGCACACGCGCTCGACCGACGGCTCAAGGGATCGGCTAATCACGGCGCCGGACTCTTCCGCCCGGCCTCGAGCTTGCTGTTGAGCGCGCGGAGCCCAACGCCGAAGCTGCCGCGCGCATTGCCGGCGCCCTCATCGAGCAGCGCCCAGAACGCGGACGTGTCGGGCGCGGCCGCAGACCCCGCGATGACGATCGGTTTCGTGACGTTGCGGTAGCCGGCCTGCCCCTTCTCGCCTTCGAGCAGCTTCATGCCGTCGAACAGGACCGCGATGTCGCCCGCCGCACCGATGCGCGCCGAGACGTTCAGCGGGCTCA
>Ga0326726_10004355_pt1 | contig 12918 bp, 11 predicted proteins | sample MHFenrmetagenome_2_FD_207603 | JGI IMG/M metagenome (GOLD analysis project Ga0326726, IMG submission 207603) | Lab enriched peat soil microbial communities from Michigan Hollow, Ithaca, NY, United States - MHF15MN | ecosystem: Environmental > Terrestrial > Soil > Wetlands > Peat | place: USA...
ACATCACCGCAAGTGCGTAACCCTTGTGCTGCGCAAACGGCAGCAGTGCGCCCTTGACGGAATCGAACAGGGCCGCAGGGTTCGTGGTCGGGGCGCCGCGCGCATCGATCAGCGTGCCGGCCGGCACGGGCTCGCCACGGGCCATTGCCACCTTCGCCTTGCCGACCGCGATTGCGCTCGTAGCGTAGTCGAGCACGAACGGATGCGGCTCATGCGGCACGCCCACGCAGAACGGGTTGGTCACGAGCCGCGCTTCACTGCCGCGCCAGGGTGCGACCATCGGCGGCGACAGCACGTTGACGAAGTGCACCGACGTGAGGCCCGCACGGGCGCACTGCTCGGCCCATTCGCCGATTCGCGCGATGTGATGTGCGTTGTGCAGTCCCACCACCGCGCAGCCGTGCCCCTGCGCCCGTTCGATCGCCAGCGTCATCGCCTGGCGCGCGACGACCTGGCCCCAGCCACGCTGTCCGTCGAGTGTGAGCATCGCACCATGATCGGTCACGACCCGCACCGCTTGCCCGGGACGAACGTTGCCGCCGCGCAGGTTTTCCAGGTACATCGGGATCAGGCCGACGCCGTGCGAGTCGTGCCCATACAGGTTCGACAACACGAGCGACTGCGCGATCGTCTGCGACTCGGCATCGCTGCAGCCGGCGGTGACAAAAACACGTGCGGCCCAGGACGCCAGGTCGTCCGGCTGCAGGAGAAATACGTTGGAGGGATTCTTCATTCCGGACTGAAAGGAGGCGCCCTAGCTGCTACGGGTTACGGGCCGAAGGATATCGCGGCGCGCAACAGAGGCTTGTCAAAGGGCGCATCCTCGGGCGGATAGTGCTTCGCGTCCGGCACGGGAATCGCCGCCTCGAGCCCGGCCACGTGCTCGGCGATCGGCAGCGCCGGCATTCCCGAGATGCGGATGCGCGGCTATTCACCCGGCTTCGCCGCCGGGATCATCGCGGCCGGCGGAACGCTCGACATCCTGCTGCCGCCGTCGATCACGATGATTCTTTACGCCGTCGCCGCCGAGCAGTCGCTCGAACGACTGTTCCTCGCGGGCATCGGACCTGGTTTCCTGCTCGTCGCACTGTTCGCGTTCTATGCCGTGCAACGTTACCGCAAGGAGCACGCGGCAGCGAAGGCGGCGTTCGCCGGCGTCGGCACGACCTCCGCGCTGCTCGACGACCACGTGTACACGCTTGCCGAGAAGGTCGAGATGCTGCCGCGCGTGTTGCCGTTCGTGATCCTGCTGGTCGGCGTCCTGGTCGCGCTGTACGGCGGATATGCCACGCCGTTGGAAACCGCGGGACCCGGCGCTGTGCTGGCGCTCGCACTGATCGCGATCGTCTATCGCATCTGGCGGCCGGGGCAGCTGCAGCCGATCCTGAGCAGCACGATCAAGGAATCCTCGATGCTGATGTTCATCATCGGCATGTCGCTCCTCTATACCTACGTGATGAGCTCGCTGCACATTTCGCAGGACGCGGCAGAGGCGATCGTCGCGATGCACCTGCCGAAGTGGGTGCTGCTCGCGGCGATCCTTGCGATGGTGATCGTGCTCGGTTTCTTTCTGCCGCCGGTCTCGATCATCCTGATGACGGCGCACATCATCCTTCCGCCGCTCAAGGACGCCGGCTTCGACCTCATCTGGTTCGGCATCATCATGACGATCGTGATGGAAATGGGCCTGATCCATCCGCCGGTGGGCTTGAACATTTTCGTCATCAAGAACATCGCACCCGACATCCCGCTCAAGGATCTGATCTGGGGCGTGATGCCGTTCGTCGTGCTGATGTTCACGGCGATCCTCCTGCTGCGCTTCTTCCCGGCGATCGCGACGTGGCTGCCTGACCTCGTGATGGGCGTGCCGAAGTAGTGGCGGCTCGGCGGGTGCGGGCCGCCCCGTTCTAGCGCAGCAGATTCCTGCGAAAGAACGCCGCGATCCGGTTGTCCACCTCGGGCAGCACGCTGCGATCGAAGCCTGGCGGATCGTTCAACAGTTCGGCGGCGGCGTCAGGCAGGTTTGGCGGCAGCGGGGAAAGCAGCGCGCCGTGGCCCCCGCCAGGCAGCGCGGCAACCACCTCGCAGGACGTGCAACTCGCCAGCACCGCGTCACTGTGAAAACGCGGCGCAAGCCACTTGTCCTGTGCGGCGGTTACGAGGCCCAGCGGGACCGTCGGCTTGGCAAGCGAGCCCATGTCGAAGTCGGCTGCGGCGGGAACCGCTGCAACGATCGCCGCGACACGCGGGCCGATCACGCAGCAGGAGTGCGGCGACGAAAAGCAGCAGGCTGATCACGCCCGCCCGCAGCGCCCAATCGAGCGTGTGGACCATAGGGCGAGAGACTACATGTTCACCGCAGCCTCAGCGTCCTGGCGTTTCGGCCAGCGGACGGGCGTTGCGTACTCGCGGATTGATCTGCGTAAGGATTGCCATCGCCGCATAGCAGGCCGCGAACAGCAGCACCGTATATGCGCTGCCGATGCGCTCCAAGAGCAGCCCGCAAAGCGCGGCGCCCAGCGGGTTGAATCCAAAGGCGAGCAGACGGAAGCAACTGTTGACGCGGCCCTGCAACGCGTCGGGAATCAGCGCCAGCCGGTAGCTGAACTGCACAACGTTGTAGACCGGTGCCAGCGTGTAGATCAGCGCATAGACGACGCCCAGCAGGTAGAACGCGGGTACAAGCAGGTAGAGGGGGAACAGCAGCGCCTGGACCCACACTACGGTGACGATTACCTGGCCGAAACTGAAGCGACGTTGGATTCGCCCTCCGATCAGCGAGCCTGCAATGCCGCTGATGCCGCCGACGCTGAAGACCAGTCCGATGTCCAGATCGCTGGCCCCCATCTGCTTGGCGAGGACGATGAGCAGCAGCGGCGTTGCCGCGTAGACGAAATTCATTGCGCCGGTCAGGAACGCCATGTAGCGGATCAGCGGCTGCTGCCACAGCCAGCGCAGGCCCTCGGCGACCTCGGTGCGCAGCCGTCGCGTGCTGGCGGCGGGTGCCGGGCGGAACGTCGTCTGGATCTTCCAAAGCGATGCGGCGGAGATCAGGTAAGAGAGCGCGTCGGCCACGAAGGGCGCGCCGCGACCGACCGCCTGAAAGAGCAAGGTGCCAAGCGGCGGGCCAGCGATCTGCGCCGCACCGAAAGCCGCCTCGTTCTGCGCCGCGGCGCGCGGCAGATCGAGAGCGGGCACCACTCGCGACAGCGCAGCCACTTCGGCGATGTTGAAGAACACGTACAGGCTGCCCTCGATGAAAGCGACGGCGTAGATCTGCCACAGCGACAGTGCACCGAGCCACAGCGCGAGCGGAATCGTCAGCACCACCAGCGCGCGCAGGAGGTCACAGACGATCATCACCCGCTTGCGATTCCAGCGGTCGATCAGGGCGCCCACCGGCAGACTGAACAGCAGATAGGGCAAGGCCCGCAGCGCGGAGGCGATACCTGCGGCACCGGGCGAATCCGTGATCGCCAGGATCAGCAGCGGATAAATGATGGAGGCAGCGCTGGTTCCGAGCGTGGAGACCACCTGGCCGCTCCACAACAGCATGTAGTCGCGGTTATTCCAGAGCGGTGCTTCGGTCGCGATTGCGGCGCTCCCTTCAGCGATGGTCGGACAGTGGTACGAGCCGACGCCTTCGATCAGACTCGACTCGGCATCCTCGGCGTTCGCCCAACAAGAACGCCACCCAAAGGTGGCGTGAGTCGTTGATTTCGTCTGGTGGGCGGCACAGGGATCGAACCTGTGACCCCTCCCGTGTGAGGGGAGTGCTCTACCGCTGAGCTAGCCGCCCGCGAAGCCGTCTCGATTTGCGGCGCGGATTATTGCACGAGCACCTGGGGTCGTCGCGGCGCGGCCCGCCCATGAGAAGCGGTTTTCGGCGGCAGAATGCACTCTGGAGATTGTCTGCCATGAACCTCGCGCACCTGCTGTTGCGGACCGCGCGCCGGCTGCCCGGCGCACCGGCTGTCGTCGAGCGCGATCGCACGCAACTCACCTACGCCGAACTCGCCGACCGCAGCCTGCGTCTTGCGGCGGCACTGCGCGGCCCGCTGGCGCAGACGCCCGGCCGCCGCGTCGGCGTCGTCATGAAGAACAACGCGGCCTACGTCGAAGTTCTGTTCGGCTGCTGGGCCGCGGGCCTTGCAGCGATTCCGATCAACCTGAAGCTGCACCCGCGCGAAGTGGCGTTCATCCTCGACGATGCCGCTGCGGATACGTGCTTCGTGACCGACGACGTCGACACCGCAGGCATCGACGGCGCACGCGCCGCGCCGGGCACGCGCTTCATCGACGTCGACTCGGCCGGCTATCGCAAGTTGCTGCACATCGAGCCCGCAGCCTGCGCCGACGTCGAGCCTGACGACGTCGCGTGGCTCTTCTACACCTCAGGCACGACCGGCAAGCCGAAGGGCGTGATGCTGACCCATCGCAACCTGCTTGCGACGACGCTCAACTACCTCGCCGATGTCGATCGTGCGCTTCCCGGCGAGCACCTCCTGCATGCGGCGCCGATGTCGCATGGCTCGGGCCTGTACGTGGTGCCGAACGTCGCCGCGGGTTGTGTGCAATTGATCCCGGCCTCGCGCAGTTTCGACGTCGCTGAAATCGACACCCTGCTTTCCTTTGCCGCCGGCACGAAGATGTTTGCGGCGCCGACCATGGTGATGCGCCTCGTCGACGGATTACGCGGCGAGGCACAAGCGCTCAAGTCGATCATCTATGGCGGCGGACCGATGTACGTCAGCGACGTGCAGCGCGCGCTCGCCCGCCTCGGCCCCCGTCTCGTGCAGATCTACGGCCAGGGCGAGTCGCCGATGACGATCACGGTGCTCACCGCCGCCGAACACGTCGACGATCACGACCGCCGCTTGCTGCACCGGCTTGGCTCCGTCGGCCGCGCGCAGACCGGTATCGAAGTCGCCGTGCTGGACGAGCACGACGACGCACTGCCGCCCGGCGAGATCGGCGAAGTCGGCGTACGCGCCGATACGGTGATGCGCGGCTACCTGAACAATCCCGAGGCCACCGCGACGACGCTGGCGAACGGCTGGCTGCATACCGGCGACCTCGGCCGGCTCGATACGCACGGGTATCTCACGCTCGTCGATCGCAGCAAGGACCTGGTGATATCGGGCGGCTCGAACATCTATCCGCGCGAAGTCGAAGAGGTGCTGCTGCGCCATCCATCGGTGCGCGAGGTCGCGGTGATCGGCGAACCCGATCGCGAGTGGGGCGAGTCGCTGGTCGCCATCGTGGCGCTGCGTACGGGTGCCACCGCAGATGCCGCAGCGCTCGAGGCGCTCTGCCTCGACCACCTCGCGCGTTTCAAGCGGCCGAAGCGCTACGTCTTCGTCGACGAATTGCCGAAGAACGCTGCCGGGAAGGTGCTGAAGCGCGAGTTGCGCTCGCGTATCGCGAACAGCTGAGCCTCAAGGGCGAGGCTGCTGCACCGCGTATTGGTCGCCGAGGACAACCCGTCAATTAGGAGATCACGGGCACGATGCTGCGGCAGATGGGCTGCGAGGTCATCTGCTGCGACAACGGCCGTCAGGTCATCGAGCGGCTGCCGAACGAGCGGGTGCACCTGGTACTGATGGACTGCCAGATGCCGGAGATGGACGGGATCAGCGCGACCCGGTGGATCCGCACCTGGGAGGCGGCGCGCGCGATCACCGGCTTCGAGCGGCGCGACCGCCCAGCACCGCGGCTTCCGATCGTGGCGCTGACGGCGAACGCGTTCAGTGAAGACCGCGAGTTGTGCCTCGCCAGTGGCATGGATGACTTCCTGGCCAAGCCTTTCACGGTCGATCAACTGGAAAACATTGTCGCGCGCTGGTCGCCGAAGGGGCTTGCGCTTCGCGTCGACGTTGTCCGGGTCTCCCCGCCGATCTCGGCGTGAGCGAACGCGCCCTCACGCGCCGGCGGCGGCGTAGCTCGCGCGCCAGACCGACGGTCGCGCCGAATCCTGCTCGATCGCAGCGAGCACCGCTTCGTGCGCCGCGTCTTCCTCAGGCGTGGCGCGCAGCACGATCAGCTTCGAGACGTCGATCGGCCCGACATCCGCGAACGCCGCCAAGCCACCGAGATCCATCACCAGCGTGTCCTGGCCGCGCGTCATCGCGAGGTAGACCTCCGCTAGCAGACCCGCGTCGAGCAGCGCGCCGTGCAATGTGCGATGCGCATTGGAGACCGCGTAGCGCTCGCACAGCGCGTCGAGCGAATTGCGCTTGCCCGGATGCAGGTCGCGCGCCAGGCGCAGCGAATCGGTGACCAGGTTGCACTGTTGCGCGAACGGCGGCTTGCCGATGCGCGCGAACTCCGCGTCGAGGAACTCGACGTCGAACGCGGCGTTGTGGATGATCACCTCGGCGTCGCGCACGAAGTCGAGCAGCTCGTGCGCGATGTCGGCGAACTTCGGCTTGTCGGCGAGAAACTCGCGCGTGATGCCGTGCACCGCCAGCGCACCGTCGTCGCTGTCGCGCTCCGGATTCACGTAGTGGTGCAGCCGGCGCTCCGTGAGTCGGCGGCCGACGATCTCGATGCAGCCGATCTCGATGATGCGGTGGCCCTCGCGGACCTCCAGGCCCGTGGTTTCGGTATCGAGGACAACCTGCCTCAAGCGGTCACTCCGCCGCCGCAACGTTGTGCACGACCACCGGCTTGCCGCGGTCCAGCCATTGCCGCACGAGCGTGTAGACGGTCGGCACCACGTAAAGCGTGAGCGGCGTCCCGAACGCCATGCCACCGACGATGACCCACCCGATCTGGATGCGGCTTTCCGCGCCGGCGCCGACTGACATTGCGAGCGGCACGGCGCCGAGCACCATCGCGCCGGTCGTCATCAGGATCGGCCGCAAGCGCAGCACCGCGGCGTGCCGGACGGCCGCGAACAGTTCCTCGCCCTGCTCGCGCAACTGATTCGAGAATTCGACGATCAGAATCCCGTGTTTGGTGATGAGGCCGACCAGCGTGACCACGCCGATCTGGCTGTAGATGTTCCAGGTGCCGCCGCTCCAGAGCAGCGCGAGCAGCGCGCCGGTCATCGACAGCGGCACCGACAGCATGATCACGAACGGATCGGCAAAGCTCTCGAACTGCGCCGACAGGACGAGATAGATGAATATGAGCGCCAGCGCGAGCGTCAGATAGAAGCCGCCGCGCGCGTCGCGAAATTCGCGCGACTGGCCATTGAGGTCTGTCAGTGCATCCGGCGGCAACACGCGCTTGGCCGTCTCGTCCATCACCGCGAGCGCTTCACCGAGCGTGTAACCGGGCGCGAGCAGTCCGGTGATCGTCACCGCGCGCAGCCGCTGGAAGTGATTGAGCGACTGCGGCGACACACCCTCCAGCACACCCACCACGTTCGCAAGCTGCACCATGCTGCCGTCGCGCGCCCGCACGTAGATGTCGCTGATGTCGTTGGGCCGCGCGCGATCGCGCGGCGCGACCTGGACGATCACGTCGTACTGCTCGCCGTCCTTCTTGAAGCGCGTGACCTGCCGCCCGCCGAGCATCGTCTGCAGCGTGAGACCGACGGTTGCGACCGAAATACCGAGATCGCCGAGCTTGTCGCGGTTCACTCCCACGCGCAGCTCGGGCGTATTCAGCCGCAAGTCGGTCTGCAGCGCCTGCACGCCGGGATACTTGCCGAGTTCCGCCACGTAGTCGTTGACGATCCGGTCGAGGTCCGCGTACGGGATCTGCGCCATGATCACGTACTCGATCGGCAGCGAGCGCGGCGATTGCCCGAGCGACGGCGGATTCACCGCAAAGCCGATCACGCCCGGGAGCAGCGCGAGTTTCTGGTTCAGTTCGCGCGTGATGTCCTGCTGCTTGCGCTTGCGCTCTTCCCACGGTTTCAGCCGCAGGATCGCGTTGCCAAAGTCCACCGTCGGAAAACCTGCCACGGCGTTGTACGCGGCGGCCTCCGGGATCGTCTCGTAGTAGCGCTCCACGGCACGCAGGTTGTCCGAGGTGTAGTCGACCGTCGCCCCCGGCGGCGACTGCAGGCGGCCGAAGATGACGGCGCGGTCTTCGAGCGGCGCGAGCTCGGAGCGCAGTTGGGTGAACGCGACGACACCCGCCCCGACGACCAGCGCCCACATCGTGAGCACCAGCCAGCGGTGGCTGAGCACCCATCCAAGCGAACGCGCATAACCGTTCGTCATCCCATCGAGGAAACGGTCGATCATGTAGTAGAGGCGACCGTGGCGCTGCTGGTGCGACAGCAGTTTGCTGCACATCATCGGCGAGAGGGTCAGCGCGACGAAGCCGGACACGAGCACTGCGCCGGCGAGCGCGAGCGCAAACTCGATGAAGAGGCGCCCGGTGCGGCCGGTGGAAAACGCAAGCGGCGCGAACACCGCGACCAGCGTGAGCGTCATCGCGATCACCGCGAAGCCGATCTCCCTGGTGCCCTTGAGCGCGGCTTCGACGCGCGCCATGCCGTGCTCGACGTTGCGGAAGATGTTCTCCAGCACCACGATCGAGTCGTCCACCACCAGGCCGATCGCCAGCACCATCGCGAGCAGCGTGAGCGTGTTGATGGTGAAGCCGAACGCGTACATCAGCGCGAACGCGCCCACCAGCGAGACCGGGATCGTGACCAGCGGAATCAGCGTGGCGCGCAGGTTGCGCAGGAAGAAGAAGATCACCAGCACGACCAGGATCACCGCCTCGCCGATCGTCTTGAACACCGACTGGATCGAACGATCGATGAAGACCGACGAGTCGTAGACGATCGTGATCTTCATGCCGGGCGGCAGCGTTTGATTGATCTTCTCGACCTCGGCGCGCACCGCCTGCGACAGTTCGAGCGGGTTGCCGGTCGCCTGCTTGACCACACCCATGTTGATCGACGGATCGCCCTTGAAGCGCGCGATCACGCGTTCATTGACGGCGCCGACCTGGACGTTCGCGACGTCTCCGAGCCGCACCGGGTAGCCGTTGACGTTGGCGATGATCGCCTGCTCGAACTGCTGCGGGGTCTGCAGGTCGGTCGCGGCGACGATGTTGAACTCGCGCTGGCGCGACTCGATCCGGCCGGACGGAAGCTCCACGTTCTGCCGGCGCAGCGCGTCTTCGACGTCCTGCACCGTCAGGCGGTAGCCCGCGAGACGATCGCGATCGACGTTGATGCGCATGCTCATCTTGCGCTCGCCGAAGATCCAGACGTCGGCCGCGCCGGGCAGCACCGACAGGCGCGGCTTGACGTAGCGTGCGAGGTAGTCGGAAACCTCGATCGGGGTCTTCGATCCTTGCGTGACCGCCATCCAGAGAATCGGGAACGCGTCGGCTTCGACCTTGGCGATGACGGGCTCGTCGATGTTGTCCGGCAGGCGCGCGCGCACGCGCGCGACCTTGTCGCGCACGTCGGCCGCCGCCGCGTCCGGATCACGCGTCAGGCGGAACCGCACATTGATCTGGCTGGTCTCGGAGCGGCTGGCCGAGGTCATCAGCTCGACCGCCTCGATGCCGGCGAGCGAATCCTCCAGCACCTTGGTGATCTGCGATTCGACGACGTCGGCGGAGGCGCCGGGATAGCCGGTCGAGACGCTGACGATCGGCTCGTCGATCTTCGGATATTCGCGCACCGCGAGCCGCGTGTACGAAATCGAGCCGATCACCAGCACCAGCAGCGAGAGCACCGTCGCGAGCACGGGGCGGCGAATGCACAGCTCGAACAGGCTCATGGCTTTCCCGTCCCTGCGATCTGCACCGCTTCGTTCAGGACTTCTTCTCCTCCGCCTTGGGAGGCGCAATGGCGCGCTCGACGATGCGCACCGGCTGGCCGTCGCGCTGTACGCGCATGCCGGCCGTGATCACCTTGTCGCCCGGCTTGACGCCCTCGAGCAGCTCCACCTGCGATTCGCGCCGCACGCCGAGCTTGACGCGGATGCGGCTCGCCTTGCCGTCGACGACGGTGAACACGAAGAAATCGTCGCCCATCGGCACGATCGCTTCCTCGGGCACGAGCAGCGCGTTGGCGCGTTCGCCGACGATCACGCGCACGCGCGCGAACAGGCCGGGGCGCAGCCGCCCGTCCGCATTGCTCAGGCGCGCGCGCACTTCGAGCGAACGGCCGTTGGCGTCGATGCGCGGGTTGATCGCCTCGACCGCGCCGCGATAGCTCCGGCCCGGCACCGCGTCCGCCGAAACTTCGACGGCCTGCCCGCTGCGCAGCTGCGGCAGATAGCGCTCCGGCAGGCGAAAGTCGACCTTCAGCACGCCGATGTCCTCGATATTGATGAGATCCGCACCATCCTTCACGTAGTCGCCGATGCTGACGTTGCGGATGCCCACGACGCCGTCGAACGGAGCCTGAATGCGCATCTTGGCAAGCCGCGCTTCGGCGAGCTTCAGTTTCGCGGCGAGAACCTCGACGCTGGACGCGGCGGTCTCCTGCGCGCTGCCGCTCACGAAGTTCTTGCGTGCGAGATCCTCGGTGCGCTTGAGGTTGCTGGTGGCGAGATCGAGTTCCGCGCGCGCCTGCGCCACCTCGGCTTCGTTGAGCGAAGCGTCGAGCTGGATCAGCATCTGGCCGCGCTTGACCGGTTGCCCGTCGCGAAAGCCGACGGCAGCGATGCGACCCGCCACTTCGGGCCGCATCATCACACTCTCGTTGGAACGCAGCGCGCCGACCGCCTGCAGGTCTTCGAGCACGAGCGTTGTCTTGAGATCGACGACCTCGACCGGGAATGGCCCGCCGCCTCCCGGAGCCGGGCCCTTCTGGGGCGCGCTCTTCGCAACTTCCTTGGGTGCCGTGCTCGTCGGTTCGGCACTCGAACCGCGCCCGAAGAGAAAGTAAGCGAGCGCGCAGACGCCGACGAGCCCCGCAAGCGAGACGAACGTTACTGCGCGTTTCTTCATCGAATGGGTGGCGTCGGTTCAGCGGCAGAGCGAACACGAATTTACACCGAACCCTCGATCACGCCGCGGGTAAACGGACGCGAACTCAGTCGTCCGCGCCGGTTTTGCGGTGCACTCTGGTGGTCTCGACGCCCCGATTGGCCAGTTCGTCGGCGCGTTCGTTGTGCGGATCGCCCGCGTGGCCGCGCACCCAGCGCCAATGGACGTGGTGGCGCGCCGCCTCGGCGGACAACCGCTTCCAGAGATCGACGTTTTTCACCGGCTTGTTGTCCGAGGTGCGCCACCCGCGGCGGATCCAATTCGGCATCCACTCCTGGATCCCGTTCTTCACATACTGCGAATCGGTGTGCACGATGACGTCGCAGCGCTCCTTGAGCGAAGCGAGCGCCTCGATCACCGCCATCAGTTCCATCCGGTTGTTGGTCGTGTCGCGCTCGCCGCCGAACAGTTCCTTCTCGTGCGTGCCATAGCGCAGCAGCGCGCCCCAGCCACCGGGACCCGGGTTGCCTTTACAAGCGCCGTCGGTCCAGATCTCGACGGTCTTGCGCTCGGTAGGTGCAACGCCTTCCGGCGTCGCGGCGGCAACAACGTGAGCGAGCTTGATGCTCTTGGCGTGCCTCATCCGCGGGCCGCGCCCCGGATGGCGCCCTGCGCCGCGTCGTTGGCGGGCCGGTCATCGCCCGTAACCACCACGGTCTCCGATTCACCGGTGCGCAACAGCGTGCGCGAGCTGGCCGGTGCGAGCACGACCTTGCGCTCCGCTTTGCGTTTGCGGACGGCGCCGACGAGGCGCATGCCGCGCACGCGCTTGATCGCGGTGAGGAGATACACGGAGCCCAGTACCGGCCACCAGCGATCGCCGACCTTCTCGAGGAAGTTCCAGCGCGCGAGCCACTTGTCGGTGCGCGCCCACGGCGCGTAGCAGCCGAAGCGCCCGCGATTGACCTCGAAGGAGAGCAGCTTCAGCCAGTCCTTGATACGCGGCAAGCCGATGAACTGGCCTGTACGCGGCAGGAACGGCGCCGCACCGAGGCGGCACAACGATTGCCGCGCGCCCCAGAGGCTTGCCGGATTGAATCCGGTGACGACGACCTGCCCTTCCGGGACCAGCACGCGGTCGACCTCGCGCAGGACCTGGTGCGGCTCGTCGGCAAACTCCAGCACGTGCGGCATCACGACGAGATCGATCGATTGCGACGCGAACGGCAGTTCCTCGAAATTCGTCACCACCGCCACCTGCGTATGGCCGTTCACCTGCTCGTGCGCGATCAGCCGGTCGGACGCGCAGAAGCGCAGCGGCATGCGGTTTTCGCGCAGTGCGGTCACCTCGGGCAGGCCGAGCTGCATCGCGTGGTAGCCGAAGATGTCGGCCACCACCGCGTCGAGTTGGCGCTGCTCCCAGGCCAGTACGTACTGCCCTGCGGGCTGGCAGAGAAATTCGGAGAGCAGCACGATCGGATCGACGGCGCTCATACAATGGTCACAGCGAAGGGACGAAGGTGATCATGGACGATCTGCTCATCGAGCCGGTACCGGCTTTCAAGGACAACTACCTCTGGTTGCTGGTCCGCGGCAAACGCGCCGCAATCGTCGATCCGGGTGATGCCGCCCCGGTGGAGGCGCGGTTGCAGCGCGACGGCCTGCAACTCGACACGATTGTAGTCACGCACCACCACGGCGACCATGTCGGCGGCGTGGCCGAGCTGAAACAGCGCCACGGGGCGCGGGTGCTCGGGCCTGCCGGCGAGGATATTCCGGGGCGCGACGTGGCGCTCGTCGAGGGCGATCGCGTCGAGGTGCTCGGCGTGCAGATGAATGTCATCGACGTGCCGGGGCACACGAGCGGGCATATCGCGTACCACGCACCCGCCGAAGGGCTGCTGTTCTGCGGCGACACGCTCTTTGCGGCCGGATGCGGCAGGCTCTTCGAAGGAACCGCGCAGCAGATGCATCGCTCGCTCTCCAAGCTGGCGCGCCTGCCCGGCACGACGCGCGTCTATTGCGCGCACGAATACACACTCGCCAACCTCAAGTTCGCCA
>Ga0326726_10004356_pt1 | contig 12918 bp, 7 predicted proteins | sample MHFenrmetagenome_2_FD_207603 | JGI IMG/M metagenome (GOLD analysis project Ga0326726, IMG submission 207603) | Lab enriched peat soil microbial communities from Michigan Hollow, Ithaca, NY, United States - MHF15MN | ecosystem: Environmental > Terrestrial > Soil > Wetlands > Peat | place: USA...
ACGGCGTCAGTGTGGAGATCAGGGCCCACGGCACTGTGAAACCGCGGCTGAGCACGCTGGACAATCCGGCCCGCATCGTGGTCGATCTGCCGAATACGGTAGTCACCACCTCGCATGGTCTGATCAGCGTCAACGGCGACGGCGTCAAGGACGTGCGGCTCGGCATGGACGGCCGCAGCACTCCCACCTCTCGCATCGTGGTCGATCTGACCCAGGCGTGCCGTCATGAGCTGGTGCCAGGCAGCGACAATTCGCTGGTCCTGAAGCTGTACACCAAGTCAGTGGTGGCCAAAGCGGCGCCGCTCGTAGTGAAGGCCGCAGCGCCCGCCGTAGCTACGAGTGAAGTTGCGGTCGCACCCCCGGTCGCGGACATTGTCGCTCCGGCCAAGGAAGCCAAGCTGATTCAGGCCTCATTAAACCAGACCTCATTGACCCAGACTTCGTTGACCCAGGCTTCGGCCCGCGCCACCGATTTCGCATTCATCGAACCTTCTTATCGGCCCAAGGATGCAGCCGCAGCCGACGACAGCAAGCCGGCCATGATCGACCCGTCCGCGCGGGCTACTGCAGCCGCCGGAAAGTTTGCCGCCCGCCCCGAGGGCAATCTGTTGCCTCCGGCCAGCGCCGCCATGCAGTCCAGCGGTCTGCAACCGGCCGTAAACATGGCTGCCGAGCAGAAGGTGCAGGCTTCACAGGCGCCCGCAGTCACCGGCCCGAAGTACACCGGCGAACCCATTTCGGTCAATTTGAAGGATGTGGACTTGAAAGATTTCTTCCGCCTGATTCACGAGATCAGCGGACTGAACGTCGTTCTTGACCCCAACGTCAAAGGCACTCTGACCATCGTGCTCGACGACGTGCCGTGGGACCAGGCGCTGGATATCGTTCTGAAGAACAACGACCTGTCGCGGCAGCTGGAAGGCAACGTACTCCGCATCGCGACTGTCGAAACCATGCGCAAGGAAGCTGAATCACGGCGCGCCCAGATTGAAGCCGAGGCCCTGGCGGTAGACAAGGTCACGGTCACCCGTTTCCTGAGCTACGCCCACTCCAAGGATGTCGTCCCCACGGTGAAGAATTTCCTCACCCAGCGGGGAGACGTGATCTCCGACGACCGGACCAATGCTCTGATCATCCAGGACATTCCTTCGGTCATGCCGGCGATCGACCGCCTCCTGACCCAGCTCGACCGCAAGACCCAGGAAGTGGAAATTGAGGCCCGTGTCGTGGCCGCAACCCGCAGCTTCGCTCGCGATATCGGAACTCAGCTTGGTTTCGGTTGGGGCGATGGAAAAACCGCGATCGGCGGCGCTTCTTCAGTCGGAACTTCGCCGACCACCGTGGGCGGCTTGACTCCCGGCTATATCACGGCCGGCAGCACCACGACGGGAAGCCAGATTCCCTTGTTTTCGAACTTTCCCGTTACCAGCCCGACCAGCGGTCTTACCTTCGTCAATGCCAGCAACAATGTGCGCATTGATGCCATCCTCACCATGGCGGAGTCACGCGGACTGCTGAAAATCCTTTCCCGTCCGCGGGTAGTCACGCAGAACAATATTCAGGCTCTGGTTCGGCAGGGCGTGCGCGTACCTATCGTGACCCAGGCACAGTTGGGCGGACCACCGACCGTGACTTACGTGGATGCGTTCCTGCGCTTGACTGTAGTTCCGCAGATTACGTCCGAAGGTACGATCTTCTTGAACGTGGACGTGGAAAACACCACACCTGACTTCGGCCGTACGGTCCAGGGCAACCCGACGTTGATCACCCAGCAGGCAACCACTCAGGTCCTCGTGACCGACGGTGGCACGGTGGTCATCGGTGGCGTGATCCAGACCCAGAACTCGGTCAACATCCAGCAGGTACCGTTGCTGGGCAGCATCCCGTACCTGGGCAATCTGTTCAAGCGCCAGAGCGTCAGCACCTCCAACCAGGAGCTGATCTTCTTCATCACGCCGCGCATCATTCAGACATAGTCGCGGCAGACATAGCACGAGGTAGAAGTAAGACAGCCGCCGGCATCCTGAATCACTCAGGTCCGGCGGTTTTGTTTTGCTCGTACCGATTCTTCGCGGACTTGCAAGTCGCGCACCTTACTTCACAACGGTTCAGCCTCGTCACTGGCGGATGTTCTCGTCTTTTACGAGGTGCGTTTCAATATTGGTTTTACACTTCAAGACAAAGCCGATCTGATTGCGTTTCTAAACTCGCTCTGAGGCCGAAACTCAAGGTGGCAAGTGTCAACTTGCCACCTTTCCTGAATTCCACGCCCGAATGACCGTGCCAACTCATCAACCCAGAGTGCCTGTTTTCGCAGCTCCGGGGTTATGCGGGCGCGAATCGGCGATTACCTGCTGGCGGCCACATCCAGGCAAACGAAGCATGAAGACAACTATTGAATCTGCAGCGTTGCGTTCAAGGGAGTCTGGCTCGAAGATGGACCGACCAAGATTTTGTAAGTACCCGGCAACAGGCTCCAACCATTTTTCTGCTCGTCGAAGATGGACATCACCCGGGGATCGACGGGAACGGTCACGGTCTTGGACTCGCCCGGAGCAAGTTCGATCCGCTGCCATCCCACAAGGCGCTTGAAGGGTTCACCGGCAGGTTCCGGGAGGGTGGCGTACACCTGTGCGATTTCGGCGCCGGCGCGCTTGCCCGTGTTCTTCACCTCGAAGCTCACAGTGCGTTGTGCGTTGTCGGTCTTGAGGTTGGAATAGGTGTAGCTCGTGTATGACAGCCCAAAGCCGAATGGAAACAGCGGCTCTTTGTGCTCGGACTCGTACCACTTGTACCCGACCTTCAGGCCCTCGTCGTAGTGCACCGTGTACTTCGATGCGACGTGCGTAGGCCCATTGTCTGCGCCGGTGCCCTGGCCCTCGTCCTCGGGAGGAAGCGGCGGAATGACGGGATGCGGCAGATCGGCATCGCTCCTGGGGAAAGTCATGGCCAATTTGCCGCTCGGGTTCACCTCTCCGGCCACTACGTTCGCGAGAGCCTTATGGCCGCTGCTGCCTGCGAACCATACTTCCACCACGCCGCGCACCTTTCCGATCCAAGGCATGGTCACGGCCGTGCCGGTCTCAAGAACAATAATGGTATTTGGATTCGCTGCCGCGACGCGCTCGATCAACCCATCCTGGTTGTCGGGAAGTGAGAGGGTAGGCAGGTCCATGCCTTCCGCCAGCCATTGGTATGCAAACACGATGGCGACATCGGCGTTTTTTGCCAGAGCTGCGGCGGCGGTTGCGTCCTGACCGGAGTCGAACTCTACTTTGGCATTGGGAAACTTTGCCCGTAGCGCCTTGAGCGGCGACGTCGGGAACCAAATGTGATCCTGCCAGTGCGTAGCACCCTGCCCTGGAGGCGCAATCGCATTGCCTCCCGGTGGATCCACCTGGGCTGAGCCGCCTCCAGAAATCATGCCCACATCAGCGTGCCCGCCGATCACGGCGATGCTCCGAATCTTGGCCGGGTTCAGGGGCAGGATCGCTTTCTCGTTCTTGAGAAGCACAATGCTCTCTTCTTCCAGGTGCTGGGCGATATCCAGACCGCCTGCGACATCGACGACGCCTTTCTCGACGGGATTGTCCACAATGCCGGAAAGGAACTCTGCGTAAAGAACTCGGCGCGCATGGTCATCAATTTCAGCCATGGGCACCTTGCCCTCCTTCACTGCCTGCATAAGCGCCGGCCCAAAATAATTGGCCATGGGTTGTTCCTGGTCCAAGCCCGCTGCCGAAGCCTTCTCGGTGCTGTGTGTACCGTCCCAGTCGGAGATGACGAAGCCGTTAAATCCCCAATCCCTCTTAAGAACGTCGTGCAGGGTGTAAGTGTTCTCACAAGCGTAGTCGCCGTTGATGCGGTTATAGGAGCACATCACCGCGCCTTGGTTCGCAATCTGAATGCCTATATGGAAGGCGAGAAGGTCGCTCTCCTGCAGGGCACGATTGGAGATGATCGCGTTCACTACGTTTCGACCGGTTTCCTGGTCGTTGAGGACGAAATGCTTCAAGTCACCAATGACGTGCTGTGCCTGCTCGCACTTCATGAGGTTGCCCACCATGGTTCCAGCGAGCAGCGGGTCTTCACCGGCATACTCGAAGGTCCGCCCGTTCCTCGGTTCGCGCGCAAGGTTTACGCCCCCGCCCAGCGACATATTGAAGCCCTGCGCCCGCAACTCGCGCCCGATGAGCGCCCCGTACTCGCAGGCACCCTGCGGGTCCCAACTCGAAGCGGCCGCCAGACTGGATGGAAGCGCCGTAGAGTAACGGCCATTCGCCCCGCTGTCGCGAACGCCGTAAGCGGCGTCAGACATGAATATGGGCGGAATACCCAAACGCTTCACACCTTCGACGTATCCTGCGCCGCCATTCGACAGATGGGTCAAGGGCATCTGCCATTGGGGAGCATGCTCCATGCCGTTGCCGTGCAAGAGCGCAATCTTCTCCTCCAAGGTCATCTGCTTCAGCACCAGCCTGGCCCGTTCTTCGGGAGAGACGCTGGAGTTCATCCAGGGCTGATTCGCGTCCTGCGCCATGACGGAGCTCACGACCGCGATCAAAACCAGCATTGTTGCCAGTACGCCGACTGCCCATGACTGGGGTCGTCTTAGGTTCTTGATGTACATGCTCTCCTGCCTTTGCTCACCATCTGTGACTGTGTGATTTGTCGAAAGAAGCAATCCATCGTGACCCAGGAAGGCAAATGCCGAGCGCTGCTGTCACGAGAATGAGATTGACCCGGCACAATCCCTGGAAATGCGACAACCACTCTATATTATTCGGCGGGGCTGTCCACTGGTCCCCCGTCCGCGCATACTAGGTCTTCATCGGCAATCAGGGTCCCGGCTGGCCCGAGGGTTGTTGGTGTAAAGAGACCTGGCCCACCCCAACCACCGGCCTGCCGGCAACCAGAAAGTCTTTATCCGTCGTAGCGACCTCCCTTCCCGCGACAGGTTGCGCATCAGGCGCCGCCCCCGGCCATATCGGCATTTGCGTATGTCCCGGCGATGGCTGCCAGGCAGGCGTCTGCGCGCTCAGACCACAAAACGCAAACACAAGACAGAGAGCAAAGATCGAACGCTTCATCACAATCCCCACAGCTTAATATAACCAGTCACTGCCGGAGGCCGCTGCTCGGAAACCGTCAAGACCTCTGCCGGCGGAAGGCAGAGGTTAACCCGCTCGTTAACGGCGGGTAGATCATGAGCAATGGGAGTTAACTGCGTCCACACCAACAATCTCCACCCGACAGCACGCCGGAGGAATTACTCCCCGATTTGTCGGATATCCGCTTGTAACGACGCTTATCGCAGCCTTTACCCGTGCCACTAATCCATTGAACCTCTTGTTCCTTAGCGCCTGAGGCCGGCTGTTCGTCATGACCTCGACGTCGCCCAGTTGCTAAACTCCTGGGATGGACCATCGAGGCCGTCAACAGCGTCTGCAAAATTCTCTTTCCACCCATCGCCTGGACGCGCTGCTGGTCGCCCATCCTCCTAATGTTCGCTATCTCTGCGGATTCACCGGCAGCGCAGGCGTTCTCGTTATCACCGAAAAGAAACGAGTGTTCTTTACCGACGGGCGCTACACCGAGCAGGCGGGAGCCGAAGTGCAAGGGGCGAGGATCGTGATTGCTCACAAGGGGCCGCTCGCGGCAGCCGCAAGCTGGCTGTCCAAGCACCAGAAGATCCGCTCTCGACTCTCCTCGAAAATTGGCATTGAGGGTGAGCATATAACCGTTGCGGCCCGGTCGCGGCTCGCCGGTGCCTTGCCCTCGGGCTTCCGTCTGCGCGAAGCGCCAGCCCTGATCGAGCAGGCCCGGATGGTGAAGGATGAGGAAGAGATTGCTCGCCTTCGGTCTGCCGTCCTACTGGGCGCCAGCCTTTTCGACCGGGCGCTCGAAACCATCCGTCCCGGCGTCCGTGAAACCGAAGTGGCGGCTGAAATGGAATACGCGGCCCGCAAGGCTGGGGCGCAGGAAATGTCCTTTGCAACGATCATTGCCTCGGGAGAGCGGTCGGCACTGCCTCATGGCCGGGCTTCGCAAGCTGCCATTCCCGCCCAGGGATTCGTGGTCTGCGACTTCGGTGTTATACTCGCGGGTTATTGTTCAGATATGACCCGCACCGTCTATGTGGGCCGCCCCTCTGCGGAGGCTCGCGAAGTTTACCAGGCGGTGCAACAGGCGCAGCAGGCTGCGGTGGACGCCGTGAGGCCGGGTATCAGCGTAGGTGAAGTTGACGGCGCGGCCCGCAAGTCATTGCAAAAAAGTGGGTTAGCAAAGTATTTCACGCATTCAACAGGTCACGGCGTAGGCTTGGAAATCCACGAGGCGCCGCGCCTGGCTGCCGGACAGTCTCAGGTCCTGCTGCCGGGAATGGTGATCACGATCGAGCCCGGCGTTTACGTCCCCGGCAAGTGGGGCGTACGCATCGAAGATGTGGTTGTGGTCACGGAACGAGGGTGCGAGGTTTTGACACCCACCAGCAAGGAACTTGTGGCGATTTGAAACGCTGTCATCCCGGGCGCCGGGAGGCATTGCGGGCGGAGTTGGTCGTGCCTTTCCGGCGGACGCCCAAGAAGGCAAACGTCGGTCCCACCGTACGATGAATCAGCGCATACGATGAATCAGAAAGAGCTGAAAGAACTCATCGAGTTCTTAATTGAGAAGGACATCGCCGAGTTTGAACTGGAGCGCGGCGACGTCAAAGTGCGGATCAAGCGGGGGAGCGAGCCCGCGGCCTCGGGATCCGCCCCGGACGCGCGCTTCTTTACCGTGCACGCCGCGGCGCCTTCGGCCCCCGAGCTCGGCGCCGCGCCGGCGGCCACCAGCCCGCCGGCGGGCGCTTCCTTGCCCGTGGTTGCGACCCCCGCTCCCGAAGAAGGGCTGCACATTGTGCGTTCCCCCATCGTGGGCACGTTCTACGAATCGCCCTCGCCAGGATCTCCACCTTTTGTAAAGCCCGGGGACATCGTTGAAGCCGGCCAGATTCTGTGCATCGTGGAAGCCATGAAGTTAATGAACGAGATTGAGTCCGACGTAGCGGGAGAGATTGTGAAAAAGCTGGTCGCGAACAATGCGCCGATCGAGTACGGGCAGGAGCTGTTCGCCATCAGGCCGCAGAAGTAGTCCGGGGTGGGACAACTGCCTTTTACCACGGAGACACAGAGACACAGAGAAAACCAACGAATAGATAAAGCCTCCTGATACAGATCGTCCGGCAATGGTTTGCATATTGTTATTAAAATAAACGTTTTTTTTTCGCGTTCTCTGTGTCTCCGTGCCTCCGTGGTAGAAGGTTCTTTGCGGCACGAATCGAGCGCATGTTCAAGAAAATCCTCATTGCCAATCGCGGAGAAATTGCCCTGCGGGTGATCTGCGCCTGCAAGGAGCTGGGCATCCGCACGGTGGCGATTTACAGCGAAGCCGACCGCAACTCCCTGCACGTGCGTTTTGCCGACGAAGCCATTTGCATCGGCCCTCCCCAGCTGGCGCAGAGCTATCTCAATATCCCATCGGTCATTAGCGCGGCGGAAATCGCCAACGTGGACGCCATCCATCCCGGCTACGGACTGCTGGCGGAAAATGCGAACTTTGCCGAGGTCGCCGAAACCTGCAACATCAAGTTCATCGGCCCTCCCCCCGAAATTACCCGGCTGATGGGCGAAAAAGAAAAAGCCCGGGCAGCCATGAAGCGCGCAGGAGTTCCTATTTTGCCCGGCTCGGAAGGCATTCTGGCCAGCGACGGCGAGGCCATGGAGTGGGCCCGCCAGGTCGGATTTCCCGTGATCATCAAGGCATCGGCCGGAGGCGGCGGACGCGGCATGCGCATTGTGCGCAACGAAGAAGAACTGCCGGCGCTGTTCAAGGCGGCGTCATCCGAAGCCGCTGCATCCTTCGGCAATGGCGACCTCTACATGGAAAAATTTGTGGAGCGGCCGCGCCACATTGAGTTCCAGATTTTGGCCGACCAGTATGGAAACGTGGCCAGCCTGGGCGAACGGGAGTGCTCCATCCAGCGGCGTCACCAGAAGCTGTTGGAGGAATCGCCGTCCACCCAGGTCACTCCGGAGCTGCGCGACCAGATCGGACAAGTGCTTTGCAAGACGCTTTCCGACGTCGGCTACGTGAACGCCGGCACCATCGAGTTTTTGATGGATGAAGACCGCAGGCTCTACTTCATTGAGATGAACACGCGTATCCAGGTGGAGCACCCGGTCACGGAAATGGTGACCGATGTGGACCTGGTGAAAAGCCAGATCCTGCTGGCCGCGGGCGAGCGTCTGGAGAACGTGCTGCATGGCCCCGTCCTGCGTCGCGGACACGCCATCGAATGCCGCATCAATGCCGAGCATCCGGAGAAGTTCACTCCGTCAGCGGGCAGAATTACCACGTTCAATCCGCCGGGCGGCACCGGAGTCCGGATCGACACTGCCGCTTACGCGGAAGGCGTGATTCCGCCGTATTACGATTCCCTGATTGCCAAGCTGATCGTACGCGGCAAAGACCGCGATGAAGCGGTCTCCCGTATGGCGCGCGCCTTGGAGATGTTCATCATCGAGGGCATCTTCACCACCATTCCCCTGCACCGCAGAATCCTGGCCGACCCCGATTTCCGCGCGGGCAAGGTGGACACCACTTTCATCGAGAGATTTCTGGCCCAGGGCAAGACAGCGAAGCCGTAGTCTATGTGGGACGGACACTCCTGTCCGTGCTTTTGAACTTGGTTTTGTTTTGGATTTTGATTGATTGTTGTCGAACTGTTCAATTGAGGACGCAAAGTCCGAGTCAAAGGCGTCGGACAGAGCCTGCCCTGAGTGGAGTCGAAGGGAGTGTCCGACCCACACACATTGGCGTGCATGATCTCCCTACCGCGGCTCTATGCCATCCTCGACGCATCCTCTTTCGGGGATTGTGCCGCGATCTGTCGATCGGCCCTCGAACTGGTCGAGGGCGGTGTCACACTCTTGCAGTACCGGAACAAAACGGAAAATGCACGCCAGATGCTGGAACAGGCCCGCGAGTTAAGGCGTCGCCTCCCCGGTTCCGTCAAACTGATCATGAACGACCGGGCCGACTTGTGTCTGGCGGCTGGCTTCGACGGAGTTCACGTGGGTCAGGAGGATCTCTCACCCGAAGGTGCGAGAGCGGTGATCGGTAATAACCTCTGGCTGGGCGTTTCCGCCCACAATCCCCAGCAACTTGCCGCGGCGGACCAGACCACGGCAAACTATCTCGCGATCGGGCCGGTGTTTCCGACTGGGAGCAAGGCCAACCCCGATCCTGTGATTGGCCTCGATGGAGTGCGGCAAGCCAGGGGGTTAACCCGCAAGCCACTGGTAGCCATCGGCGGAATAACCCGCAAAAATTGCCGGCCGGTCATCGAAGCTGGGGCGGATGCGGTCGCGGTGATATCCGACTTGATACGGGAGCCCCGCAAATCAGCAGAGGAATTTTTCCGGATATTGAGGTAAAGTCCCATTGAGTTTGGCGGGCGAGGGCGAGACGCCCTCGCGACAGCCGGCGGGACGCCGGCGCTACAGTAACCGCACCCCGGGAGGGCTGTGAGTACCGAGACCAATCGACCCACGCCTGCAGCAGCAACCGACTGGGACGTCCATAGCCATCAGGATAAAGAACTAGTAAAGGGTCTGGGATTGACCAGCGCCACCATGCTGGTCATGGGCTCCATGATCGGCTCCGGCATCTTTATCGTATCTGCGGAAATTGGCCGTGAGGTCGATTCGCCCGCGCTCCTGATCGGGGCCTGGGTGGTGACCGGTTTCCTGACCATCGTCGGGGCCCTCAGCTACGGCGAGCTGGCGGCCATGATGCCGCGCGCCGGCGGCCAGTACGTCTATCTTCGGGAATCGCTGGGGCCGCTTTGGGGATTCCTCTACGGCTGGACGCTTTTTCTGGTCATTCAGACGGGAACCATCGCCGCCGTCGGCGTGGCCTTCGGCAAGTTCCTCGGCATCTTCTTTCCCTCGATTTCTTCCTCGAACTGGATTGTGCACTTCTGGAAAGTTCCGCCCATTCACATTGGCCCCATGGTATTGGGAAACATGGAGACCGGACTGAGCACGCAGAACCTGGTGGCGATTATGGTAGTGGTAGTGCTCTCGGTGATCAACGTAACAGGCTTGAAAACCGGAGCCTTGATCCAAAACGTTTTCACGTTCGCCAAGGTTTCCGCCCTGTTGGGGCTGGTCTTGCTGGGCCTCTTCATCGGACGTAATGCGCAGGCCCTGGCGGCAAATTTTCAGGGACATTTCTGGCATAACGCGGCCCTGGGCGCGCAACATGCGGTGCAGGTGGGAGTGGGCGGTCCAACTGTTCTGGTAGGCACGCTGACCATCCTCGCGGTCGCGCAGGTGGGATCGCTGTTCTCCGCCGACGCCTGGAACAACGTCACCTTCACTGCCGGGGAAGTGAAGAACCCCAGCCGCAATCTGCCGCTCTCGCTGGCTTTGGGCACGGGCGTGGTCATCGCGCTGTACGTCGCCTGCAACTTTATTTACCTGAATGTTCTGCCCCTGGATGGCAGCCCGGCGGGCGCCACGATTCTGGAGCGCGGTATCAAGTACGCCACTGAAGACCGCGTGGGCACGGCGGTCATGTCGCAGATGCTGGGCGCAGCTGGGGGAACGCTGATGGCCGTCGCCATCATGCTTTCCACCTTCGGGTGTTGCAATGGGCTGATTCTGGCGGGCTCGCGGGTTTACTACGCCATGGCCAAGGACGGATTGTTTTTCAAGAGCGTGGCCAAACTGCATCCAGCTTACAAGACTCCGGCGGTTTCGCTCATGGTGCAGATGGTCTGGACCTGCATCCTGTGCGTCTCCGGCAGTTACGGACAACTGCTCGATTACATCATCTTCGCCGTGCTGGTTTTCTATGTACTCACCATCTTTGGGTTGTTCGTCCTGCGGCGCACGCACCCCGATGCGGAACGTCCCTATCGGGCCATTGGTTACCCTGTACTTCCGGCGATTTATATTGTGATGGCTTTATTTATCGATGTCGTACTATTACGCTACAAACCGCAGTACACCTGGCCGGGATTGATCATCGTGCTGCTGGGAATTCCGGTGTATTTCTTGTGGTCGCGGAGAAGCCGCGAGACAGACGCTTCAGCTTAAGTGCTTAGGAGAATCGAAACGCATGGCAAATCTCTGGGCCAGAAAGCCCTTGAACATGCTGTTGGCCGAAGCCCGCGAGTCGGGCGAACACAGCCTGAAGCGAACCCTGGGCCCCTTCCAACTCACCGCGCTTGGAGTGGGTGCGGTCATTGGCGCCGGCATCTTTGTTCTCTCCGGACTGGGCGCGCATTACGCCGGGCCAGGGTTGATGCTCTCTTTTGTGCTTTCCGGCATGGGATGCGCCTTCGCGGCTCTTTGCTACGCGGAATTTGCAGCCATGATTCCTCTGGCGGGCAGTGCTTATACCTATGCTTACGCCACACTGGGCGAACTGTTTGCCTGGATTATCGGCTGGGACCTCACCCTCGAGTACGCCATGGGTGCCAGCACCGTGTCATCAGGCTGGTCCAATCACTTTATCGAACTGCTCGATATTTTCCATATCAAGATGCCGCTGTGGCTGGCCTATGACCACTGGACAGGCCTCCGCGCGGCTGAGAATATTGTCGCCCGCCAGATGGCGCAGGCTTCCGATTCCACGCTTGTACCCGGCACTCAAGCCTTCCTCAACAAAGTGACCGACATCATCGCTGCACAGTCCCCGCAGCTCCTGGAGGGTGCGCATAAGCTGTTGGACGCCCCGAAAATTTTGGGCGTCGAGGTGGGCTGGAACATGCCGGCGTTCGTGATCGCACTGATCATCACCGCCATACTTGCCAGAGGTATCAAGGAGAGCGCGCGCTTTAACTCGACCATCGTCGTGATCAAGGTTTCGGTGGTGCTCTTCGTCATCGGCCTGGGCTTCCGCTACGTCAGCGCCAGCAACTGGGGCGGAGACTGGCACACGTTCGCCCCCATGGGATTCTCCGGTATCGGCGCGGGTGCGGCTTATATCTTCTTCGCCTATATCGGATTTGACGCGGTCTCAACCACTGCCCAAGAGGCCAAGAACCCGCAGCGTGACTTGCCCATCGGCATCATTGCGTCTCTGCTGATCTGCACCGCGCTCTATATTGCCGTGGCGGCGGTCCTGACCGGCATGGTGCCCTGGCGTGAAGTGAACATCGAAGCCCCCATTGCCCGTGCGTTCCTCGATCGCGGACTGACCGGCGCTTCGCACATCATCACCCTCGGCGCCCTGGCCGGACTCACCAGCGTGATGCTGGTCATGCTTCTGGGACAAACTCGCGTTCTCTACTCCATGGCCAACGATGGCCTGCTGCCCAAGAAATTCTTCGCTGACATTCACCCCAAATGGCGCACGCCTTGGAAGAACACAATTCTGGTGGGACTGCTGGCTGCAATCGTAGGAAGCCTGGTGCCCATCGACGATATCGGGAAGATGGTGAACATCGGCACGCTGCTGGCTTTCGTCATCGTGTGCATTGCAGTGCTCCTGCTGCGACGCACCGATCCCGATCAGCCCCGTCCTTTCCGCACTCCGTGGGTGCCGGTGGTGCCAATTCTCGGGATACTCTTCAATGGCTACATGATGTACCGCCTGGGCTGGATCAATTGGGCCCGCCTGATCATCTGGCTGGCGATCGGACTGGTGGTGTACTTCACCTACGGCCAGAAGCACAGCAGGGTGCAAGCCCTGCCGGAGAATTCCGGGAAATAGCTGTTGGTCGTTGGCCATTGGTCGTTGGCCAATCCAGTGTCGGGTTAATATCACCTTGCGCGTTGGGCCGCTTGCCTGGCCTAGTTTCCTGAAATTGTCGTGTCACCCTCCACTACGCTCGCTTCGCTCCGGTCGGGATGACACCATAGG
>Ga0326726_10004357_pt1 | contig 12914 bp, 10 predicted proteins | sample MHFenrmetagenome_2_FD_207603 | JGI IMG/M metagenome (GOLD analysis project Ga0326726, IMG submission 207603) | Lab enriched peat soil microbial communities from Michigan Hollow, Ithaca, NY, United States - MHF15MN | ecosystem: Environmental > Terrestrial > Soil > Wetlands > Peat | place: USA...
AGTTTCTCGCCGCGCACGACCGGCAGGCCCGAGATGTGGTGCTCGTGCATGATGTCGAGCGCGTCTTGGATCGGTTGGTCGGGCTCGAGCGTGATCGGGTCGACGATCATTCCCGACTCGGAGCGCTTGACCTTCGCGACTTCCGCGGCCTGCGCTTCGATCGAGAGATTCTTGTGGATGAAGCCGAGCCCGCCCTCTTGCGCCATGCAGATCGCGGTGCGGTGCTCGGTGACCGTGTCCATCGGCGACGAGACGAGCGGCATGCTGAGCCGGATGCCAGGAGTCAGCTGCGCCGAGAGATCGACTTCCGTCGGGTGCACCGACGAGGCGCCGGGCAGAAGGAGCACATCGTCGAACGTCAGACCGTCCCGGATCGCTACGCCGCTCGTCGAAGCGTGACCGACGGTCGGCTCACCCGGATCGCGCATCGCCGTCCCCCGCGCTGGATGGCGGCGCACTCTAGTGGGGGCGGTCTAGGGTGTCAAGAAACGCCGCTCGACGGTGCTCGTGAGTCGCTGATCACTCCGCGCACCAGCAGCGAGAAGCTGCGCAGAATGGCTTCTTGGAGACGCAGCGCAAGCGCAGGCAGGTCCTCGCGCATGCGCACGTAGGCCTCTCGCGTGAGCGACAGGAGCTTGGTGGACGTCGCTCCGGAGGCCTCGCACTCGCGCCGACCGACGCAGACCAGGCTCAGCGCGCCGAGCACCTCGCCGGCGCCGATTTCGGAGACGCTCTGGCCGTCGGCGCGGATCGCGATCGCACCGTCGACGACGAAGTAGAGCGCGTCGGTCTCCTCGCCGCTGTGGAACAGCACGGAGCCAGCGTCGAGCTGGCGCGGTTCGAGGCACGCCTCCAGTGTCTTGCGCTCCTCAGCGGTGAGCTCGGACAAGAGGGGGAAACCGTCGAGCACTGCGGTCATGGCACGAGCCTCGCGAACACGCTGCGCAGCACCTCGAGCCGCTCCAGGCTCGACGGCGGCGGCAGCACGAAGAAGGAGCCGCCCTCCAGGTGCGGAAGCGTTCCGCGCGCGGAGTCCGACAGGTTCAAGCCGGGAGCATCCGGCAGCAGCAGGTGCACCGAGCGCGGACTGCGCGCGCGCAGCTTCGCCCAGATCTTCTCGGTCGCCTCGAGCGCCGCTCCGAACGGACCGGCGGGCAGGATGATCGCGCCCAACATGCCGTGTGCGGCGACGTCCCAGAGGGGCTCGTAAGTCGGGTCGGCCGGAGTCGAGATCAGCCGCAGCGTCATGTGCTCGCCGAGCGGCACGTGACCGAGCGTCCCGAGCGCGCCGAGCTTGTCGCCGTCGCGCGCGAGCCGGCCGTCGATCACGAAGTGAGTCGTCTCGCGCAGCGCCGTCACGAACGAACGCACGAGCGCGCGCTCGTGACTCGCGACCACGACCTTCAGCACCGAGCCTGCCTTCGGCCGCTGACTCGCCGCCCACTCGCGCAGCCTGCGCACCTGCGGCACCGAGAAGATCGCGGCCTCGCTCTGTGCGAAGCCGCCCTCGGGAGTGGTGCGCAGGTGCTCCAGGCCGAGCGCGTCGCGGGCGAACAAGTCCGAGAGGACCCGCAGCACCTGGTAGTCGGGGTACGGGCAGTGGTCGACGATCTCGCCGACCTTCCGATATGCAGTGACTGCGTCGACGACCTCTCGGGTGAGCGGGTGTGTGATCGCGGGAATCTCCTCGCGCGGCACGCGGAGCGCGAGACGGAAGTCGGGACCCGGCATGTCGCGGCGCAGCTTGTCCCACTCGTCCTTCTGGCGCATGCCCTCCATGAGCAGCATGCGCAGCGGCTTCGCGATCCGCGCCTGATCCTTCACGTCGCCGGGGATGAACTCGAAGCGGCCTTCCTTCCAACACAGAATTCTGTAGAGCGCCTTCTCGCCGACGACGGCGGTGCCGTCGGACAGCGGAATCAGCGCGTCGATGACCTGCCCTGCGCGCACCGAGATCGAGGCCGGCGCGGTCAGCTCCTCTTGCGAGATCCGCACGCTGCCGCTGCGCAGGTTCATCTGGAAGATCTGCAGCAGATCGGCGACGGAGATTTGCGAGAGCTTGCCCTCGATTTCGGTGTCCGAGCGGATCTCGCCGAAGCGCGCGCTGCGCTCCAGGATCGCGTCGACGTGGTCGAGCACGTCGGCCTCGTGCCAGGGCGCGACGACGGTCGCATCGCGTGAGTCCATCGAGATCGGGGCGTCGAGCTCGTCGTTCACGAGGAAGATGAAGCTGGTGCCGCGCGTGCGCGGGTTGCCTCGCAGTATCTCGGCGAGGCGTACGCCGTCGATGACGGCGAGATCGATCGGGCAGATGACCGCTTCGGGAATGCGCTCGAGGGAGAGCTCGAGCGCCGTCGCGCCGTGCTGCGCGACCTCGACGATGTGGCCACGGCCGGTGCACGCCTCGGCGATGCCCTTGGCGCGGCCGCGGTCGTGATCGGCGACGAGGAGTCTCATCTACGCGCGCACTCCGAAGCCCGTCTCGGCGCGCAGCCGGAAGGTCATGTGCTCGACCAACACGGGATCGGCGGAGTGGAAGACTGGCCGTGCGCCGTCGCTGCGCGGCTTGCCTGCGACGAGCGCATAGGGCGGTCCTTCGCCGAAGCGCACGATCCACGAGGTCTCGACCGAGACGTTTGGCGGCAGAGACAGAGCGGTGACTGCCGGACCCGACGGAACCGTGTCACCGTCGGTCGCGAGAAATACTTCGGTCGCCGTCTCGATGTCTCCGAGCGCCGTGAGCGGCGCGAGGAAGCGCTTGCGGTCCGGCCCCGGCGCCAGGAAGAGCAGCCCGCGATCGCGCGGCCGGCATGCGAGGTCGCCGATCAGGAGCTCGGCCGCCTCGCCGACGAAGTCGTTCGGCAGCCACAGCGCGCGGTCGAGCAGGCGCGCGCCCATCGCGGAGAGCGGAGTCTCTGCTTCGATTCCGAGCTCGCGCACGACGCTCGCGTGTTCTTCCTGGACCCGGCGCTCCGCCGCGGCCGAGAGCTGCTCGAGTGTCTCGCCGTCGACGGGGAAGTTCGCGACGCCCAGCGCGGGCGTTGCATCGAGCCGAGCCTCGCGCAGGGCGTCGCGCAGCCGCTGGGCGATGCGGCGCTTGAGCACGACCCCGCCGAGTGGGTCGGTGTCGGTGACGAGCACCCAGAAGCGCTTCGCGCCTTCGGCGACGAGCACGTCGGTGGTGCGCAGGGTGCGAGTCACCGCGCTGACCAGCGACGGCAGCACGGAGACGTTGCGCGTGGCGTCGAAACCGTCGACGTCTACACAGAGAAGTGACAGCCGGCGCCCGAAGCGGTGCGCCTTGTGCACCTCCGTGCGGCCGACCTCGTCGAGAAAATCGCGACCGGGGAGGCCGCTCAGCGGCTCGCGCAAGCTGCTGCGCGACAGACCCTCGCGCTCGCGCGCAGCGTCGAGCGCGACCGCCGCGAGAGCCGAGATCTGTGCGCACAGGTCGCGCTCGCGCGCGCCAAAGCCGCCGGCTTCGCTCGCGGAGAGACGCGCGACCGCGACCAGCCGACCCTCGCGCGTGAGGGGCAGCCAGAGCAGCTTTGCGCTCGCCGTATCGGGCTCCGCGACGATGCGCCCCGCGCGAAGCGCATCGGCGCGGGCGGGCGGCTCGAACACGAACACTTCAGGCGCCGCCGCCGCGGTCGCGCTGCCGAGCGCGACGCCGCGCGCGATCGTGCCGTCGCTGCGCGGCTCGGAGTAGATAGCGATCTCGCCCGCGCGGCTCTCGACCCGGAGAAGCTGCGCGATGCGTTTCTCGACCTCGGCGCGCCCGCGCAACTCGAACAGCGCCGCCGTGCGCTCGAGCAACGAGACTCGACTCATGAGCTGCACGTTCTCGTCGAGGAGTCTGCCCTGCTCTGCCTCGTTGCGCGGCGGAGCGAGGAGCGCAGCGACCGCGCGCAGCAACGCCTCGCGGTCGACGGGCTTCTGCATGAAGTCGCGCGCGCCCGCGCGCAGCGCGGTCGCGCGCGTCGCAGCGTCGGCATTGGCGGAGAGCGCGAGCAGCGACGCCTTTGGCCAGCGCGCGCGCAGTCGCTCGAGCGCGGCGACGGCGTCAGACCCGAGCTGCGATGGATCCGCGATCACGACATCAGGCGCGCCCTCGCGGGTTGCGACCTCGAACGCCCGGGCTTCGTTCTCGACGGCGCGGACCGCATGGCCTGCCTCGGAGAGCAGGCCCTCGACGAAGCTCCGGAAATACAGCTGGTCGTCGATCGCCAGTATCCGCGCCTTGGAAGGCAAGGTCTCTCCTCGGTCCGCGAGGGGGCGCGGGCCCAACTCCGACTTCGCTCGGAGCGGCCCGAGCGCACGTGCAGCTTAGTCTCTAGTGCTTGTCGGCCACGAGCAGATTTTTTTCAGCAGGACGACGTCGTAGCCTGCCCGAGCAGCGAGTGCGGCGTGTAGCCGTCGATGTCGACGCAGGCATACGCGCCGCGGGCGATGTCGCGGTCGGCGAGGAAGTTCACGAGTCGATTCTGTGGGTCGCGTCCGGTGTGGGTCGCGCCCGCGCGCCGACTATGCCCGTCCACCAGCACGTCCACGCGCTCGCCGACGCGCGCGCGATATGCCTCGAGCGTCAGCTCCGCCTGCAGAGACTGAACCTCCATGAGCCGCGCCTGCGCCTCGGCGGGATCGAGCTCGCCGAGAAAACGGCGCGCAGCCGGCGTGCCCGGCCGCTGCGAGTACTTGAACGAGAAGCTGTCCGTGAAGCGGACCTCTCGCATCAGGCCGAGTGTCTCGGCGAAGTCCTCTCGCGTCTCGGTCGGAAAGGCGACGATCAAGTCTGTGGTGATGGCGATGCCTGGCCGCGCCGCGCGCAAGCGGGTCACGGTGTCGACGTACGTCGCGCGGTCGTAACGGCGGTTCATCGCGGCAAGCACGCGCGTCGAGCCGCTCTGCACCGGGAGATGCAGGTGCGGGCAGAGCTGCGGCACCTCGCGATAGGCCTCGATGAGGTCGTCGGACACGAAGCTCGGGTGCGGGCTGGTGAACCGAATCCGGCGAATGCCTGGGATCTCTGCGACCCGCCGCACGAGGTCGGCGAAGCTGATTTCGCCACTGACCATCCCGGGACGAGGTCGCCCGTATGCGTTGACGGTCTGGCCGAGGAGCGTCACCTCGCTCACGCCGGACGTTGCCAGACTGCGGACCTCGGCGAGGATTCGCTCGCTCGCGCGGCTGACCTCGCGGCCGCGGGTGCGCGGCACGACGCAGTAGGCGCAGAACAGGTCACAGCCCTCCATCACGGTGACGAATGCGCGACCCGGCGTGCTCGAGGCGAACTCCGGGTGGAGTTCGGGAAGGTCAAAGCGTGCCTGGGGTTCGTCCAGATAGTCGACGCGAAGCCCCCTCGCGCGCGACCGAGCTTCGCGCGCGAGCTCCGGCAGGTGCACCAGGTTCTGCGGGCCGAAGACGAAGTCCAGCGCGGGGAAGCGGCGCAGCAGGGCCTCGCCCTCCTGCTGGGCGACGCAGCCACCGACGCCGACGACGAGGTCGGGCTCGCTGCGCTTGCGCTCGAGGAGCCAGCCCAGTTCGGTGTAGAGCTTGTGCTCGGCCTTCTCGCGAACCGAGCAGGTGTGGATCACGACGAGATCCGCACTCTCGGGTTCGTCGGCGGGTGCCCATCCCTCATGATGCAGCAGGTTCGCCATCTTCTGGGCGTCGTGCTGGTTCATCTGGCAGCCGAAGGTCTGGATGTGAAAGCGGCCCTTCATCGTTGCGCACGGTAGCGGAGCGAGTTTCGCGCTGCCCTGGAGCAATTCATTCGAATTGGGGTCCGGCGAATCATCTGCGAGACCCATGAGATCCGTCGACAGCTTCAATTTTCAGATTGTGCACTGCTCGAGCGGTTGACTGGACTGAGTGAAATGTGGTTTGACATCTCCGACACCCCATGCATAATTTGCCCACACGGCACAATCCGCGACGGGAGGCGCGGGCCGCCACCGAGTCTATGGAGAAGGCGGTGGAGACGACATTTCTGACTTGAAATGTCCAACCTCTCACCCCCCACAAAGTCATCCACCGCCCTCTCCGACCCACAAACAACGCCGGTAGCCAAGCGCTGCCGGCGTTGTTGCTTTCAGGCGCGGACGACTCGCCCTCGAGCGGCTCAAGGGAGCAGATTTAGAGGATGAGCTTGTCCACCAACCGCGAGAGCTGTTTGAGGTTTCGGCACTCCTCGGCGATGTCGGTGTAGGGCAGATACTTGTCCATCACGCTGTCGCCGAACCCCCAAGCGCCAGGTGACTCTGGGTTTATCCAGATCACGTTCTTGGCTTTGGAGTGGATGTCGCGCATACACCAGGCCCGCGGGTCGTTGTAGTTGTTGCGCGCGTCCCCGATCACGACCACCGTCGTGCGGCTGTCGATCGCCGACAGGTAGTCGCGCCAGAACGTGTGGAAGGCCATGCCGAAGTTCGAGCGCGTGTAGGGGTTGATCACGTCGCCGCCGTCGAGCGCCAAGTCGATGGCATCGAAGATCTCGTGGTCGCGGAACAGCTGACTCACCTCTCCGAGCTCGGCGACGAACACGAAGCTGCGCACCTTCGTGAAGCAGTCCTGCAGGCTGAAGATGAACTGCAGAAAGAAACGACTCACGTTCGCGACCGAGCTCGAGATGTCGCAGAGTACGACGAGCTTCGGCTTCTCCTTCTTGCGCTGCTTGAACACGAGCTCGAACGGGATTCCGCCGTTGGCCATGTTGCGGCGCATCGTCGTCTTCAGATCGAACTTGCCGCGGCGCTCGCGCTTGCGGCGCATCGTGATGACGCTCTTCAGCTTCTGCGCCAGCCGCTGGACGACCTCGCGCAGCTTCCGCAGGTCTTCTTCAGTCAGGTTGTAGAAGCTCTTCTCGAGCAAGCTCTCGCGTCGGAAGCGCTCGATGTAGTCGTGATTTTGCTTGTCGAGCTCTCGTTCGGTGAATTGGCGAACCGCTCGCCGAACCGCTTCCTGCACCGCCTTCAGTAAGTCGCCGAGCTCGCGCAGCCGGTCCTCGTCCATGCCCTCTTCGCGCAGGCGGTCCATGAGGCTGCGCAGCTCACCCGCTGCGCCTTCCATGTCCATCTGCTCCATCATCCGGCGCGAGAAGAATCCGATCTGCAGCATGTTGCGGATGTTCTGGACCTCGGCTTCGTCGCCCGCCTGCTGGATCAGATTCTCGAGCGCGTTCGGATCCATGCCGAGCAGCGCCTTCGCGAGCTCGGAAAGATCGCCGACGTCCATGTTCTCGAGCATGCGGCGCAGCTGCTCGAGGAGCTGCTCGAGGTCGAAGCCCTCAGGCATGCCGCCCATCGCCTGCTGCAGCTCCTGGCGGAGCTGGTCGTGGAAGCCGGACCAGAAGAGATCGAAGAGCCGATCGTAGGTGTCGATCTCGTCGGAGCGCTTCACCATCGTCGTGCGGAGCGCATCCTTGAACAGCTCGCGATCCTCGAGTGGCAGCTCGTCGAGGGCGCCGAACGCATCGAGTGACTCGGCGACCGAGACACGGACTCCCGCCTTGCGCAGCAGGTTCGTGAACTCGACGAGCTTCTTCTGCATGACTAGTGCAGAACGCTCTTCTTGGCTGGCGCGGGTTGCGCCGCTGGAGTGACTGGCGCGCCCGCGGCCTTCTCTGCGGCCTTGCGCTGCAATAGCGCGTTCAGCTCGCTCTGCGCCTTCGCGATGTCACCCTGGTGCTTCAGGATCACCATCATCGTGTCGTTCACGAGCTCCGTCTCGAGCTCGTCCGCATTCAGCACCATGAGCGCGCGCGCCCAGTCGAGTGTCTCGGAGATCGAAGGCGTCTTCTTCAGGTCGAGCTTCCGGATCCGCTGCACGAGCTCGACGATGTCCTGCACCAGGCGCGCGCCGATCCCCGGCACCTTCAGCTCGAGGATCCGCACCTCCTCCTCCGTCGACGGGAAGTCGATGTGCAGGTGGAGGCAGCGGCGCTTCAGGGCGTCCGTCATCTCGCGCGCGTCGTTCGAGGTCAGGAACACGAGCGGCAGATGCTTCGCCGTGATCGTGCCGACCTCGGGAACGCTCACCGTGTAGTCCGAGAGCACTTCGAGGAGGAAGGCCTCGAACTCCGGGTCGGATTTGTCGACCTCGTCGATCAGCAGCAGCACCGGCTCGGGCGAGGTGATTGCCTTCAGGAGCGGCCGCGCAACGATGAAGCGCTCGCTGAAGAAGACGTCGTCCTGGCTCGCGATGCGCTCTGACGCCTCCTTCAGGTTCTTCGTGCCGGCAATCACGTCGCTGATCTTGTCGCGCAGCATTTGTGTGTAGAGCAGCTGCTTCGCGTACTCCCACTCGTAGAGCGCCTTCGACTCGTCGAGGCCCTCGTAGCACTGCAGGCGGATCAGCTTCCGGCCGACCGCGCTCGCGACGACTTTGGCGAGCTCGGTCTTGCCGACACCCGCGGGGCCTTCGACCAGCACCGGCTTGTTCAGCTTGGTCGCGAGATACACGACCGTCGCGATCTTCTTTCCGGCGATGTAGCTCTGGTCGAGCAGGCGCTTCTGGACCTCGTCGATGCTTCCGAACATCTCGTCTCCCATTCCTGAGGCTAGCGAGCGCGCGCTGCGCGCAAGGCCTCTCGCTCCGTGCTCTGCTCCGTGGCCCTCGCCAGAAGCTCTTCCAACCACCCCTGTCGCATGCGCTGCAGGCGCACGCCGTACTCGACGATCATACGCCGGTACGGGTCGGCTTCGCCCGTTCGCTTCTCGCCGCCGCGCGCCTCGAGTCGCGCGGCGCGCGCTTCGGTTTGCGCGAGACGCGCGCGGATCTGCTCGGCTGCGGCCGCCGAACCCAGGCGCGCGAAGAAGCTCGCCCGCTGCAGGAACTCGTCGCGCCAGAAGAAGCTCTGGCGCTCGCGCGAGCCCAGCGGTTCCTCGCCCTCGAGCCAGCGAGCGAACGCGCCGCGTCCCTTCTCGGTGACTCGATAGAGGTGCTTCGTCGGACTGCGCTGCTGTTCGACGACTTCCTTCTCGATCCAACCCAGGCTCTCGAGCTTCGCGAGCGCCGGATAGAGCTGACCGTCGTTCAGCCCGAGCTCCTTCGAGAAAGTCTCTTCGAGCTGCTTGCGGATCGAGTAGCCGTGCGCCGGCGCATCCATGAGCACGCCGAGAATGGTGTATGCGACCGACATCCGCCTAGCTCATCAGGTTCAGGATGTGACCGAGCTTCTCGCGCTTCGTGCGGAGATACTCGAGGTTCTTGTCGTTCGGCCGCATCTCGAGGGCGATCTGCTCGACGATGTCGAGCCCGTAGCCCTCGAGCCCCGCGAGCTTCTTCGGGTTGTTCGTGAGAATGCGCATGTGAGTCACCCCGAGATTCACCAGGATCTGCGCGCCGACGCCGAAGTCGCGCGCGTCGGGCGGGAAGCCGAGGCGCTCGTTCGCCTCGACCGTGTCGAGGCCTTCCTCGTCCTGCAGCGCGTAGGCGCGGATCTTGTTCAAGAGGCCGATGCCGCGGCCCTCCTGTCGCATGTACAGGAGCACGCCGGTGCCCTCTTCCTGAATCATCTTGAGCGCCGTCTGCAGCTGCTCGCCGCAGTCACAGCGCAGCGACCCGAACGCGTCGCCGGTCAGACACTCGCTGTGCACGCGAACCAGAGTCGGCTCGCCGGCGCGGATCTCGCCGCGCACGAAGGCGACGTGGTCGACCTTGTCGATCTCGTTCTTGAACACGATGGCGCGAAAGTCGCCGAACAGCGACGGCAGCGACGCCTCGGCCCCGCGAGTCACGTGGCTCTCGGTGCGCAGGCGGTACTTGATCAGGTCCGCGACGGTCAGGATACGCAGCTTGTGAATCGCCGCGAACTCGCGCAGGTCGGGCATGCGCGCCATGGTTCCGTCCTCGTTCATGATCTCGCAGATCACGGCGGCGGGCTCGAGGCCGGCCAGGCGTGCGAGGTCGACGCTGCCCTCTGTCTGGCCGGTGCGGCGCAGCACACCGCCGGGCTTCGCGACGAGCGGAAACACGTGACCCGGTCGCGCGAGATCCGACGGTCGCGCGCCGGCCGCCAGCGCCACCTGCACCGTGCGCGCGCGATCCGCCGCCGAGATTCCGGTCGTGACTCCCTCGCGGGCTTCGATCGAGACCGTGAACGCCGTGCCGTACGGCGTCTCGTTCTCGGAGTCACGCACCATCAGCGGTAGGTCGAGCTGTCGCGCGCGTTCGGGCGTGATCGCCAGGCAGATCAAGCCGCGCGCGTGTCGCGCCATGAAGTTCACGGCCTCGGCCGTGCAGTACGAGGCCGCGATGCACACGTCGCCTTCGTTCTCGCGGTCCTCGTCGTCGGCGAGGATGACCATGCGGCCTGCGCGAAAGTCTTCGATCCCCGCTCGGACCCGTGACATCACGTCGTCGGCTTCGGGCACCGCCGGGGGTGCCGGCCGCTGGCTGTTGCTCATCCGCGTCTCGCCTCGCTGGTCGCTACCTAGGAGGTAGGTAAGCGCCACGCGGACGGTATCAGCGGGGAACGGCGGGCGTCAAACGTCCTGCTTTTCCTGGAAGTGACCGATCACGCCCGAGATGAACTCCGGCTCGGTCAAGCCGAACTTCGAGCCGAACGAGTGACGCTGATCGAGGTGGCGGAAGAGACGCACGAGCAACGCCTCGAAGGTCTCGATCACGCCCTCGCCCTTCGCGGCGGCGGCGGGAATGGTCGGAATGCCCGTGCCCTCCCACGCCTTGCGCACTTCCTCGAGTGGCTTGATGTCCTCGAGGTCACGCTTGTTGAACTGGACGACGCTCGGGATGGCGTGAACGTCGAGGCCGTTCGCGCGCAGGTTCGCCTCGAGGTCGCGATACGAGTACGCGTTCGCCGACGACGCGCTGCGCTGTGAGTCCGCGATGAACGCGACGGCGTCGGCACCGGCCAGCACGACGCGCCGGGTCGAGCGGTGCAGCACCTGTCCCGGCACGGTGAAGAGCTTCAGCTTGATCTTGAAGCCGCCCTCGACGCCGAACTCGACCGGCAAGAAGTCGAAGTACAGGGTGCGGTCGTCCTGGGTGTCGAGCGTGACCATGTCACCGCGCACCTGCTTCGCGAGCATGGCGTGGATCTGTTTGAGATTCGTGGTCTTCCCCGAAAGAGCGGGCCCGTAGTACACGATCTTCAGGGTGATCTCACGGCTCTCGAGATTGAGCTGCGGCATGGTTCGCGCCTGACTGGGGGTCGTGGGGCCTATCGGCGCTGGCCGTGAGTCGGTTGAGGGCCGCGGGTCAGCGGGACCCGCGCCGGCGCGTGAAGATGTCGAGCAAGATGCGCGCGGCGCGCGGGGCCGAGATGGCGTGTGCTTCCACTTCCCGCTCGAGATCGGGCAGCCGAGCCGCGAGCTTCGAGTCGGCTCGGAACGCCGTGTGGAGACCCTCGTCGAGCAGTCGCCAGAGCCACGCGCGCGCCTGTGACCGGCGCCGTCGCTCGAGCTCGCCGCTCTTCTGGATCGCTTCGCGGTGCGCGAGCACCGTCTCCCAGAATCGTTCGATGCCTTCGCCGGTACGCGCGCTGGCGCAGAGCACGACGGGCACCCACGCGGCCGATGCGGGCTGCAGAAGCGCGAGCGCGTGCTCGTAGTCGCCGCGGGCGCGCTCGGCGGCGGCGCGCTGCTCGCCGTCGGCCTTGTTCACGACCAGCACGTCGGCGAGCTCGAGCACGCCCTTCTTCAGGCCCTGGAGCTCGTCGCCTGCGCCGGGCTGGAGCAGCACGGCGAACAGGTCGACCATCGAGCGCACCTCGACCTCGCTCTGCCCGACGCCGACCGTCTCGACGAGCACCACGTCGAAGCCCGCGGCCTCGCAGATCAGGATCGCCTCGCGGGTCCGATGAGCGACACCCCCCAGTGTTCCACCAGACGGTGTCGGTCGAATGAATGCCTTCGGCTCGCGCGCGAGTCGCTCCATGCGCGTCTTGTCACCCAGGATGCTCCCGCCCGATACCGGGCTCGACGGATCGACGGCGAGCACGGCGAGTCCGAGGCCGCGGGCGACGAGCGAGAGACCGAGTGTCTCGATGAACGAGCTCTTGCCGACGCCGGGCGGCCCCGTGATCCCGACGCGAATCGCTCGGCCCGAGAACGGCACGAGCGCGTCGAGCACTTCTTGGCCGAGCTCCCGGTGTTCCGCGCGCCGACTCTCGAGCAAGGTGACGGTCTTGGCGATCACGCGCCGATCGCCCGCGCGCACCCCCGCGACGTGGTCCGCGGGGGACAGCGCCTTCGTCATGCGCGCCGATCTCGAATCGAGCGCAGCACCTCGCGCGCGGCGCGAGGCACCTGCGTGCCCGGGCCGAACACGTTCGCCACGCCCTTCTCGCGCAGGAACTCGTAGTCCTGCTGCGGAATGACTCCGCCGCAGATCACCACGACGTCGCCGCCGCCCTGCGCGCGCAGCGCATCGATCAGCTGCGGGACGAGCGTCTTGTGACCGCCCGCCTGAGTCGAGACACCGACGGCGTGCACGTCGTTCTCGATCGCCTGCCGCGCGACTTCGTCGGGCGTCTGGAAGAGCGGGCCCACGTCGACGTCGAAGCCGAGATCGGCGAACGAGGTGGCAATCACTTTGGCGCCGCGGTCGTGACCGTCCTGGCCCAGCTTCGCCACGAGGATCCGCGGTCGCCGGCCCTCTTCCTCGGCGAAGGCGCGGATGTCCTGCTGAAGCGCTTCGAAGTCGGGATCTCCCCGGTAAGCGGCGGCGTACACGCCCGAGACACTACGCGTCTCCGCGCGGTGGCGCCCGTACACGCGCTCCATCGCCGATGAGATCTCGCCGACCGTCGCGCGCGCGCGCGCACACTCGATCGCCAGCTCCAAGAGATTCGCCTCGCTGCCGCGGGCGCCGGCTTCGAGCGCCGCGAGCGCCTTCGCGCAGCGCGCCTCGTCGCGCTCCGCTCGGATCTTCTTCAGCAACGCGATCTGCTT